>Ga0185299_10000091_pt1 | contig 285499 bp, 255 predicted proteins | sample PaiPotPPA55metaG_FD_128002 | JGI IMG/M metagenome (GOLD analysis project Ga0185299, IMG submission 128002) | Iron sulfur acid spring bacterial and archeal communities from Banff, Canada, to study Microbial Dark Matter (Phase II) - Paint Pots PPA... ...
AGAGCTTCCAGGTGATCGTGCCTTCGGGGGCGCTGCCGAACAGGCCGGAGATCGCGGCCTGGTCCTTGAAGACGCCGCCGACGGTCCCCGAGGCGGGGTTCTGCGTGGTCTTGATCGCCGGCCCCGCCGGGGTCACGTCCACGGGCTCCGCTTCGCATTCGGAGGCGACCGCGCTGTTGTTGTTGTCACCGGAGTAGCTCGCGACCCAGTAGTAGGTGCCGACGGAGCTGATCGTCGCGCCGTGGGGCGTTTCGTAGCTGGCGTTGCCCTTGGTCACGAGGATCGAGTCTTCGGCCGTCGGCGTGCCCTTGCATTCCTTGTTGTCGTAGAGCTTCCAGGTGATCGTGCCTTCGGGGGCGCTGCCGAACAGGCCGGAGATCGCGGCCTGGTCCTTGAAGACGCCGCCGACGGTCCCCGAGGCGGGGTTCTGCGTGGTCTTGATCGCCGGCCCCGCTTTGTTGACAGTCACGGGCTCGTCTTCGCACTTGCTTTCGCCGGCCGCGTTATACGAGTCGCCGCCGTATGAAGCGACCCACCAGTATTCGCCGGCTTCGGGCGCGACCTTCGACGCGCTCGGGATCGCCGCTTTGCCGCCGGAGAGCGTCGCGGCGATCGGGCCGGAGACGAGAGTGCCGCAGTGGTTGTCGCTGTAGAGGCTGAATTCGACGGTGCCGGTCGGCGTGGGCGCGCCGGTCGGGCCGGTCACGGTCGCGGAGTCGCCGAATTTGGAGCCGACGGTACCTTTCGCGGGTTCCTGCGTGGTCACGACTTTCGTCGCCGGGTGATTGCCGAAGTCGTTGCCGCTCGAGTTGACGTTGGTCGGGCTGAGCGTGACCGAGTGCTGGCAGCTGCTGCCGGTGCCGGGGAAGTCGCAGGTCCAGCCTGTCTGGCCGACCTCTCGCAGCAGGTAGGAGCCCGGAGCGACGTTCGTGAACGAATACGTCCCGTCGCTCGCGGTCGTCGTCGTGTGCAGCACTTCGGTGCCGGCGGAGTTGAGCAGCTGAATCGTCCAGCCGCCGAGGCCGGGCTTGCTCGGTTCATCTTTCCCGTTGCCGTTGGCGTCGTCGAACTTTCGCCCGGAGATCGCACAGCTGTCGGCCTGGAGCGGAACCGGTCCGACGTAGTCCTGAAGCTGCGAATCGATCGATTCGGACGAGCGGCTCGACATCCACATCTGCCCGAACGCGAAGCACGGGCCGAGTTTTGCGCTTTCGAATGCCGCGGTCAGGTTGATCGACGCCTCGCCGAAGCTCCCAGCCGGGAATTTGCTCGGCGTCGGCGAGTTGACGGTATCGGTCAGGTAGTTCGTGATTTCGGTCGCGTTCAGCGCCCCCTGTGCGTCGGGCGAGGTGACCGGCGTGCCTTCGCTCGGTTCGAAGTGGCCCGTCTTCGCACACGCGTGCGGCGTGGGGTCGGGCGGGATCGTGACGAGGCTCGAGGTGTCGGTGATCCACCTGTAGAGGACGACGCTGACACCGCTGCCGCTGTGGTTGTAGGCGAGGAGCACGTCTCCGGTCGTGCGGCAGGGAATTTTCGCTTTCTTTTCGTTTTCCCACAGGCCCTTGACCTGGTTGAGCTCGAAGGTCAGGAACGTGTCACCCGTGGTCGCCGCGCGCTCGAAGGACATGTACAGGAACGTCGCACTGGCCTGCGGGTCGGCTTCGCTCCAGCCGCTGACGATGTTCGCCTTGCCCGGCGTGACGCCGCCGGCCTGCGTTTCGATCCCCCACGACCCCGGAGCGCTCTCCTTGTTGCCGCCGACGAACGCCGTATCCGCGGACTGCGGATCGGGCGAGTTCACGACGTGAGCGAGGCTCTGCCAGTCCTTCGTCGTCGGCAGAAAGTTTTCCGTACAGAAGGTTTGTTCGGCGAGGCTCGGCGTCGCCTGGTCCCCATCCCCTCCCTGGAAGGTGCTACCTGGCAGCGCGCACGTCGACGCGGTGGTAAACGCGGACGCACTACTGGCGTCGAGGCCGGCGGCGAACAGGGACAGGGCACCCGCGATGAGACACACAGTGATGTACGAACGGAGTGACGCGGTGCGTGCCCTGACTGTCCCCATTGCCCTGTCCTGCCTTTCAATCTGATCGAGACCGGAGTGGTCGTCGGGCCAGCATGCGCGCACGGCAACGCCGTCACCACTGGCAGTAGGTCTAGGCGCTTGAGCAGTTGGTCTAGTTACAAGCGCCGCAACCCTGCGACTCCCGCGCCAGACCTCTGCAAAGCAACAGCTCTTTCTTACGCTGCGCTAACGCGCACGAGCCCGCAGCAGCTGTCTGGCGTCGCAGCTGCGACGCCCGGCCACCTCCGAGCGAACCATCTCTCCGCGACCCGCCGGCGGTCGCGCCCGGAGGCGGTCAGCCCGGCAAACCCATGGGCGACGTCGCCCGAGCCGCCTACCGCTCGACCTGCTCTGGCAGACCATTTAGGTTGAACCAAGCCCGCGTTCAGCAAACGGCAAGGCACTGCTGTCAAGTTTGTATGCATGTTTTCTGGACGTCGGTCAAAAGGTCTCTCGCGCGGCGTGCTGCTCGGCGTGGTTGCGGCCATTGCCGGGGTCGTCGTTGGCCACTTCGTTTGGACTGCCGCGAGCGCTCTGCGGGTGAGCGCGGCGTCCAGTCGCGTGTTCGGATCGCCGAGCTACTTCGAATCTCGCGGCCCATCCCGATCGCCGCGCACCGGTGAAGGTGGTGAAGGCACCGCGAGCAGCCCGTTCGGCGAACGCGGCGCGGGTGAAGCAGAAACCGGCCAGGGCCAGACCGGCAGCTCGGGCGGCAGCGTTTCGAGCTCGATCACGTCCAAGGTGGACCCGGGGCTGGTGGACATCAACACCGTTCTCGGCTTGCAGGGCGGCGAGGCCGCGGGCACCGGAATGGTTCTCACATCGAGCGGCGAGGTGATCACCAACAACCACGTGATTTCGGGTGCGACGAAGATCACGGCGACGGACGTCGGCAACGGTCACACGTACACGGCTCGCGTCGTGGGATACGACTACAGCCGCGACATCGCGGTACTACAGCTAGAAGGCGCTTCGGGTCTGCGGACGGTGAGCTTTGGCGACGCGGGCTCGCTGAAGGTCGGCGAGTCGGTGGCGACGATCGGAAACGCGGGCGGCGCCGGCGGCGCGCCGAGCGCGACCGGCGGTCAGGTGGTCGCGCTCGGTCAGTCGATCACGGCGGGCGACGAGCTTGGAGGCGGACGCGAGCGCCTCGAAGGCCTGGTCGAGCTGGCGGGCGACCTGCAGCCGGGCGACTCGGGCGGACCGCTCGTCAACAGCTCTGGCGAAGTCGTCGGCATGGACACCGCGGCCTCGCAGACCTTCCGGATGGAAACCTCGGGCAACGAGGGATTCGCGATCCCGATCAACGCCGTGCAGGCGATCGCGAGCGAAATCTGGCAGGGACACGGCTCGAGCACGATCCACATCGGCGCGACGGCAATGCTCGGCGTGCTGGTGAGCGGATACGGCGAAGAAGGCGTCCCGGTCGAGAATGTCCTGTCCGGAAGCCCGGCGGCCGCGGTCGGAATCGGCTCAGGCGATGTCATCACCTCAGTCGGGGGCAGGCGCATCGACTCGCCGACGGCTCTGATCGAAGTGCTGCTCGGAAAGCAACCGGGCGAACGGGTGCAAGTCGCGTGGCAGACGACGGCGGGCGCCGAACGGTCGGCGACGCTCACGCTGGCGACTAGCCCGCCTCAGTAGTCAGCGGTTCGCGCGCCCGCCGGCACACCCCGCGCGCACGCGACCGCGCGGACACTCACAGCCGGCACCCCCACGCGCGCCCGCGCGCCCGCGCGCCCACACGTTCGCGCGCGCGCAGCAGCCCCGTCGCGAACTCAACCCATCCCCCGCGCCGGCGCGCGCACACGCCCATGCGCACGCGCCCGCGCGCGCGGCGTCGCCGCGCGGCGCCGCCGATCGGAAAGCTCACCCCGGACGCGCACGCGCACGCGCGCCCACGCGCGCACACGCGCGCGGCGAGCACTCCCGTCGCAAACTCAACCCACCGCCCGCAAAGACGTATTCCCGAGCGTGCTCGGCTATTTCCGCGAGTGCTCGGCGAGCCGCTCGTGCGCGAGGTCTTCTGCGGCGGCGAGCGGCGTGATCGACGCGCGCTCGGCGTGGTCGAAAATGCGGGCGAGCTCACCCTCGATCCTCTCGACGCGCGCGAGCGCGACGCCGGGGTCGTAGCCGGTGAGCTCGAGCGAGACATTGATGAGCCCGCCGGAGTTGACGATGAAGTCCGGGGCGTAGAGGACGCCGTGCTCGTGCAGCACGTCGGCGACGCTGGTGTCGGTCAGCTGGTTGTTCGCCGACCCGCAGACGATCCGGGCGCTGAGCTCTTCGGCGAGCTCGGCGTCGATGACGCCGCCGAGGGCGCACGGCGCGAGCACGTCGACGTCGGCGTGGAGCGCGTCGTGCGGCGAGCGCCATTGCGCGCCGAGCTCGTCGGCGAGCACGTGCTTGCTCTCATCGACGTCTGAGAGCACGAGCGCGACGCCCTCCGCGTGCAGCCGCCGCGCGAGCGGCTCGCCGACGTGACCGACGCCGACGATCGCGCAGCTTCGCCCGCTCAGCTCAGCCGAGCCGAAGTGCGCCCACAGGCACGCGCGGATCGCGGCGTGGACGCCGATGGCGGTGAACTCGCCGGGGTCGCCGCTTCCGCCGTGGCGCGTGGGCGAGCCGACGACCCAGCGCGAGAAACGCGAGAGTACGTCCATGTCGGCGGACGTCGTGCCGACGTCCTCGGCGGTGATGTAGCGGCCCCCGAGCGTGTTGACGGTTTCGGCGAAGTCTTCGAGCAGGCGCACGCGCGAGGACCCGGTGAGGTCGAGGTCGAGCGGGGGGAAGATCACGGACTTGCCGCCCCCGAGCTCGAGGCGCGCGGCGGCGGCCTTGAGCGTCATCGCACCGGACAGCCGCAGCGCGTCGTCGATCGCGTCGTCGAGGCGCTCGTAGCGCCACAGGCGACATCCGCCCAGCGCGGGACCGAGCACGGTCGAGTGCACCGCGACGATCGTGTGCGCTCCGGTGCGCGGGCCGCGGCGAACGAGCACGATCTCGTGCTCCGAGGCGTCGGGGCGCGAGGCGTGGGCGGCGGATCCGTCGAGCGTCGGCGAGACGGCCATCACTTCACCTCCCAGCTCTCGATGCGCGCGCGCAGCGTGGAGAGGAATTGCGCGGCGAGAGCGCCGTCGAGCACGCGGTGGTCCCACGACAGGCACAGGTACGCCATCGGCCGGATCGCGATCGAGTCACGGCCGGCGGCGTCGCTGACGGCGACGGGGCGCTTGACGACGGCCTCGAGATCGAGGATCGCGACCTGCGGCTGGTTGATGATGGGAGTCGAGGCGAGCGTCCCGAAGCCGCCGGGGTTGGTGATCGTAAACGTCCCGCCGCGGACGTCGTCGGGGCTGAGCTCGCCCGCACGCGCGCGCACAGCGAGCTCGGAGATGCGCCGCGCGAGCCCCTCGGGCGCGAGCTCGTGCGCATCGTGGATGACGGGCACGATCAGCCCGTCGGCGCCGAGCGAGATCGCGACCCCGAGGTTGACGCCGCGGTGCAGCGTGAGCTCCTCGCCCTCGAGCGTCGCGTTCAGCTCGGGGTGCAAATGCAGCGCGTCGATCGTCGCGCGCGCGACGAACGGAAGCTGCGTGATGCCGAGCGTGCGCCGCGCGGTTTCGACACCCGAGAAGTCGGCCTCGATGATCGAGGTGCAGTGCGCCGCCGTGTGCAGCGAGCGCAGCATGTGCTCGGCGATCGAGCGGCGCATGCGCGAGAGGCGCTGCGGGCTCTCGCCCGCGGGCTCCTCGACGTACGGGCTCTCGCTGTGGAGAGGGGGCTCGCTCGGCGGCGAAGCCGCCGGCTCGCCTGAGATCTCCTGTGAGCGCTCGCGCTCGAGGAACGCGAGCACATCCGTCTTGCTCACGCGCCCGCCGCGACCCGTGCCGGTGACGCGCGAGAGGTCGACGCCCTCGCTCGCGGCGATGCGCCCGACGACGGGCGAGTAGACGCGGCGCCGGCCGTTCGCGGGGTGCGCGTGCTCCGGCGTCTGCTGCGCCCGCGCTGGCTCCGGTGTCTGCTCCGGCTCAGCGGGCGGGCGCGTCTGCTGCGACTCGGGCACCGGCTTCTCGACCTCGTCTGCCGCCTCGTCGAGGCGCTCGTCGGGGCGCTCGCCGATCTTCGATTCCTCGCCGGCGAGCGCGTCGGTCGCGATTCGCGCGAGGACGGTACCGACGGGGACGGTGTCTTCGGGCTCGACGAGGATCTCGCTCACGCGCCCGGACGCGGGTGCAGGGACCTCGCTGTCGATCTTGTCGGTCGAGATCTCGCAGATCGTCTCGTCGGCGTCCACCCAGTCGCCGACGCGCTTGTGCCAGCCGACGACGGTCCCCTCCGCCATCGAGACCCCCATCTGCGGCATGGTCACCTCGACGAGGGTGTCAGTAGGCGAGGAGCTCACGGCACGCCTCCTTGATGTCGTCTACCTGCGGGAGCACAGCGCGTTCGAGCGGCGGCGAGAAGGGGATCGGGACGTCTGGCGTCGCGACGCGTACGACCGGACCATCGAGATGCTCGAAGCCGCGCTGTGCGATCAGCGCGGCTACCTGAGCGCCTGCGGCGCACGTCGCGTTCGCCTCGTCGACGATCACGACCTTCGAGCAGCGCGCGACCGAGTCGAGGATCGCGTCCGCGTCGAGCGGAACGAGCGAGCGCAGGTCGAGCACCTCGATGCTCGCCCCGTCCAGGTCCTCGGTCGCCTCGAGCGCCGTCCACACCATCGCGCCGTACGCGATCACGACGAGGTCCGCGCCGCCGCGCGCGACGCGCGCGCGCATCGGCGTCTCGTACGCGCCCTCGGGCACCTCGCCCTTGATGCGCCGGTAGAGGTGCTTGTGCTCGCAGAAGCAGACCGGGTTCGGATCGCGGATCGCGCTGATGAGAAGCCCCTTCGCGTCCTCGGCGGTCGCCGGCGCGAGCACCTTGATGCCGGGCGCGTGCATGAACCAGGCCTCGGGGTTCTGCGAGTGAAACGGTCCGCCCGAGAAGCCGCCGCCGGTGGGCAGACGCACGGTGATGGGCACGGCGAGGCCCTGGCGGTAGTGCATCTTGCCGGCGACGTTCACGAGCTGGTCGAAGCCGCAGGAGATGAAGTCGGAGAACTGCATCTCGCACACCGGCCTCATGCCGACGACCGCCGCGCCGACGGCGGTGCCGACGATCGCAGACTCTGCGAGCGGCGTATCCATCACGCGGTCCCCTCCAAACTCCTCAAAAAATCCGTCGGTCACCTTGAACGCTCCGCCGAAAGCACCGACGTCCTCGCCCATCACGAACACGCGCTCGTCCGCACGCATCTCCTCGCGCAGGCCATCGGAGATGGCCTGCAGGTAGGTCATCTCAGGCATCGCGCGCCTCCTGAAAGCCGCTCCACGGCGCGTGCCCGTCGCCGAGCGGCTCGGGCTCGCCCTCGCAGAAGACGCCGCGGCTCGCGTCGGCCGGATCGGGCATGTCCATCGCGAGTGCGCTCTTCGCCGCCTGCTCGATCTCCGCGCTGACACGCGCGCGCAGCGCATCGACGTCGACGCCGAGCGCGCGCACGCGCTTCTCCTGGCGGTCGATCGGGTCGCGCTCGCGCCACTTCTCGATCAGCTCGTGCGGGACGTAGCGCATGTCGTCGTGCGCGGCGTGGCCATGCATGCGCATGGTCACCGCCTCGATCAGCGTCGGGCCGCCCGCGAGCGCGCGCTCGCGCGCACGGCGCGTCGCTTCGAACATCGCCTCGACGTCGTTGCCGTCGACGCGCTCGCCCGGAAAGCCGTACCCGCGCGCGCGTTCGACGGGGTCGACGGCGAACTGCAGATCGAGCGGCGTCGAGTACGCGTACTGGTTGTTCTCGAGCACGAAGATCACCGGCAGCCGCTGTACCGCCGCCCAGTTCATCGCCTCGTGGAAGTCGCCACGCGAGGTCGCGCCGTCGCCGACCCACGTGAGCGCGCAGCGCGCTTCGCCGCGCAGGCGGAAGGCCATCGCCATGCCCGTCGCGACGACCATCATGTCGGGCAGCATCGAAACCATCCCCACGCAGCCGAGGCGCGGGTCGCCGAAGTGCACGTTGCCCTCGCGCCCGCCGGTCACTCCGCCCGCGCGGCCCATGTACTGGCCGAGGATGCGCGCGGGCTCGACTCCGCGCACGAGGTGCGCGGCGAGGTCGCGGTGGAGCACGCACAGCCGGTCAGCGGGCCCCATCGCGAACGCCGCGCCGGTCGACACGGCCTCCTGCCCGAAGCCGTCGTAGAAGGAGCCCGGCACGCGCCCCTGCTTGTAGAGGCTCATCGCGCGCTCCTCGATGCCGCGCATCAGCAGCATGTACCGCAGCAGCGCGACCCTGTCGTCGCTTGTGAGGTGCTCCCCCGCCACCGGGATCGCCGTGGCCGGAGTGCCGAGAGTCGTATCAGTCGCCATAGGCCTTCGCCCTTTCTCGAGCCCGGCGGGATCTCCGACCTGGGCCCGTCCGGCGCCTTCTGGGATCACCATCGGCACCGCTGACAACCAGCTATTTAGCTGTGGCGGATGTTGCAATATCCGCTGAGCTGATCTTAGGACGCCTGGCCCCCGAGCCGTGCCGGTAAGCTCCCCGTTCGTCGCACCGCCTCAGGTTCGCAGCTCGACGAATTCGATTGTGCTCGTCGGGTGCCAGAGGCCGGAAGTCGACAGCCACCTACGGAAAGGATGGATACATGAAACGGACTCTTCTCTTGCTTGCTCTCGGCGCGCTCGCGGTGAGCGGCGCGTTCGCGGACGGCGCCGCCGCCTCGGGGCCCGCCGGCAAGCGTACGGTCGAAATCGAATGCGAAGGCATCGGCCCGCTCACGGTGCGACTTCAGCCGAGCGAACACGGCAAAGGCGCCGGCCAGGTGGTCGGGCAGCAGCTGCATGGCATTCCCGTGTCGAACACGTTCACGTTCACCGACGTCACCAAAGGCTTCACCGAAACCGAAACCGAAACGAGGGGCGGTGGACACGGGAACCACAACCAGACCACCAACACGTGCACGGGCACGGCGTTCGAAGGGGAAGCCGCGCAGCTCTTCGGTGAAGAACTCCCGCCGAACGTCGAAGGGACCGACATCATTCGTGGCGAATTCGAAGTGCACGTCGTGCTGAAGCCGTAGCTGCCGCTGACCGCGATCTCGATACGCGTGTTCGCGCGCTCGGCCGTCAAGTAGACGGCCCCCGGACGACGCGCGAGTCGGCCGCCGCGCGCGCACGCGCGCGGCGGCCACTTTGCGCGAGACGACAGCCGCGCCGCGCACGCACGCGCGCGGCGTGTCGTCGCGTCAGTGCGTCGCCATCCGTTCCCCGCCGCTCATTCCCGCGCCCATCGAGTGCATCGCCTGGCGCGAGTGCGCGGAACCGGGGACGGTCAGCGCCGGGACAGAGCTCGGCGTCGCGGCGACGAGCACCGCGAGGGCGAGCAACACGGCGGTCGTCCCGCCGAGCACGACCCGCCGCCACGGAAGCGTCTTCTCGAGCGTGACGAGCGCGGCGATGAACGCCATCCATGCGAGGCTCATGACGCCGAGCGCGAACAGCGCCGCCATCAGCGCCCAGCAGCAGCCGAAGCACCACGCGGCGTTGCGCGCGCCGAGCTCGACGGAGCCGCGCGCGCCGTCGCGCCAAGAGCCGACGAGGAACCCCATCGGCGTGCGGCACTTCTGCAGGCACGCGTCCTTGAGCGGCGTGAGCTCGTACAGCGCGGCCGCCGCGAGCACTCCCGCGGCGGCCCACCTGCCGCCTCTGTGCCAGGCGAGCTCGTTGCCGAGGACGGTGCGGCCGAGGCGGTAGACGCCGTACGCGCCGATTCCCGCGAGTGCCCACACGACGAGATACGAACCCGCGAAGAGCAGCGGACGCGATAGGCCGCGCGCGCGCGTCATGCGCGAGTAGAGCGCGATCGTCGGCGCGACCGCGGGGAACATCATCGCGGCCATCATCACGACCCATACGCCGACGAACCAGCCGAAGCCGCCGAGGTCCGTTCCCGGCCCCGCGTCCATCCCGTCCATGCGTTCCGCGGTCCACCACCACGCGATCCCGGCGAGCGCGAACAGCGCCGCGACGAGTACGAGGCGCGCGCGCACCGCGGCGAACGCCGCGCGAATCTCATCGTGGGTGTGCGCGCGCTCGGCGCCGAGAAATATCGGCGCCGTGCTCACGCCGACCACGCGAAGTGCGAGGTCGTGAACGCCGACTTGCCCTCGTAGGAGATGCCGAAGGCCTCGATGCTCGAGCGCGTCGCGCGCGCGACGTTGAGCTCGGAGTTCGCCGGATGAGCGACGCCCACGAGACGCACGGGCTGTCCATCATGGGCGCCCAACGGGACGACGTTCTCCACCTCGAACTCGACCGAGTCGCCGATGCGCACGGAGTGCGTGAGGCCTTCCTCGCGAACGTCGATCGGGAGGCGCTCGACGCCGAGGTTCTCCGAGACGAGCGGTCCGAGCGCCGCCATCGGACCGCCGAGCGCTCCCGAGAAGACCCCGCCCAGCTTTTCCGCCTGCTGGGCGGAGGCGGCTGCGTCGATGAACACGCCGAGGCGCCAGTTGCCCTGCGCCATCACCTGCGGGGTGTCCGCGATCGCCGCGACCTTCAGGCCACCGACGTCCGTGCCCTCGATATCACCCTGCTCGATGTTGAAGACGAGCACCACACGGCAGCGGTCTTTGGTCGCGGGCAGCGCGAACGACGCAGTGCACGGGCAAACGACATCGCAAGAGCACGTCTCGAAGTAGGACCCAGCGAGTTTCCAAGCCATGCCGTCTCCTCTCGATTCGGTGCTCGCATTATGCGCCGCGAAATCGATTTAAGCTCGGTGCAATGTTCCCGGCCGACAATCGCGATGTGCCGACAGTTCTGGTCGTAGACGACGAACCGATAGTTCGCGACGTCGTCGTGCGCTACCTCGAGCGCGAGGGCTACGCGACGCTCGAGGCGGGCGATGGTGAGGAGGCCCAGCGGATCCTCGAGCGCGAGCCGCCCTCGCTCGTCGTGCTCGACGTGATGCTCCCGGGAATCGGCGGCCTCGAGCTGTGCCGGTGGATCCGCTCGCGCTCGGAGGTGCCAATCGTGATGCTGACGGCGCTCGGCGAGGAGACCGACCGCATCGTCGGGCTCGAGCTCGGCGCCGACGACTACATCACCAAGCCGTTCTCGCCGCGCGAGGTCGCCGTGCGCGTGCGCAACCTCATGCGCCGCGCAGCGCACGCACCCGGGACGGGCGCGCCCACGATCTCCTTCGGCGACATCGTCATCGACCCCTCCGCGCGTGAGACCTACAAGGACGGCGCGGCGCTCGCGCTGACGCTGAAGGAGTTCGATCTGCTGCTGTTCCTGGCTTCGAACCCGCGCCAGGTCTTCTCTCGGGGGCAGCTGATGGACCGCGTGTGGGGGTATCAGAGCGCGCTCGACACCGGGACCGTGACCGTGCATATCCGTCGCCTGCGCACGAAGATCGAGGACGATCCGTCGCACCCGCGCCACCTCGAGACGGTGTTCGGCGCGGGCTACAGGTTCACGCCGTGATCGCGTTCGCGCTCGTCACCGGTGCGAGCACGCTCGCCGCAGGCCTGGTGCTCGCACTCGCGCTGCGACGCCTTCCGACCGTCCGCCTGCAGCTCGCGGGGCTCGCCCTGCTCGCCGTCGGGCTGCCGCTCGCCGCGGTGATCCTCGGCGGCCTCGTGATGTTCCACATGCACGACGACGTCAAGGTCCTCGCCGTCGCAGCCGCGTCGGCGTCGACCGCGCTGGGCGCTGCGCTGCTCGTCGGCTCGCAGATCGCGCACCGGCTGCGCGGCCTCGAGACCGCCGCCGAGCAGATATCGGGCGGCGAGCTCGGCGCGCGCGCTCCCGCCGGCGGCGCTCGCGAGCTCGCCCACGTCGGTAGCGCGTTCAACGTGATGGCCGGCAACCTCGAGGCGCTGTTCGACGCGCGGCGCCAGCTCGTCGCGTGGGCGAGCCACGATCTGCGTGCGCCGATCGCCTCGATTCAGGCGATGCTCGACGCGATCGACGACCGCCTGGCGACGACCGAGGAGTACCTGCCCGCGCTGCGCGAGCAGACGCACACGCTCGCGAGCCTCGTCGACGATCTCTTCGAGCTCGCGAGCATCGACGCGGGTGCGCTCACGCTCGAACTGAGCGAGGCGGAGCTCCCCCAGCTGGTGACCGGCTGCGTGTCCGGCCTCGAGGCCGAAGCGCGCGCGCGGCGCATACACCTCTCGAGCGAGCTCGACGAGCGCCTGCCCCAGGTTCGCTGTGCGCCCGAACACGTTCAGCGCGTCCTCTACAACCTGCTCACGAACGCGCTTCGCCATACGCCGTCCGACGGTTCGATCGTCGTGCGGGCGCGCGCGCGGCCGCGCGAGCTCGAGGTATCGGTCGAGGACACCGGCGTCGGTCTTTCCCACGACGCGCAGCGGCGCGCGTTCGACCGCTTCTGGCGCGAGGACGCCGCGCGCACCCCAGCCGGCCGATCTCCGGCCGGCCGCGGCTCGATGACGGCGCCGCGGCGCGGCGGCGCGGCCGGGGGCGCGCGTCGCGACGGCGTCGGCGGGAGCAGAAATGACGACGGCGCCGAGCGCCTGGCCGCGGGCGCGGGCCTCGGACTAGCGATCGCCCGCGGGCTCGTCGAGGCGCAGGGTGGGCGCATCTGGGCGGAGAACCGCCCTGAAGGCGGCGCGCGCTTCGCGTTCACGCTCCCGCTCGCCGAGCGCGAGCCCGCGGTCGTCTAGGCACTGAAGCGGTCCACCCGCAGCCCGAGCGCGAAAAGACGGCGCGTTCACGCGACGTTCATCTCCGCGCAAGCGGCGCGTCACGAGCGCTTGAGACCGTCGGAGACGTCGGGGAATGATCCCCGCGCGAATAAGGAGGTTCGATCATGAAGCCGATGCGCTTGGCGGCGCTGGGACTCTCGCTGCCGGCCGTCCTGCTCTCGCTCCTGCCCGCGGCGGCGTCCGCGGCGGGTCCGGGCGCGGACCACCCGCATCAGTCAGCGGCCGTCGCCGGATGGGTCTACGTCGACGACAACACCGCAGGCGAAAACACCATCGCCGGGTTCGACCGGCACGCGGACGGCACGCTCACGCCGCTCCCCGGCTCGCCGTTCCCCGCGGGAGGCGCGGGCAATGGCGTCGGCACGGGCTCGCAGGGCGCGCTCCAGCGGAGCTCCGACGGCAAGTACCTGCTGGCGGTCGACGCCGGGAGCAGCCAGGTGTCGGTTCTCCGCATCGGTCCGAACGGCGAACCGAAGCTCGTCGAGCTCGCGTCCTCCGACGGCGTGAAGCCGGTGAGCATCGCTGTGCACGACGGCCTCGTGTACGTCGCGAACTCCGGCGGCGCCGAACCGAACTACACGGGCTTCACGCTCAACGGCGGCGGACACCTGCGTCCGCTGGCCGGCTCGACCGTGACGCTACCCGAAGGCTCCGAACCGGGCGATGTGCTGTTCAACTCCACCGGCACGACGCTCGTTGGCGTGCGCGTGGCGACGTCGTTGATCGACAGCTTCGCGGTCGGGCGCGACGGCCTTCTCTCCACCGCGCCGGGGTCGCCGATCGAAGCGCAGGGCCCGGGTCCGTTCGGCAGCGAGTTCCGCCCGACGAACCCCTCGCAGCTGTTCGTCTCCAACGCGCACGGCGGCGAAGGGGCGGGGACCATCTCGGCGTTCAGCGTCGCGGGCGACGCCGCGCTCAGCTCGATCGGCGAATCCCCCTTCGCGGACCATGAAACCGCTCCGTGCTGGGTCGAGATCAGCCACGACGGCTCGTACCTGTTCACGGTCAACACCGGGAGCGACAGCATCTCGAGCTATTCGATCGCGAGCGAAGGATCGCTCGGTCTGCTCGGGAGCACGCCGCTGCGACAGGCGAAAGCCGGGCCGTTCGACGCGCGACTCGCGCCCGACGGCGGCACGCTGTGGGTCGTCGAGGACGCCGGCAAGGGCGTCGCGGGCTTCACCGTCGAAGGCGGCCACCTCAGCGAGCTGCCTTCGTCGCCGACCGCGCTGCCCGAAGGCTCGAAGCCGTTCGGCATCGTCGTGACCTGAACGTCGCGACGCGCGTAGCCCGGCCGGGAGGCCGGGGCGGATGCGGCGCCGCTCCCCGTACGACGCCGCTCCGTATCGCGCGCTCTCTAATTCAAAGCGGCGCGAGGCCGCCCCTGGTCCTACCCCACCGCAGCGGTGCCGACGCGCTCGTTGCCAGCCCGCAACTCTTCAACGAGCTCCCCGAGCGTCTTGCCCTCGCGTGCAGCGATCCACTGCAGTGCGTGCTTCGCGTCCTCATCCGTGGAGGGACGCGCGTGTACGACCTGCTCTGCCAATGTGCGCCAAGGTACTTGCAATGCCTGGCCCCCTTTAATCCCCCGATGCCTTCCGCGTTATAGCGGGGGTATAGAAGCACATATCAAGAGAACGTGTCGTGCCGGCACGTCCTCGCGATGGCGAGCCGCTCGCATGCGCCGTTGCGCCTCGTCGCCGGTAGGGTTGCGGCCGTGGAAGGGCGGGTGCTCGTGCTCGGAGCGGGGTTCGGCGGACTCGAGCTGTCGACCGTCCTCTCGGACGCGCTCGGCGACGAGATCGAGGTGACGCTCATCGACAGGGGCGACTCGTTCGTGTTCGGCTACTCGAAGCTCGACGTGATGTTCGGCCGCGAGACGCCCGCGGCCGTGCGCCTGCCGTACTCGGCGGTCGCGAAGCCGGGGGTGCGCCTGCTGCGGGAGACGATCACCGCGATCGACCCCGAGACGAAGACCGTGACGACGGACGCGGGCGAGCACGAGGGGGACTTCCTCGTGATCGCGCTCGGCGCCGAGTACGACCTCGACGCGACGCCCGGCCTCGCCGACGGCGGCAACGAGTTCTACTCCGTCGCCGGCGCCGAGCGGCTCGCGGAGCTGATACCGCGCTTTTCCGAGGGGCACGCGGTGGTCGGCGTGTGCGGCGCCCCGTACAAGTGCCCGCCGGCGCCCAGCGAGTGCGCGCTGTTGCTGCACGACGAGCTCGCGCAGCGCGGCGTGCGCGAGAAGTGCGAGATCACGTTCGCGCAGGCGATGGGCAGGCCCGTCCCGCCCTCGCCCGAGACGTCCACTGCGCTGGAAGAGGCGTTCTCGGAGCGGGGCATCGGGCTGAGTCTCGGCAAGCCGGTCCGCGCGGTCGACGGCGACCGCGGGGTCGCGACGCTCGCCGACGGCAGCGAGCTCCCATTCGATCTCTTTCTCGGCGTGCCCAGGCATCGCGCGCCGGAGGTCGTCGTCGCGAGCGGCATGACCGAGGAGGGCTACATCCCCGTCGACTTCGCGACGCTCGCCACGCGCTACGACGGCGTGTACGCGGTCGGCGACGTCGCGACCGCGGGCGTCCCCAAGGCGGGCGTGTTCGCCGAGGGCGCCGCGCGCGTGGTCGCGCAGAGCATCGTCTCGCAGGTCCGCGGCGGCGATCCTCCCGAACGCCACCTCGGGCGCGGCACGTGCTACATCGAGTTCGGCGAAGGCCGCATCGGCAGCGTCGACATCGACTTCCTCTCCGGGCCCGAAAAAACTGGCACGTTCAACGCGCCGTCGGTCGAGCAGAGGGAGCGCAAGCAGCGCTTCGGGTCCGATCGCCGCGCGCGCTGGTTCGGGCTGTAGGGCGTCTCGCCGCCGCGAGCGCCTGCGCCGGCGGCCGCGCACCGTCTAGAGTTGCGCGACGTGAAGGCGGCGGTGATCTACGAAAACGGCCCTCCCGAGGTCCTGCTCTACGAGGACGTCGCCGACCCCGACGTCCCTGACGGCTGCGTGCTCATCGACGTCGAGGCGATCAGCATCGAGGGCGGCGACCTGCTTCACCGCGCGGGCTCACCGCCGCCGTCGGTGCCGCACGCGGTCGGTTATCTCGCTGCGGGCACCGTCGTCGAGGTCGGGGCAGGCGTCGAGCAGCCAGTGGCCGGCGATCGCGTCGTCACGATGAACGCCGCCGGCTCGCACGCCTCCAAACGCGTCGTCCCCGCGATGTCCGCGTGGCCGATCCCGGACGGAATGGACGCGGCGGTCGCCGCGTGCGTGCCGATCGCCTTCGGGACCGCGCAAGAGTGCCTGTTCACCGCCGGCAACCTCCAGAGCGGGCAGACCGCGCTCATCCACGCGGGCGCGGGCGGCGTCGGCATGGCGGCGGTCCAGCTCGCAAAGCACGCCGGCGCGACCGTGCTCGCGACCGCGTCGAGCGATGCGAAGCTCGAGCGCCTGAAGGACTTCGGCCTCGACCACGGGATCAACTACGCGCGCGAGAACTTCGCCGAGCGCACGCTGGAGCTGACCGACGGCCGCGGCGCCGAGGTCGTGCTCGACTCCGTCGGCGGGCAGACGCTCATCGACAGCGTCGGCGCGCTCGCCTATCGCGGGACGCTCGTCAGCGTCGGCATCGCCGGCAGGGCGGGCTCGAAGGTCGAGGCGCGGGAGCTGTGGGCGAAGAACAACGCCCTGCGCGGCGTCTTTCTCGGCGGCGCGCTGCTCGCGGAGTACCCGCGAGTGCACGCGATGATCGCCGATCTAATCGGGCGCGTGGCAAGCGGCGAGCTGCGCGTGCACGTCGACCGCACCTTCGCCCTCGCGGAGGCAGCGTCCGCGCACGCGTACATCGAGAGCCGCCAGGCCTTCGGGCGCGTCGTCATGACCCCCTGAACGACCCGCGGGCGTATGGACATAACGTTTCCGGGCGAGTCCGCGGAGTACCGCGCCGCGCGCGAGCGGCTGCTCGAAGGAGAGATCGCGCTGCGCTGCGCGACCGAGGCGCTGGCCGCCGCCAGGCGCGAGCTGCCGCCCGGCGGCATCGTTGCGGAGGACTTCGTCTTCATGGGCCTCGGGGCCGACGGCGCACCCGCCGCCGTGAAGCTGTCGCAGCTCTTCGCGCCCGGCAGGGACAGCCTCGTCATCTACAGCTTCATGTTTCCGCGAGACCCCGCCGACACCTCTCCCGGGCCGCCGACCGGCGAGACGGCTCTTCTCGCGCTCGAGGAGGCACCCTGCCCGTCGTGCACCGCACTGCTCGATCAGCTGGACGGCGCCGCCGAGCACGCGAGCGAGCATCTCAATCTCGCGATTGTCGCCAAGACGACGCTCCCGCGCTTGCTCGCGTTCGCCAAGGAGCGCGGATGGAGACGGCTGCGAATGCTGTCCTCGGCGACGAACACCTACAACCGCGCCTACCACGCCGAAACTGCGGACGGCGTGCAACGGCCGATGCTCAACGTGTTCCATCGCGACGGCGAGGTGATCCGCCACTTCTGGGGATCCGAGCTGCTCTACGCGCGGACCGACGCGGCGGAGGACCCTCGCCACGTCGGCACGCTCGAGCCGCTGTGGAACCTCTTCGACCTCACGCGCGAGGGGCGCCCGGCCGACTGGTACGAGCTGCTGAGCTACTGACGACTGCGGCGGGCGCGCCGCGGGCTTCGTGTGGACGCGCGCAAGAACTACCTCGAGCGCGCCGCCCTCGTAGCCGCGCGACGATCCACAGCGTCTGCGAGGATCAGAGCGATGGAGCGCGGTGAGCTCGCGGCGAGCGCTGCCCCGGCGAGCTCGCCCGCAGCGGCTCGCGTCCGCGGGCTGCGCGACGTCGTCGCGCTGCGGCACGGAGGTTGGCTTTTCTCTGCCGTGCTCGCGGTCGCGGGCGCGGCGCTGATCTACCTGCTGCGGCCCGGGGCGGTCACGGACGACACGTACGCGTTCATGGATTGGGGACGCGATCTGCGCCACGGCTTCCTGCCGCTGCTCGAACACCGCACGTTTCAGCCGCTGCCGATCGGCGCCGGCGCGGTCGTCTCGCTGTTCGGCTCCACCGCCGCGCCGACGATCGTCGTCCTCGCGTCCCTAGCCGCGCTCGTCGTGCTCGCAGAGGCGGCGTGGCGGATCGTCGCGCTGCTCGGCTTTCGCCAGCCGGCGCCGCTGATGGCGGCGGCGCTCGTGCTCGCGACACCCGTGCTGCCCGTGCTCGCGCTCAGCGCATACAACAACCTGCCGTTCGCGACGCTGGTGGTGCTCGCGCTGATGTTCGAGCTCGAACGGCGCCGCGCGTGGACGTGGACGATGCTCGTCCTCGCCGGCCTTACCCGCCCGGAGGGGTGGGCGTTCCTGCTTGCCTACGCCGCACTCGAGTGGTGGCGCGCCGGGCGCCCGCTCGCCCCGCGCAGGGTGGCACCGATCGCCGCTCTCGCGCTCGCGCCGATGGTCGTTTGGATCGTCCTCGAATGGGCGCTCTTCGGCGACCCGTTGTACTCGCTTCGCAACACGACCGCGGCGCCGAGCACGCACACCGGCTCGCCCAGCGCGCTCTGGTTCACTCTGCGCGCGAACGTGCCCACACCGGTGCTGGTGGCGAGCGCGGTGGGCATCCTCACGCTCGCGTGGCTCGCGCCGCGCCGGCGCGCGGCGGTGACGCTCCTCGCGACCGTGCTCGCGGCCGTGACGATCCTCGTGCTCGCGAGCTCCAGCTTCAACGTCCCCGGGCGCCACTTCTCCGCACTCGTCGCGCTGCTGTGCGTGCTCGCCGCCGCGGGCGCGGCGGCGCCGGCGAGCTGGCTTCGCGCGCGCGGCCTCGCGGCGCCGATCAGCTACGGGGCAGGCATCGCGGCAGCGGCGCTCGTGCTCGCGCTGGCGACGCCGAGAAACGTGCAGTCGCTGCGAAGCAACCTCGCAAACATCCACGTCTCCCACGACATGGGGCGCACGCTCAGCAACACCGTCAGCGCGGCGCTGCCTTCGATCGACGTCCGCGGCGCGCGACGGCACTCCGTCGCAATGCTCGGCGCGGTGACCAACTCCGAGCTCGCGTGGGTGCTCGGCGTGCCGTACAACGCGGTCACCGACCACATCGAGGCGGGCACGCGTCTGATCGTGCAACCATCCCGGCTGACGTTCCACACGCTCAGGCACCGTCACCTCACCGACCGCAAGCGCTCGCCGCTGCCGCACGGCTGGCGCGTGATCGCGAGTGGGAGCTGGGAAATCTACGCGCCGCCCGGCATCGGGCGGGCACGACTGCACTGAGCGCGACGCGGCGGCCTAAGCGCGACGCGGCGGCTGGCGCGACGCGGCGGCGACGCCGCGGCTATCGCTACAGCGAGCTCCTCAGCGGCGCCGGGGGGTCTCGTCGAGCTGCCGCTCGCCCGCCAGCGGCTCGCCGGGCAGCGCCTCCGCTTCGCCGGGGTGCCAGCGCACGCTCGGCTCGATCACGTCGGCGTTCACGCGGTCGCTGTAGCGCGCGATCGTGCGCAGCATCGACTGGACGAGCTCGTCGCCGAGGTAGTGCGGCTCGAGACCGAGCGCGAGCAGCTTGTCGTTGACGGCGTTGTAGTAGTGGTTCTCGGCCTCCACGCGCGGATTGACGTAGCTGTCGATCCGCACCGCGTAGCCGAGTGCGCGCGCGGCGCGCGTGACGAGCTGGGCGAGCTCGAGGATGCTGAACTGCTCGGTGAACTGGTTGAAGACGCGGAACTCGCCGAGAGCGGCCGGATTGCCGACGGCGAGCTCCACGCACTGCAGCGTGTCGCGCAGGTTCAAAAACGAGCGGATCTGTGTGCCCGTCCCGTAGACGGTTAGCGGGTGACCGATGACGGCCTGCGCGCAGAAGCGGTTGAGCGCGGTCCCGAAGACCTCGTCGTAGTCGAAGCGCGTGAGCAGCCGCTCGTCGAGCGCCGTCTCCTGTGTGTGAATTCCGTAGACGACGCCCTGGTTGAGGTCCGTTGCGCGCAGGCCCCACGCGCGGCAGGCGAAGTGGATGTTGTGCGAGTCGTGGACCTTCGAGAGGTGGTAGATCGATCGCGGCATCTTCGGGAACGGCAGCACATCGCGGCGGCCGCCGTGCTCGATCTCGATGTAGCCCTCCTCGATGTCGATGTTCGGCGTGCCGTACTCGCCCATCGTGCCGAGCTTCACGAGATGGCATCCCGGGACGTGCTCCCGCAGCGCGAACAGCAGGTTGAGCGTGCCGACGACGTTGTTCACCTGCGTCTCGACCGCGTGCCGGCGGGAGATCATCGAGTAGGGCGCCGATGGCTGCTCGGCGTAGTGGACGACGGCCTCGGGGAGAAAGCCGGAAATGACCGACTCGAGGAACCCCGCGTCCTGCGCATCTCCGATGTGCGCAGCGATCTCCTTGCCGGATATTTCGCGCCAGGCGCGGATGCGCTCGGACAGCGAGGCGATCGGCGTGAGCGACTCGGTCGAGCGCTCGAGGTGCCAGCGCCGGCGGGCGAAGTTATCGAGCACGGCGACCTCGTGGCCGCGCGCGGAGAAGTGCAGGGCGGTCGGCCAGCCGAGGTAGCCGTCCCCGCCCATTACGAGGATGCGCATCCGCGAATAGTATGGTGCGCGACCGACGAGAGGCGGGCGAGCGCCGCCTTGGCTTCACCCCGGCTCGATCCAAACCGGCGCGAAAAACCCTCCGTGAGCAGCCTTTCCCCGCCCGCCGCGCCATCCGGCTCTGTCCCGGCGGGCGTGCGTCTCAGCGCGGGCGACGGGGCGATTTCGAGGGCTGCGATGCGCGAGCGCTTCGCGGGTGCCATCGCGATCGTGATCCCCGCGTATGAGGAGCGCGAGAACCTCGCCGAGCTGCTGCCGCACATTCCCGCGAGCGTGTGCGGACTCCCCGCGGCGGTGCTCGTCGTCGACGACGGCTCGAGCGACGGCACCGCGGACGCGGCGAGCGCAGGCGGCGCGGTGGTCGCGCGGCTGGCGGCGAACGCGGGGGGCGGCGCGGCGCTGAAGGTCGGGTACGCGCTCGTCGCGGACGCCGGCGCGGAGATCGTCGTGACGATGGACGCCGACGGGCAGCACCGCCCGGAGGACCTCGAGCGGCTGGTCGAGCCGGTGCGCAGCGGCCGCGCGCAGCTCGCGCAGGGCTCTCGCGTGCTCGGCCACGCGGATGGCGGGGTGTTCGTGCGCGAACTCGGCATCTCGATCTTCAACCGCCTGATCGGGACGCTCACCCGCACGCGCGTGACGGACTGCTCGAACAGCTTCCGCGCCGTGCGCGCCGAGCTGCTCGCGCAGCTCGACCTGCGCCAGCGTCAGTTCCACGCCGCGGAGCTGCTGATCGAGGCGATCACGCGCGGCGCCGCGATCGAGGAGGTGCCGGTGAGCGTCCTCGCGCGGCGCCACGGCGCGTCGAAAAAGCCGCCGACGCTGCGCTACGGCGCCGGCTTCGGCCGCGCGATCGTCTCGACGTGGCTGCGCTCGCTGCGCCGCCGCCCCGCCCGCCGGCGCGACCGCGCGCCCGGGGCGCTGCCGGCAGACCCTCCCGTCGGCTGAAGCGCGCTGGTCAGCTCGTCGCCTGCGACGCCTGCGCGCGGCCCTCGAGGTCGTCGATCGAGAGGGGATGCGCCGGAGGCGCATCGAGGGGACGCGTCGAGTGGACCTCGAGCGTCGCCGGGACGCGCAGCAGCTCGCCCGGGTCGAGCAGGCGCCACGCGGGGTCGTCGTCCATGCGCTCGCTCGCGATCGTCACCAGCCGGTGCGCTTCGCCGTGCGGGCTCACGACGCGCGTTCCGAAGCTGCTCTCGTGGCGCAGCTCCTCGCCCGCCGCGCGCTCGAGCACGTACAGCTCGTGCGTCTTCGGGTAGCGCAGCGCGAACAGCTCGTCGGCGGTGGCGACCACGAAGTTCATCGCGAACACCGGCAGGTTCAGCGCGATCCACTCGCACGCGCGCAGGATCCCCTCGCGCAGGTCCCCGCCGTGCGCAGCCGTCTCGCGCGTGATCAGCGCGAAGAAGCGCTCCGAGTCCGTGTCGCCGTGCACCAGCGCGCGATCCGCGCCGAGGTGCGCGTCCAGCTTCGCCAGGTCCTCGATCACACCGTTGTGCGCGAACAGGCGCCCGTCCTGCTCGAACGGATGCGTGTTGCGCATCTCGAGCGCGCCCGTCGAGGCGAAGCGGACGTGCGCGATGAACGTCTGCGACTCCACCTCCTGCGCGCGGCGCGCGAACTCCGCGTCCTCGTACGCAGCGATCGGGCTCTTCGACACGCGCGCATCGCCCTCCCGAGTGAACCACCCGAGGCCCGTGCCGTCGGGCTCGCGATGGCTCTGCGTCACGAGGCTGTCCGGCGCGTCCAGCAGCCAGAATGTCGCCCTCGCGCGCCGCGCACCCGCGCTCATGCCAAACAGGCGGCACATCGTCGACCGAGCGTAGCCGCGGCGTCGCGCGCGCGTCGCCGGGGCGCTCGGATCAGGCGTCCCCTGCGCGCGTCCCACTCGGCCGGCGTAGCCGGCCCCTCCCCTTCCGCGGCCGATGTGCAATACTTAAGTAGATGCTTCAGTATTTGCCCACGCGACCGGAGCCGCCCGTCGACGTCGTCTTCCACGCGCTGTCGGACGCGAACAGGCGCGCGATGATCGATCAGCTGCTCGACGGCCCCGCGTCGGTCAGCGAGCTCGCGCGGCCGCTTGCAATCTCGCTGCCCGCCGTCGTCCAGCACCTGCACGTGCTCGAAGCGAGCGGCGTCGTGCGCTCGCACAAGGTCGGGCGCGTGCGCACCTGCGAGATCGAGCCCGTCGCGCTCAGCGCCGCGGAGCGCTGGATCGGCGAGCGGCGCGCCGCCTGGGAGGCGCGCCTCGATCGGCTGGGCGACTTTCTTTCGCGGCCGGACGATCAGTCCGCGCCGCACCACGGGTCAGAGAAAAAGAAAACGACATGAGGAGAGAAAAGTGAGCAACCCCTCGGCAGCGCATGGCACGTTCGTCATCGAGCGCGACTACCCCGCGCCCCCCGCGCAGGTGTTCGCCGCCTGGGCCGACCTCGACGCCAAGAGTCAGTGGTTCGGCCCGGACGGCGGCGGCGGCGCGCACACGCTCGACTTCCGCGAGGGCGGGCGCGAGCACTTCGAGGCCGCCGTCGGCGGCGACGTCTACCACTACGACGCGCTCTACGAAGACATAGTCGGCGACGAGCGCATCGTCTACACGTACAACATGCACCGCGGCGAGCAGCGCCTGTCGGTGTCGGTGTCCACCGTCGAGCTCGCTCCCGCCGGCACGGGCACGTACCTGCGCTACACCGAGCAGGGCGTCTTCCTCGACGGCAGCGACACGCTCGACGCGCGCGAGCACGGCACGCGCGAGCTCCTCGACAAGCTCGCCGGCGCGCTCACGCAGGGGGCCGTCGCCCGATGAGCGGCGCGGCGGTCGATCACTCGGGGGAGGTGCTGCGCGCGCGTGCGCGCGCGGGCGAGCGCTCGCGCTGGCTCGCGCTCTACGTGCTCTGCCTGGGGATGCTCATGATCGTCCTCGACGTCACGATCGTGAACGTCGCCCTGCCCTCGATCCAGGAAGACCTCCACTTCTCGACGTCGAGCCTCGCCTGGGTCGTCAACGCGTACCTGATCGCGTTCGGTGGGCTGTTGCTGCTCGCCGGGCGGCTCGGCGATCTCGTCGGCCGGCGGCGCGTGTTCCTCGCCGGCATCGCGCTCTTCACCGCGTCCTCGCTTCTGTGCGGCATCGCGCAGACCGCCTGGTGGCTCGTCGCCGCGCGCTTCGTCCAGGGCGTCGGCGGCGCGATGACCTCCGCGGTGATCCTCGGGATGATTGTCACGATGTTCCCCGCCGACGGCGACGCCGGCCGGCGCGAGCAGGCGAGGGCGATCGGCGTGTTCGCGTTCGTCGCGTCCGCCGGCGGCTCCGTCGGGCTGCTCGCCGGCGGCGTCCTCACGCAGTCGATCAACTGGCACTGGATCTTCTTCGTCAACCTCCCGATCGGGATCGCGACCGCGCTCGCCGCGCGGCGGCTCGTGCCCGACGAGGCGGGGATCGGGCTGCGCGAAGGCGCCGACGTGCCCGGCGCGGTGCTCATCACCGCCGCGCTCATGCTCGGCGTGTACACGATCGTCGGGCCCGCCGCCAAACAGGGCTGGGGCTCCGCCGCGACGCTCCTGCTCGGCGCCGGCTCGCTCGCGCTGCTGGCCGCGTTCCTCGTCCGCGAGCAGCGCGCGTCCCGCCCGCTGATGCCGCTGCGCATCTTCCGCTCGCGGCCCGTCGCCGCTGCGAACGCCGTCCAGGTCCTCTCCGTCGCGGGCATGTTCGGCATGTTCTTCCTCGGCGCGCTCTACCTGCGCAAGGTGCTCGGCTACGACGCGTTGCAGATCGGGCTTGCGTTCCTGCCCGTGACGATCGCGATGGGAACGCTCTCGATCCGCTACTCCGAGCGCATCTTCGTCGCGCTCGGTGCGCGCCGCGCGCTTCTCGCCGGCCTGTCGCTCGTCGCCGGCGGGCTCGTCCTCTTCGCGCTCGCACCCGTGCACGCGACGTACGCGACGCAGGTCGCGCCCTCGATGCTGCTGCTCGGGCTCGGCGCCGGCACCGCGTTCCCCGCGCTCATGAACCTCGCCATGTCCGGCGCCACGCCGCAGGACGCCGGCCTCGCCTCGGGGCTCGTGAACACGACCGCGCAGGTCGGCGGCGCGCTCGGGCTCGCCGTGCTCGCGACGCTCGCAACGTCGCACTCGAACGCGCTCAAAGCAGGCGGCGTCGGGGCCAAGTCCGCGCTCACGTCGGGGTATCACCTTGCCTTTTGGGTCGCCGCCGCGCTCGTCGGGGGCGCGCTCGCGGTGGTCGCTGTGTTCGTCGACGGAGGTGCCGCGCGCGCGGGCGCGCGCGAGGGCGCGCGCGGACCCGAGAGCGCGCACGGCGAGGCGCACGCGCACCGCGACCCCGCCACCGAGGGCGCGGGCGCGTAGGCCGCCCGGCGACGCACCTCCTCGCCGCGAGCGGGGTCGGCCGCCGGCCGCGCGCGGAAGGTCGGCGTCCGTTACCCTGATCGTCGGGATGAGGCGTACGGTGTCGCGACGCAGTGGCCGCTCTCCGCGCGTGCGCGCAGCGTCTCGCGCGGCGCTCGCGACGTTCGGCGCGGTGCTCGTGTTCGCCCCGGCTGTCGCCCGCGCGGGCGTCGAAGCGACGCCCATTCCCCAGAACCCCTCGGAAGCCGAAGCGGTGCCCCCGTTCACCGGCTCGAGCGCGACGCCGCACCTGGTGCGCGCGCCCGTCGTGCCGCAGAACCCGTTCATGGCGCCGAACGGCAGGAGCAACCTGCACGACGACGCCTACATGACGAACACGTACACCTGGTCTGGGCCGCTCGGGATGAAAATGCAGACGCTCTCGACCTTCCAGGGCGCGGAGTGCGCATCCGTCACCGTCGACAGCCAGGGGCGGCTCGTAACGGTCTGCGTCGGGCTCGAAGGGCCGCGCCTCGAGATGTTCGATCCGCACACGCTCGAACTGCTCGCCGTCATGGACCTCCCCCAGCGCAAACCCGGAGCCGGAAGTCCCTTCACCGAATTCTCCGGCGGCGGCTACTTCTACCTCGACCAGGCCAACCGCGCCGTGATCCCCACGACGACGAATGAAATCTGGGTCGTCGCGGAGACCGAAGGCGCGACCGGCCCGGGGTTCTCGCTCGAACGCTCCTACGACGTCAGCGGGTCGCTCGCCGAAGGCGACAAGGTCATCTCGGCGCTCCCCGACTGGAGCGGGCGGATCTGGTTCGCGACCACGCGGGGCGCCGTCGGCACGATCGATCCCGTGAGCGGAGCCGTCAAGGTCCTCGACACCGGCGAGCCGATCGGCAACTCGTTCGCGGTCGACTCCACCGGCGGCGTCTTCGTCGTCACCGACCGTGCGCTGTATCGCTTCGACGCCGCGCGCGACGGCGCGCCGGCGGTCACCTGGCGCGAACCCTACGCGAACATCGGCATCGTCAAGCCGGGACAGACCGAGGACGGGTCGGGGACCACGCCCAACCTCATGGGGACGACATACGTCGCGATCACCGACAACGCCGACCCGATGGACGTCGTCGTCTACCGCCGCGGCAAGCGCGTGCGCGGCAGCCGCCTCGTGTGCAGCGTGCCCGTGTTCGCGAAGGGCGAAGGCTCGACCGACAACTCGCTGATCGGCACCGGGCGCTCGATCGTCGTCGAGAACAACTACGGCTACACCGGCCCGACCGCGACGACCAAAGGCGCGTCGACCGCTCCGGGCATCGAGCGCGTAGACATCAACTCCACGGGCACGGGCTGCGCGCCCGTGTGGTACAGCGACGAGCGCGCGCCATCCGCCGTCCCCAAGCTCTCGCTCGCCAACGGGCTCGTGTACGCGTACACCAAGCCGCCGCGCTCCGACGGCGTCGACGCGTGGTACCTGACCGCGCTCTCCTTCCGCTCCGGTCAGACCGTCTACGAACGCCTCGCCGGCACGGGCCTCGGCTACAACAGCAACTACGCCCCCGTCAGCATCGGCCCGGACGGGACCGCATATGTTGGCGCTCTCGGGGGCTTGATCCTGCTGCGCGACGGCTGACGCGCTCGCCGCGGTCGACGCTGCAAGACCGCTGCCGCGCGCGCCGGCGCCCGAACTAGCCTCGCGCGTCTGCGACGCTGTCCGCGTGCGCGACATGGCAATCGACCTCGGGACGGCGAACACCCTCGTGTACGTAGAGGGACGCGGGATCGTCATCTCCGAGCCCTCGGTCGTCGCTTCCGATACGACCTCCGGGCGCATCCACGCCGTCGGCGCCGATGCGCAGAGGATGATCGGACGCACGCCCGCAACGATCTCGGCGACGCGCCCGCTGCGTCACGGCGTGATCGCCGACTTCGACGTCACCGAGGCGATGCTGCGCTACTTCATTCGCAAGGTGCTCGACCGGCACCGTGCGAGGCCTCGGCTGATCGTGTGTGCGCCCTCCGGGATCACGCAAGTCGAGCAGCGAGCCGTCGAGGAGGCGTCGCTCGCCGCGGGCGCGCGTCGCGTGCACCTCATCGAGGAGCCAATCGCCGCGGCGATCGGCGCGGATCTACAGATCGAGGAGCCGATCGGCCGCATGATCATCGACGTCGGCGGCGGGACCAGCGAGATGGCGGTCATCTCGCTCGGCAGCATCGTCGTGTCACGCTCGCTGCGCGTCGGCGGCTACGAGATCGACGAAGCGATCGCGCGACACCTGCGACTGCAGCACTCGCTCGCCGTAGGATCGCAAACCGCGGAGGCGATCAAGATCGCGATCGGAGCCGCCCTACCGCTGGAGCCGGAAGAGACGACCGAGGTACGCGGCCGGCACCTGCTGACGGGGTTGCCGACCGAGGTCGAGCTTCGCAGCGAGGAGGTTCGCTCCGCGATCGAGGGCCCAATTCGCGAAATCGTCGACGCCGTCAAGGACACGCTCGAGCAGACGCCGCCCGAGCTCACCGGCGACGTCGCGCGCGACGGCATCCTGCTTGCCGGCGGCGGGGTCCTGCTGCGAGGCTTCGCCGAGCGCATCGCCCGCGAGACGGGCCTGCCCGTGGCGCTCGCCGAGTCGCCGCTGACGTGCGTCGCCATGGGCTCGGGACGAGCGCTCGCGCATTTCGACCAGCTCGGCCGGCCCGCGAGGAGCCGGCGGTTCGCGTTCGCGCGACGCCGCGCGACGCGCTCGGCGCTCTCCTAAGAGCGCGGCGGCCGTGAACGGCGTCGCGGCGCCGTGACACAATCCCGCACCGTGGCACGCGGGGCACGAGCGCTCGTCGGATGCGTCGCGATTGCCGCGTTCCTCGGCGGCTGCGGCGGCAGCAGCCACCCGAAATCCACGCGTACGTCGACGACGCCCACCCCGAGCGCTCCGGAAACGCCGATGACGAAGAGCCAGGCGCTCGCGCTGGCGCGGGCGCTCAACCTCCAGCCTACGGACGTCGCGGGCTTCAACGCCGTCCCCGCGACTCACGCGGAAAACGCCCAGGAACAGGCGCTCACGCGCCAGCTCGAAACGTGCGCGGGCGGCGCGGGCAAAGCGCACAAGCTTGCCGAAGCCAAGTCGGATGAATTCAAGCGCCAAGCCAAAGGCCTGCCCGTAGAAGTGAGCTCCACCGTCGCGGTCGAGCAATCGCGCGCGTACGCAGAACGGGACCTGCGCGCGATTCGAAGCCGGCGTGGACGCCAGTGCATCGTCCAGCTCGTCGACGCCGCGTTCAAAGGCAAGAAGCTCGGCGGCGCGAGCATCGGCGCAGGCTCGATCCGCGAAGGCTCCCCGCCCGCCGCGGGCACGAACGGATCCTTCGGGCTGCGGCTCACGCTGCCCATCTCCGCGCCCGGGATAACAGTGAAGGCGTACTTCGACTTCCTCGGCTTCGCGCACGGGCCCGAGGAGGTCACGTTGCAGAGCATCGGCGTCGGCGAACCGTTCCCCGCGGCCACGCAGGAACACCTCTTCAGGGTGCTCGTCGGGCGCGCTTCGTCGCACCCACTGCCATAGCGCGGCCACGTGCGCCAGAGGTTGGCCCACGCGCGCGCGTGGCGGCACGCGCGCGCGTGCGCGCACGGCGGAGCACGTGCGGCGATCTCGTTTCGATCGTGTGATCGCCGTTTGGCTCGCGTGACGCCGGGGTAACGAGCCGGACGAGTTGCGTGATCTGATCGAGAGGAGGATGACGTGCGTCAGGTCCCGGCTCGACGTTCGACGCTCCCGCGTACGCTGATCGCCGCCACCGCGGCGCTGATGCTCGCGTTCATCGCCTCCGGCGCCTTCGTGACGACCGAATCGTGGGGCGAAGCCCCAGCCCCGCAGATCGCCAATCCGCACGACAGCCCGGCGCTCGGCGGCGAAGAAGCGTTCACCGGCTACGCCGTGCCGACCGCCGGCGCGACCGTCGGCGAGCCAAACGACTAACAGCGGCTGCTGCAGGAGTCCGCGCGCGGCGGGCTTCGCTAGGGTGCGCCGCGGATGAGCGAAGTCGCCCTCGTAACCGGCGCCTCCTCCGGGATCGGCGCCGAGTTCGCAAAGCAGCTCTCCGCGGAGGGCTACGAGGTGATACTCCTCGCGCGGCGCGCCGAGCGGATGCAGGCGCTCGCGTCGCAGCTCCCCGGCTCCTCCCACGTGATCGCCTGCGATCTCGCAAACGAAGCCGCGTCCGTTGCCGGGAAGGTCGCCGACGCCGGCCTGCAGGTCGACGTGCTCGTGAACAACGCGGGCTTCGGCACGCACGGGCGCTTCGTCGAGATGGACGCGGCACGCGAGGCCGAAGAGGTGCGCCTCAACTGCGAGGCGCTCGTCACGCTCACGCACGCGTTCGTGCCAGGCATGCTCGAGCGCGGCCGCGGCGGCGTGATCAACGTCGCCTCGACCGCCGGTATGCAGCCGCTCCCCTACGAGGCGGTGTACGCGGCGACGAAGGCCTTCGCGCGCTCTTTCACCGACGCGCTCGCGATGGAGCTGCGCGGGACGGGCGTGCGTGTGTTGTGCGTGAACCCGGGTCCCGTGCAGACCGAGTTCCAGCAGGTCGCGGAGTTGCCCGCCGACTGGCTGCCGCCCGTGCCCGGCAAGATCTCGGCCGAGCAGGTCGCGCGCGAGTCGCTCGCGGCGTTCAAGCGCGGGCAGCGCAGCGTCATCCCGGGCGCCGTCATCCGCTGGTTCATTCGCGGCAGCTCGATCGGCCCGCTCCCGCTCAAACTGCGCGTCGCCGAGCGCATGTACCGGCCGTCGCGATAGCGGTACACGCCGCCCGCACGCGCTGCGTGTCGCGTGTCGCCCGCTCGGTGTGCGCTCGTGGCGCGGAGTCGAAAGCGACAACCGCGCGCCGCGGCCTCGAGTGCCGCGTGCGCGCGGGTCACCGGGCCAGCGAGCGCTACGCCTCTTGCGCCTGCAGCTCCTCGGGCGAGGGCACGACGATCGGGCCGTCGGGCGGCTGCGTGAAGCGCAGGGGGTTGCCGAACGGGTCGCGCAGCCCGCAGTCGATGCCGTAGAAGCGCTCGACGGGCTCCTGCGTGAACTCGACGCCCTTCGCGCGCAGCTGCTCGTACGTGCCGCGGCAGTCGTCTGTCTGGAAGATCAGACCCGCGCCGCCGCCCTTGGCGACGAGCTCGCGGATCTGCTCTGTGGTCGTGTCGTCGTACGCCGGCGGGCCGGGCTCCATGAGCACGAGCTCGACGTCCGGCTGGTCGGGGAATTTGACCGTGAGCCAGCGCATCGTGCCGAGGTCTGCGTCGGTGCTTACGACCATGCCGAGCTTGCCGACGTAGAAGTCGAGCGCCTCGTCCTGGTCGAGTACGTGGATGAAGGTGTGGCTGATTCGGTTGGGCATGGGTCCAAGGTAGGGGAGGCTCGGCTCGGGCGCTTCTCCGAAGCTGCTCTGTTCACGGTTCCGTGTGCGGTCCGACACCGGCGCCCGACCGCGGTGAATCGAGGCACCGTGCCGGCGTCAACGCCGATGCGCTTGTAGATAGGCGGTCGTGTCGCGCGCGAGGTTGTATACGTCGGGCGAGCCCAGCCCCGTCGCGTAGTCCCAGCCGGGCGTTGCCTGGTAATAGCGGTTGCCCCCCGCCAGCACGTCGTGGAACGCAGGGAACGGCTGCGGTGTGGCTGCGAGCGCATACAGGGTCGGGTCCACGAAGCCCAGCTTTCCGACGCCGCGAGCGCGCGCGTATTCCGAGACGAGCAGAGTGGAGGCGGCCCAGAATGGCGTGGCGGCGCTGGTGCCGCCGATTTCGGCGAATTCTCCGTTGGCCGTTGAATACGCGGTCCAGCCCGTCGCGGGGTCGGCGTCCGCCGATACGTCCGGCAGCTGGCGGTGTCCGTTCGAGTAGGCGTTGCTAACGCCGGGACCGGTTTGCCATGAGGGGCGAGCGTCGCCCTGAGCGAGCCCTCCGCCCCCGCCCGCGCCGGACAGCGCATACTCCCAGCCCGCCTCCCTCAGGTAGGTGCCGTCTTGGTTGAGGTACAGCCTCGTGCCGCCGACCGCTATCACGCCCGCGCTCGCCGCCGGCCAGTCGACGCTGAGGCGCCGATCGGTTAGCTGGGCGGATTCACAGTCATAGGCCCCGGAGTCGCCGCTCGCGGCGAAGATCGAAATGCCAGCGGCGTCCGCGACTCGAATCGCCTGCGTGTCACCGGCGCTTTCGAAGCGGTAGATGCCGAGTTCGCATTGCCCCCAGCTGGAGCTCACGACCTGCGCGGCACGGTCGGCAACGATCTTGTTGATCGTGTCGGTGTACGACGTCGAGCTCTGGGGCGCGACATAGACGAGAATCCTCGCCAGAGGCGCAACCGCGCGGATGACGTTGATGTCGAGGTTGGTCTCGTCGGCCCCGCTGTCGTCGGTCGTGCCGCCGTCGACCCGGATCACGCCAGGGGGCGGACCTTTGATCCCAAACCTTTGGTCGTACTTGGCGGCGTCCGTGGGGCTGTAATCGGAGAAGGACACGATCGCGATCGTGCTGTGCTGTCCGAGATATCCCTGGGCGTGCAGCGGCGCGAGGTCGTAGGCGATGCCGGCCTCGCTCGGCGTGAGGCCGCCCAGCGGAACATCGCGCGGCTGCCACGCGGACCTCGTGTCGAGACCGGCGACGCTGCTCGCGACCTTTGCAAGCCACGGGGGCAGGGCCGGTTTGGTGAGTGGCGCTCGCCAGCGATGTGCGCCGTCGCCGTAGTTGCCAATCGAGACCTGCAGCAGGCTCTCCACGGAGCCGGCGCTGCCAGCGAGCGCGAGCGCCGTTCGCTGCGGATAGCTCGCGGTCACGCGCAACCCGCGACGCGCGAGTGCGCGCTCTATGCGCCCGAGAACGCTGACCGGCAGTCCGTAACGGGCCCCAAACGCGCCGGGGGAGAGGAAATGGTGAAACTGCGGCGAATTCGGGTCGTTGATCGCCGACTCGGCGCGGCTGGCTCCAGCGGAGTCGCGCAGGCGCAGCACGATTGTCAGGTCGATCTGCTGCGTCGCCGGGACTCGTCCCAGAAAGCGAACGTGGCCCGGAAACGCGGGACTGCCTGACTGACCGGAGTGCGAGCCGGCAAGAGCGATCGTGAGAGCGGCGGCGAGCGCGAGCACGCCTACGCCGCCGCTCGCGAGCAGCAGCCCGCGGCGTGCCGCGGGGCGGATGCTGTCCGACAGCTCCAGCGGCTTCGCGAGCATCACGGACCCCATTCGACGGAGTCGATCACGTCGTCCGCCGCCGCGTCGGCGAAATGCCGCTGTTCGGGGTCGCGCGAGTGAAGCACGACTACGACCGCGATGCTGACGCGACCGTCGCCCGCGCTCATGATCGCGATCGATACGGGAGTCTGAGGGCCCTGCGGAGACGTGATCGCGCCGTCATACACACCTCCTGACCCTGGGCGAAGGCCGACGTTCGCCCCGAGTATCTGGTCCGCAGTGTTCCGATCCTGCTTGAAGCCCAGGAGCTGCCCTTTCAGCGCCGAGACTTCGGAGTCGAGGAGCGCACTCGGGTCCAGCTGACCTTGTGGTGCGCCGCGAAAGAACACTTCGACTTCGCCATTGCCCGCTTCGAGCTCGACGCCCGAGCCGGTCTGATTGGCGACGGACCAGACTCGGTCGTCGTAGCGAAGCGAGTAGCCGAGCACGGAGCTCTGCCAGCCGGTGAAGCCGGGGAACACGGTGAGCAAGTGCGGCGTAATCGGGGGCGCGCCACACTTGGCGTGGAGTTTGCAGCGGGTTTTGGCCGGCGGCGGCGCGTGCGCCGCGACGGCGGCGACGGCGGCGCCCGCGACCAGCGCTGCCCCAAGCGCTGCTAGCAACAGGCGGCCCTGCGTACCGAGGCGCCCAGCAGACGCGCCGCGGGCTTGGTCGCGTGTCTTCGGCAGTGCCCGCAAGGAGATGCCGCAGTTGCCGCAGAAAGTGTGGCGCGCGGTCATCTCGCCGCAGTTCGCGCAGCGAATCTGAGGGCCGATGTCGATCTCGGCTGCCTCCTCGAGCAGGCCGACATGAATCGCCCGCCGAAGCAGCAGCAGCGCGACTATTGCAAGCAGCACTTGCACCGCCAGAAGCGCGCCCGCGGGGAGGAAGGTCTCGGCGATCGCACCCGCGACGATCAGCAGCGCGGCCACTGAGATTGCGATTGGAGGAGAGCCGAGGGCGCCAAGGGCACGGCGATCTTTCGCCGGCGAGCGGTAGCGCAGCCAGATCGCGGCGGCGGTGGCCCCGATGGCGCTCATCGCGATCGTCGGCGTGGCGACGGCGAGCGCGAGCAAACGCAAGACCCACGGTGCGGCCGCACCCGCAGGACGCAGCCCGCCGCCGAGCACGTCGACGCCGACGACGATCACCTGCGCGGCGGCGAACGCGGCGGCCGTTGCGGACCCGAAGGTTGCCCCATCGAGCACCTCGTTGAAGCGTTTCTCACGCAGGAGCGCGAGGGGTCCGAGGAGCATGAGCGCCACGCCCAGCAGCGGCAGCAGAACCCCGCCCGTGACGACGTGCGCGGTGCTTCCCTTGTCGATCAGTTCACGGCCATGTGGCGCGACGGCGTGAGCGATCAGGCCGACGCCTACGCCCGCGACGGCGCCCCACACGACGGTCGCAGCGAGCGCGCGCCAGGGCTCACTCTCGTATACGTCTACGTCGTAGAAGTACACCAGCGTCAACACCGGCATCAGCATCGCCGCGCAAATCAACGACACCGGGAAGAGCCGGAAAGCGGCGAGCACCGCCACGAGCACCGCGCCTCCCAGGAGTACGACGCGAAAGTCCCGCATCGACCGCCTGGGGAGATACGGGAACAGCGTCGAGACGAGTCGCGGCGAGCGCCTATCCTCGCCCGGCGCCGCCGCGAATTGAGTGCGATCGCGCGCGCTCGGATGCTCATCCTGGAGTCGAGCGCCGCAGCGCACGCAGAAGCGCCCGTCCGGCGTCTGCTGCCCACAGGACGGGCACTCACGCACGGCGCCGCCCCGTGCGTTCGATCGGTCTGCTCATTCTGTTGCGCCCCCGTCCTCGTGGACTCGCGGCGTGATCTGCTCGCGCACGACTGCCGTCTCCACGATTCCCCCGGCGCGCTCTCGGCGCGCCACCGACGGCGGGCCGGCGACGAGGCCGGCCCGATCGTCAGCGACGATCAGCTCTACTTCGCGCAAACGATGCCGAAGAGGACGTTGGCTGATTGGGTGTCGGTGTTGCTGACCACCAGCACCCAGTCGTGCGGCGATTTCCCGCCCACGGGTTCGGCGTGGCTCGCCGTCAGGAAGACCTTCGGCGAGGTGCTGTCGAAGCCCCCTGAGATCGGATGCGAGAAGCTGTGCGGACAGGTCATCGCCCCGCCGCCCTGCTGACCAGCGGGGACGGACTGTTCGCCGTAGACATATGCGACGCCGAGTCCGTGATTCGATGACGATTTATTCTCGTTGACTTTGATGTGGCCGATCACACCGGCCGTATGACCGCGCGGGCTCTTCGCGGCCCCTGAGCCGACGAGGCCGAAGACGATCACAGCCGTCGCGAGCGCGGCCAAAACCGCCGCCGCAGAAAACCCCCTGGCGAGGATGCGCGTGCTCGACATCCCGTTCATGTCAGACCCCCGTTTCAACGTAATAGAAGTGCCTCTCCCCGTGTGGCCGGACCCTACCAGAGCGGTTTCGCCGCTGCCCGGCGGCGTGAACAGCGCAGACCCGATCCGTGATATGTGAACGTGACTGCGCCGGATGACCGGCGAACGGTGAGTCCTGCGTGGGGAGCGATTCGACGGGGAGTCGACAGGAGAGGGTGAGCATCTCATCAGTCGCGGCGCTTGGCCGCGCCTACCCAATTGCCCCCACGACGCTCACTCGCATCACACTTTCGAAGAAGCCCGGATGGAAGTTCGGATCGAGACACACTTCGCCACGCCACGCGACGCGCCTGGCGACGGTCGCGCCCGGCGGGTAGACGCGCAGCGCAGCCGCTTGATCAGGTTTGCACTCGCTGCCACTCGGTTCGGTTTCGACTCTCACGACATTCAGTAGCGCGGCGGTTGTATGTCCGGGCCTGAGGGTGATGGCTCTCGGCGCTTCCGTTGAAGCCGCGGCCGGCGCGCCGAGCTGCCGGCCCTTGCGGTCGACCGCGACGACGCGCGGATGGCCGTCGAGCGTGCAGCGGCCATGTGAGATGTTCCTGAACTCAATCTTTTCCGCGAACTCGGTGTTCGATCCCGAGAACTCGCGCAGGTAGATCGCGAGACCTGACGTCCTGCAGCGCGGAGCGGCGCGCACTCGCGCTTGCGCGCTTGTGGCCGCGACGAGCGGCGTGCCAAGCGCTGCGACGAGCAACACACGAGCGCGCGCCGGTAAGAGCGGCCGAATGGGCACGCTCACATCGACACCACCTTCACTCGCATCGTGATACGACGCGTGTCGAGACACCGCAGGCGCAGCCGCGAGTCGCTGATATCGAGCTCAAGACGGGGCCGGCTGCGTCGGAGGCCTAACCCTTCTCCACCGGCCGGATCCTGAGCCCGCCGCCGTACACGCACGTGTTCAGCGGCATCGGAGCGATGCGCGAGCTTTTCTCGTTAGGCGGATATACCCGCATCCCTGCCGCGAGCAGGGGATTGCAACCCGGTGCCGGCATGAAGAAGACGTTGCTCGCTCTCAAGGGTGCGGTCGCGGTCGCACCGGGAGCGAGCGTCACAACGCGAGGGGGTACGTTGGGTTCGCGCGAGCCGGGTGCGCCTATCTGCCTTCCAGCCAGGTCGACCCATGAGACGCCCGGATATCCGAACATCGTGCACCTATGACCTGAGAGGTTGGTGAATTCGAGTTTCAGGTCCAAGCCACCCGTCGCGCCGCTGACTTCGCTGTTGAGCCACACGTCGAGACCCGGCGTCTTGCATCTTTTCGCGGCGCTCGCGGCTGCCCTTGGAACTCGCAGCACCCTCGCAAAGTGGTCCCCAGATCGCACGGCACGAATCGTTAGGTTGCCCTGTCCTCGGCGCGAGCACGTCAAAAACGGATACGGGACGAATCGCGACACCGTCTGGCCGGGTGGATAGACCCGCAAGCCAGCGGCCGTCGCGAGATGGCAGGGCACGATTACCTGCGCGACCGTGATGCGCAGCAGCGCGTAGGCGGTCTGTCCGTGTTCGAGCGTGATCCGAGGCATGGCTTCGGTGCCGCGCCTAGCAGCGATGCCCAGCCGAGCCCCGGCCAGATTCACGCCAAGTACGCGCGGATAGCCGGCGATCGAGCAGGCGCCTTGAGACAGGTTGGTGAACTCGACGCTGTAGTAGCGACTGCTCGGCGCGCTGGGTTCGCTTTTGAGCCACACGTCGAGCGCGGACGTCGGACAGTTCGCTACCGCCTCCGTGCCGACGCCCGACGCGAACACGCGGCCCGTGCCGAGTACCGCGGCCATAGCGACGAGCACGGTCGCCGTGAGTACTCGCGCGATCCGTTTCAAGTCTCCCCCGCCCCCTCTCCCGATACTCGATCGCCTCGGCACGCTCCGCCCCCTTCGTCGCTCGGTCACAGGTTTACCCAACGCCGCGGCAGGATCCTCGCACGCAGGCTCGCGGCGGTCAATATGATTGCCCGGCCCCGGCGCGCGTTCCCGGCGGGCGTTTTGTCTTCTTTTCGCCGCGACCCCTCGAGAAGCGGCACGACCGCGCGCTACGCCGCCGGACGGGTCCACGCCATCGCGAAACACGCGAGCACGAGCAGCGCCTTGCCCGCCCCGCTGAAGCGCGCGCGATACGCGCTCGGCGACTCACCCACGATTTCGCTGAACGTGCGGCTGAACGTGCCGAGGCTGTTGAAGCCGACGTCGAGGCAGATCTCCGTCACCGGGCGCTCGCTCTCGCGCAACAGCTCCATCGCCCGCTCGACGCGCCGGCGCTGGAGGTAGCGGTGGGGCGTCTCGCCGAACGTCGCGCGGAACTGGCGGCTGAAGTGCGCCTCGGAGACGTGCGCCACGCGTGCGACTGCCGATACGTCGAGCGGCTGCGCGAACGACCGGTCCATCGTGTCGCGCGCGCGCAGCATGCGGCGGTTGCGATCCTCCATCGCCAGAGACACCTCGCCAGCGTATTGGTGCTCGTCGAGCTCGCGCTCGAGCACCGCGACCGTCACGTCCGACGCGCCCGCGCGTCGCGCGTCGCTCACATCCTCCCCACGTATCGGTCGATCGCCCTCGCGACCGGCTGCAGCAGTCCCGGCGAGAGGCGGTGGAGCAGGTACGGCACGAGCACCTGCCGGCGTGGCACCGGCACGATCAGCGTGTGGCGCTCGATCGCGCGCAGCACCGCGTCTGCCACCTCGTCAGGCGAGACGCCTTTCGTCGCGTAGAAGTCCGTCAGCTTGCCCTGTTTGCCTCCGAGCTCGCCGCGCATCGTCGCCGTCCTCACGATGTCCGTGCTGATCACTCCCGGGCAGATTGCCGAGAAGCGGATACCGCGCTTTGACAGCTCCGCGTTCAGCGCCTCCGTCATCCCCACCACGCCGAACTTCGACGCGCAGTACGGCGCCATTTTCGGCGCCGGGTTGATGCCCGCCTGCGACGCCGTGTTGATGACCGAGGCAGGGCGTCCCTGGTTCAGCATGCGCGGGACGAACGCCTGCACGCAATACGCCACACCAAGCAGGTTCACGCCGATCACGCGCTGCCAGTCCTCGATCGTCGTTGACTCGATCGCTCCGCCGTGGCCGATGCCCGCGTTGTTGTGAAGGATGTCCACGTGGCCATCGGAGGAGAACACATCCGCCGCGAACGACTCCACAGACTCTGGATCGGAGACGTCGATCGCTCGCGCGACAGCCGATCCACCCTCCAACTCGATCTCGCTTACCACGTCGCGTGCCCGCGTCGCGTCGATGTCCGCGACATGGACCTTGGCGCCGTTGCGCGCCAACAGCAACGCGGTCGAGCGGCCGATACCCGACCCCGCACCGGTGACGACGGCTACCTTGCCGCGGAGATCCAACGCGCGTCCCATTCCTTCTCATCATCTCCCATTCCGACGACGCGCCGTCGGCTCACGCGTCGAGAATGCCCCAACCGCAGGCCTCGAGCGCCGGGCCTATGTTCCGGACGGACTCGCGGTCGTACTCCTTGACATCGTCCTCGAGCTCCGCCCAGGGCTGGAGATACGGCGTGAGCCTCCGCGAGACCCGGCGCTCGCCAAGCTGCCAGCCGGACGTCAGGCGCTCGAGGTTCCAGCGCCCGTGCTCGATCTCGGCCAACAGCTCGATCTCGCCATCGGTCAAGCGCAGGCGCTCGCCGCGCTTGCTCAGCAGCTTCCCGACGACTGCGAGCTTGTTCGGTATGTCGTCAGCGGCCAGCAGGTTGGAGAGCTGGAGGTATGGCAGGAGCTCCTCCCATGGCGCCATCGACGGGTCGCTGGCCGGCTTGCGACCGCGCTGCTTGCGCCGGTAATCATTGTGCAAGTACTTCGCGAGCTCTTCTCGCAAGGCGTCGGGTAGCGCGTCGGGCGGATCCCGCCAGCGCAGGAACGCGCGCAGCGTCATCGGGTCGGCGGGCAGCTGCCAGATGTCATCCGCGTCGAGCGGAAGGTCGTCGTCCAGTGGCACGTCCGCCTCATCTGCGGGATCGATCCACGCGACACGCGCACCGAGTGCACGCGCCAGGAGAAGCTCCTCCTGCGTGATCCGCCCGCCCGGACAGACGACGACGTGCACATCGCCGACGTCGACACCATCGCCCAGGAGGTCCGACCACATCGCCAGCGGCTCGCGAACGCTGAAGTCGCTCGAGCCCTGCGTTTCGCGGATGATTGGATACAGGTGCGAATCGCCGCGCCCGCTCGGCGCATAGCCGAGCGCGCTTAGACCGAGGTCGCGAGCGATCTCGCCCACGAGCCCGGGCATGCCGGCCGACGTTCCGCCGGAAATCACCGTCCCGGTGTATCCGTCGAGCGACCGCCGCAGCATCGGCCGCAACGCGTCGCGTGTCTCGGCGGTCATCGAATCCGCACCACCGGCGAAGACCGCCACGGCGCGGGAATGCGCGCCGCTCGTCCTCCGCCTGCTTTCAAGCGCTGCACTGCGCAGACGAAGAACCGCGTGCGCGAGGTTCTCAGCACCATCGCCATCAGTCGCTCGGAGCGCATCATCGAGGGCTTGCCGGGGCGCGCGGCGAGCGTATTCGCACCATGCCGTGAAGGCATCATCCAGGCGCAGATCAGCCGTGAGGCGTTCCGCCACAACGCGCAGGTTTGCGGCTGTCGCGACGTTCACCGCGAGCCCGGCTCGAAGCAGCGCGCTCACCGGTACCGGCGCGACCAGCGCCCGCAAGAGAACGATCTCGCGCGGTGATACTCGCCACGCCGGATCGGAGTGAATCCCGAGGCCGCGTCGGGCAAAGAATTCCGCCGCGCGCGCTTCTGCTCCGGACTCATCTAGGGGCGGATGGACGAGCGCGCGTAAGAGTCGCTCGCGCGCGGCTACACGGCCCATCGCCTCGAGGTCGAAGCTCAGGTCGGCGATCGCGCGAACATCGATCGCCGCGAGATCGTGGCGTCGCTCGCGCAGGCGCTCGTCGAGTACGCTCTCCGGCTGCGTGGTGATGCGCGTCATCAACACGCTTTCTCCGAGTGCGCGTCTGACCGCGAGCGTCATGCGCACGCCGTCGAGTTCCTCCTCGCACGCCACGATCGCGTGGCCCGCGACGTCGCGTTTCTGCAACCAGTCATCCTCCTCGATCGAGCCTTCGGCCGTTGGGTCGATATCTCGGGCCTCCAGGTCGAGGACGAAGGATTCCGGCCGCCAGCGGTGCCTCAGACGCTCGACCCGATTCTCGGCGCCGGGCCCGTACAGGCTGATGCGCAACGGCGGGCGGCGGACGTCCGATCGCAGCTCTTGGTCACGCAGGACCCGCACGCGCCAGCGGCGATATCCGCTGAGGATGATCGCCTCCAGCAGCGGGTGATCCCCGGCGAGGATGAGGTGAGGCGCCTTGCCGTCCCTGGCCTTCAACAGGGGTCCCTCCGAGTCGCCGGCAAGCCTGATGGTCGTATCGGTGAGGAGATTTTCCGCGGCGATCGCATTTGCGCTGAACGGCGTCACCACCGGCCGAGTGGTGCGCTCAGACCCGCGCTGCGGTCGTTCGCGGATCGGGCCGTCCTCGCCGGAAGCCTCCGGCTCTTCCTCCAGGAAGCGCGCAAGCGAGGGGTCCTCGACCTGGACCAGCACGTGCGCCCTGTCTCGCGGCACCTCACGCCTGTCCGGGCTTTTGAACAGCCCCTGGATGGCGCTGACGACCTGCGAGTTCACAAAGTCGTTGCCCGTTACCGCTACCACCCAGTTGGCGCGCTTGACGCCTGCCGAGAGCAACGTGTGCGGTTGTACTGCGTCGCCGACGACGCGCCACTCGTTGACGCCCAGCGGAACGTTCATGCCGGGCGCATCGGCATCGCGATCGATTAGTACCACGTCGTGATCTTTGGCGAGCTCTTGCGCCAGTCGAGAGCCGTGAACGCCGCCGCCACACACGATCACGTGGCCTTTGAGGAAGCGGCGCCCCACCCACTGCCGCAGCCGGTCCCCCGCGAGCGCGAAGAGCGCGCGCAGCACGAGCAGCGCGGCGAACACGCCCGCGACGACGATCTGCCAATTTGGCGGAGTACCAGGATTGGCCGCAGGCCCGATGTCCAGCGCGAACAGCTTGACGGCGCGGAAGATGCTCTGGACGACGGTGAGTGACTGCTCGCCCGATCGCGCGGCCCCCTCGGGGAACCGCAGCTCTCGAAAGCCCCACGTACCGAGAGCGAGCGTCCCGACAATCCAGGCGACGTACGTCCACGGTCGCAGGCCTGGGTGCGATCGTAATCGCGCGCCGCCGGGAAGCCACGGGCGAATGCGCAGGGGCGGCCCCGGCCGGAGCGGCGTGCGCTCGTCGTCGGGCGCAGAGCTTCCGATGTCGGCGCTGCTCACGGCACTCCTCTGGTCCCCGGTCTGTGCAGCGAGGGCGTCACGCGTGCGTCACGATACGCCGCGTCGCTCATCTCAGCCTCGCCGCGAACGGGGAGCCGAAGCGCGCCCCTAGCCACTGCGTGCCGCGTGGGGATCGCGGACTTGAAACCTGGACGTGAATCGGTAAAGCTACGACACAAATCGGGGGACCGTGAAAGGGGGCACACGGGGGTGGTAGTTCAGATTTCGGACGACACGGCGGCGCCTTCGCCGCCGAGGGTCTTCGTCAACTACCGCCACGAAGACACCCAGGGGACCGCGTGGGCACTCGCCTTTCAGCTCGAGGCCCGGTTCGGACGCGAGAACGTATTCTTCGACAACGGCACGCTTCGGCCGGGCATGCAGTGGTTCGACGAGATCAAGGCGCACGCGTCTAGCGCGGGGACACTGCTGTCCCTGATCGGGGCGAGGTGGCTGCCGAGCCTGATCGCCCACATGAAGCCCGGCGGCGAGCCCGACTACGTCGCCAAGGAGATCGCGCTCGCGCTCTGCGCGCAGCCGCACGTGACGATCATCCCCGTGATGATCGACGATGCCGAGCCGCCGAGTGAACGCGACCTTCCGCTGTCGCTGAAGGCGCTTGCCGGCAAGCACGTGGAGCACTTGCGCCACAGCCACCTGCGCGAAGACATAGACCGGCTCATCGCGCGCCTCGAGGAGCTTTGCGTCAGCCCGCAGCCGAACTCAGCCGAGCGCGGCGAGGCACCCGCAGAGGTGCAAACGGCGGTGCGCTGAAGGGTTTCGGTATGGACGACTCTGCGCGAACACGCATCACTCCGTCTCGAGTAGCTCCCCCGCCGCCCGAGACTCACTACGGCGATGTCATCGAGGAGGCCGACCACCTGGTCGTCTTTCTCGGGGCCGGCGTGAACACCGAAGACCTCGAGGAGACCTGGCAAGAGGGCTCGGGGTACCTCCCCGACGACCGCGAGCTCGCGAGATGCCTCGCCGGCCATCTCAACTGGAGCGACGCGTCCCCGGATCTCGCGGAGATCGCTCAGCGCGCGCGCGCGCTCAGGGGCGACGCGCGAGTGTTCGCGTGGATCAGGTCGGTGCTCGCCGTCGAATCCAATCCGCGCCCAGTTCATTCATTTCTTGCCGAACTGCCGCAGCGCCTCGAGACCGCGCGACACGAGGCGCATTACCCGATGATCGTCACGCCAAAGTACGACCTCGCGCTCGAGCGCGCGTTCAAAGCCCTCAACGTCCCGTTCGACGTCGCGCTGTTCATGGGTCCGGAGGCAGAGCATCGCGGTCGTTTCGTGCACCTTCCGTGGGACAGCGAGTATGTCGATCCCACCGACGTGAAGGACTGGGATGGCTGCACCCCGATCCCCATCGCGGTTGGCAACAAATACAACAGCTTCCCGATTGTGTCCGGGCCTTACGGCGGCGAACTCAAGCGCACGGTGATCGTGCATCTGAACGGCGCCGTAGACGACGCGCACGGTGGCTTTCCATGGACGAAGAACTACGTGATCACCGAGGATCACTACATCGACTACATGAGCGATGGCACGGTTGAAGAGATCGTTCCCGGACAGGTGCTGGCGCAGTTGACCGATTCAAGTCACCTCTTCCTCGGCTATTCGATCGCTGATTGGCGCCTGCGGGTGTTCCTAAAGCGCGTCTTCAAAGGTGAAACCCTTGGCAGCACGCAGCACTGGGCGATCGAGCGCGAGCCCGACGAACTCGAGGACCGGCTCTGGAAAGGCCTCGGCGTCACGCTCTATCAGATCGGCCTGAGCGACTACATCGCAGGGTTCGACGAGCCCCTTCCGCCCCAGCCGCACTAGAGATGACCGACGTCGGGATCGGCTACGAGCCCGAGCCTCCGAAGGTTCGGCGAACCAGTCCGTACTTCGGACTCGACTACTACGACGAGCGGTTCGGCGAGTGGTTGTTCGGGCGAGAGGCCGAGCGCAACCGAATCATCACCAACCTTCGCGCTGCGCGCCTGACTCTGCTGCACGCCCACAGCGGCGTGGGCAAGAGCTCGTTGCTTCGCGCGGGGGTCGCATGGCAGCTGGATGGACTCGCACGCCAGGGCGTCGAGCGGCGAGGCCGCGCGCGCTACATCCCCGTTGTCTTCAGCGAATGGAAGGACGATCCGGTCTCGTCTCTAGTAGACGCGATCGAAGACGCGGTCAACAAGCCATTCGGAGCGCGCGCGGAGAACGGAGCCGAGCCGAAGCGCGAGAAGCCGATTCCGCCGCTGCCGCGCGAGCATCTAGACGAGGCGATCAGGGAGGCGGCAGGCGCAGTCGACGCGAGCCTGCTCGTGATCCTCGACCAGTTCGAGGAGTACTTCCTGTACGCGCCCAACGAGACGCCGCCTGAACGACTTGCGGATGAGCTCGCGCGCTGCATCAACCAGACGGACCTGCCTGCAAGCTTCCTCATCTCGATCCGCGAGGACGCATATGCGCGACTCGGCGACCTCCTACAGGGCCGAATCTCAAACGTATACGGCAACTACCTCCACATCGATTACCTCGGCCACGACGCGGCTGAAGCAGCCATCCGCAAGCCGCTCGCCGTCTACAACAAGCAGCCCGGCGTGGAGCCCGTCGAGATCGAGGACGAGCTTGTGCGCGCGGTGCTCAACGGAGTCCACCAGGTACGTCCCGGTGACGCCAACGGAGACGCCCCGGACGAAGAAACGAGGCTGGTCGTAAATGGACATGCCGACGACCTGTACGCAACGCCGCTGCTGCAGCTCGTCATGCAGACGGTCTGGGAGCGCGAGCGGGCTGAACACTCGAGCCGCCTTCGCCTCTCGACGCTGGAGAAGCTCGAAGGTCCGGAGAGAATCCTCGACACGCATCTCAACAAGGCCCTCGCTGCGCTCGCCAACGAGGATGAGCGCCAGGTGGCGATCGATGCGTTCGACAGGTTGGTGACTCCGTCGGGAGCAAAGATCGCGGAGTCGATCTGCGATCTCGCCAAACAGACCGGACACAGCGAGGAACAGGTCGCGCGCACGCTCGAGAAGCTCGAGCGCCCACGGATCCTGCGGCCCGTTCCCCCACCTCCCGGCAAGGATCCCGGGCGTTTTCGCCGTTATGAGATCTTCCACGACGTCCTCGCGCCGGCCATCAACCGTGTCGTCGCGGCGCGTGAGGAGGCGCGCAGAACGCATCGAGCGCGTCGGCTTGCCGCGCTCGCAGGTGGCCTGCTGCTCGTCGCCGCGGCTGTCATCGGGATCTTCGTGTACCTGTGGAACGAAGCAGAAAGCGACAAGGCGAGAGCTCAATCTGTCGCGGCGGCTGCCAGCGCCGAGGAGGTGCGCGGCTCAAACCCGGAGTTGGGCGTGCTGCTCGCCTTGGACGCGCTCAAGTCGCAGCCCACGCGTCAGGCACAGCAGGCGCTGCGTGACGTCCTCCCGACGGTGCAAGAGCAGCGGTCGCTCAGCGCGCCGCCGCCTGCCGTTGAAGGCGTGTTCAGTCCGGATGGCGCGTCGATCGCCGGCGCTTTCACCAACGGTACCGTCGGCATCTGGAACACGGCCAACCACCGGTTAGAGGGCACGCTGGGTGTAGCGGGCCTGAGCGGGCTCAACAGCGTCGCGTTCAGCCGCAACGGCAAGCTGATCGCCACCGCATATGGAAACGGCACGGTGCGGATTTGGGATGCGCGCACTCGCCGCCAGCTCGGCGATGTGATCCCAGGGTCGGAAGGCTCGGCTTGGAGCGCAAGCTTCAACCCCGCTGGAACCCGGGTCGCGATCGCCGACACGGGCGGAACCGCAAAGATCTTTGAAGTCTCGAATCACAGGCTGGTGGGCTTGCTGCGCGAGCCTCCGCTGCCGGGCCAAACCGAATCTCTCTCCCTCTATAAGGTTGCTTGGAGCCCCGATGGCCGCTTGATCGTCACCGCCAGCCTCGATGGCGCCGCGCAAATCTGGAGCGTCGCCGACTTGAATACGGCCGGCACCGCAACGCCGGTGGGCGAACTGAACCCGGGACAGCACGTTGCCGTCGAGACCGCGGAATTCAGCCCGGACGGGTCGCAAATCCTGACGGCAAGCGGCGACGGGAACGCTGAAACCTGGAACGTCGGGCGCGCGCTGCAGCACGCGGGGGCCAAACTGCACACGATCGCGGCCGGGAGCACGGGTCTGAACGACGCGCGCTTCAGTGCCAATGGCAAGCTGATCGTCACCGCGGGGCGCACGGGGGCGCTCGACGTGTGGAGTGCGAGCACCGACAGCAAGTCTCCGCTGATGAGCCTCAGGCGAGCCGGTCAGCCGGCGTCGGTGCTTTCAGCCGCGTTCAATCCGAACGACACGAGCGTGTTGTCGGCAGGCGGCGACGGATCGCTGCGAATCTGGGACTTGCGCGGGCGCAAGGAGACTGCCTCGCTCACCGGCCCCGCGGGCTCCGACAGCGTGAGCTCCGCCGTGTTCAGCCCCGACGGGAGCCGCGTTCTCACGGGTACCTACGGCGGCAGCGCGCGTCTATGGAGCGCGGCGACCGGTCAGAGCCAGCTCGTCTTCACTACCCCGCACGGATACAACGTCACGGATGTTTCATTCAGCCCCGATGGGCGTCTGTTCGCGGCCTCCGACGGAGGAGGACACGCTTGGATCTGCAGCGCCGACACGGGAGAAATCGAGGCGGAGCTCAATTGGCTGCCCCAGATCATGAGCAGCATCGAATTCAATCCAACCGACTCCAGCCGCGTGGTGACGGCGAGCGCTGACGGGACTGCTCAGATCTGGAATCTGAACAACCCAAGCACGCCGGAACGGGTACTCGGGAAAAGGGGTGAAGCGGCGGTCAACAGCGCGGCGTTCAGTCCTGACGGGCGACTCGTCGTGACCGCCAGGCAGGATGGCAAGGCGACGGTCTGGAGCGCTACTGGACATCGAGAAGGCAGGACGGTGAGCGAATCGGGGTCAGCGCTGTATGGAGCGCACTTCAGTCCCGATGGAGCGTTCATCGTCACTGCCGGTCATGACGGCGGAGCGGCGCGCGTGTGGAACTGGAAGACCGGTCATCAAGCAGACGAGACCCTCAGCGAGCCGGGCGGCGCATACATGACCGATGCGCAGTTCAGCCCCGCAAGTACGCCGGATATGGTCGCAACTTCGAGCTCGGATGGCACGGCGAGAATCTGGAACATCGTCAGCGGTCGGCAGTTGCTCACGCTGGTGGGAGATACGGGCCCGGTTGCGAGCGTCGCGTTCAACCATGACGGAAGCCGCGTAGTAACGGCCAGTGCGGACGGCACCGCAAGGTTGTGGGGCGCCTACCCGAGCGATGAGGTAGGCGCGCCGCTGAACGAGCCGGGTGGTGCCGATCTTGCAACGGCTTTCTTTGATCGCAGCGGCGATCGGCTTGTCACTGCGAGCAGTGATGGCACCGCGCGGATTTACGAAGCGGCCAGTCACAAGCAGGTCGCCAAACTGGTCGAGCCGTCCGGTCAGACGTCCGTCGGCCACGGCCTCGCGAGCGCTCAGTTCAGTCCGAATGGAAAGCTCGTGGTAACCGCGAGTGAAGACGGGACCGCGAGGATCTGGAGCGCAACCACCGGCGAAGAAGAAGGCCGGCCGCTGGGTCGAGAAGGCGGGTCCCCCGTGCGCAGCGCTTTCTTCAGTCCGAGCGGGCGCCAAATCGTGACAGCGGCCGAAGGACAGGGCGAAGGAACGGCGCGGGTTTGGAACGTCGAAACCCACCAGCCGGAAGGAACGGCGATGGTCGATAAGGAAGCGGCGATCACGTGGGCGGCATTCAGTCCGGATGGGACGCGGATCGTCACGTCCGACGGCGGAAGCGCGCGGATCTGGGACTGGAAGACCGGTCAGCAACGGGGATTCACGATTAGTGTGCCGCCGGGCGTATCCATTATCGACGCGTGGTTCAGTCCGTCCGGGCGATACGTCGTGACATGCAGCGATGACGGCATTGCGCGTGTGTGGAGCACCTCGACGAGCATTCAGCTGGCGAGCGTGACCGAGCCCGGGGGCGCTCCGATGTTCAATGCGGTGCTTGGACCGCACGAATGGCTTCTGACGAGCAGCGCGGACGGATACGCGCGCATCTGGGACTGGAAGACTGGCCAGCTCTTGACCTCGCTGGCTGCCGGCGAGAAGGTGTTCGAATCCGAGTTCAGCGCCGACGGCAGGTTAGTCGCGACCGCGAGCGAACACGGCACTGCACGCATCTTCTCGACCAAGCTCGCGGGGCCTCTTGGAGAAGTGGAGGCGATCGCCAGAGCAAGGGTCAAACGATCGCTGACCAAGGAAGAGCGCCGTATCTATCTCGGGGGCTGAGAGGCGCAGACCGTCGCCGATGCTGCGTTAGGGGCGGCTGGCGGCTTAGCCCGGGGTCGGTCCTTTCAAATCGGGCTGCCGGGCGCGCGTATGCGCGCGTGTGCCCGTCCGCGGAGCATCGTTATCGGGTCGAGATCGCCCGCGCGCCCGAGCGGGTCCGGGACGGCGGATTGCGGCGCCCGAGCGTTGCGGATATGTTTACGCGACCGGCCATTGGATCGCGGCCAGCGCGCCGAGATCGATACGACGGCCGTCAGCTGAGGGCGAGGCCCTGCCGGGCGGCCGGCGGGAATGTCGTGCTTCGCAACTTGGAGGTAGGAAGATGGTCCCGGGCAGAAACCTGATCTCGCTATGCGGGGCTGCGGCTGCATTGATGCTCGCGCTCTCTGCGTCACCCGCCGCAGCGCACGGACTGGTCGAATTCGAAAAGGAAGCCGCGGTTGCGGCCAACGGTCCGATTCCTCCGGTTCCGTCCAACCCGCTGGAAGAGGTCAAGCAAGCATGTGGATCGGAAACGGCGGTCTTCGGAAGCGAACTGTTCACGACGCGTCCGTCGCAGATCCAAGTTCCTAACGAGTGGGGCGACATCGTTCACGAAAAGGAAATGGAGATCTCGGGGACGATCAGCGACATCGAACCAAGCGGCGGCGATCTCTCGATCGATCACCCGTGGAGCAGGGACTTCACCTTCGACGTGCTGCTCGACGAACCGTATTGGCCGCTCGCGAGGCAGCTGGGCACCGGCCCACACGACGGCGGCGCGGGCGAACACGAACTCCACATGGAGATCGAGTACGGACAACTGCTGCACGCCGAACCGCAGTCTGAAGGCCCGGCGGCAGGCGAACCCTGGCAGCTCCTTCCGTCCGAACAGACGTTCCCGCTGACGCCGACGCTCGACACGCGCGCGCACGAAAACCTGGTGACCGCGTACCTTCCCCAGGCAGGCGAACGTATCGCGATGCGGGGACGCTGGATCATCGACTGCGGGCACCCCGACTTCCACGCGGAGCTGCACCCGATCACGTTCATGGCCTTCGCCCACAAGGATGGGTTGAAAACGGTCGCGCACGTGATCTCCAACGCTTACCGTGTGACCCAGCTGTACGGCTTCGGCACCAAAGGCGTGAACTCGGAACCGAAAGGCATTTCGTTCCCGTCGGGGCTCGAATTCGAGATCAAAGCGGACGTCGAAGCGGCCATCGGCGGGACCAAAATGCCGCTTGAACTGCCGGTGGGGCTCGAACGCACCAAGCCCTCGGCAACGCCGTTCACCGTGTGCGCGCCCGAAGGCGTGACCGGAAAAGCGAAAGTTCACCGCCGCTTCGTCGCCCGCGAAGGCGTGAGTGTGTCGATCAAACCGGTTGAAGGAGAAACCTGCGCGATCGCTCACACGAGCGTCGGGTCCGCAAAAGGCGGATTCGGCAAATACACCGCGCTGCAGCCACCCGTGCGAACGTGCGTGCTGCCGTGGAACCTCGTCGATCTGGAGGTTGCGGGCGGTCTTGGCGTCAGCGGCAACAAGGCCAATGAGGTCGAGGAGATCATCGTCAACGCCGCCGGCGGCACGTTCCGGATCAAACACGGCGGCGAAGAAACCGAACCGATCAAATTCAACGCGAGCGCCGGCGAAGTGGAACTCGCGCTCGAGTTGCTCTCGAGCATCGGCGTGGGCAACGTCCACGTCGAAGGCGGGCCCGGTGCCGAAGGTGGTGGCACGCCGTACACGATCGTGTTCATCAAAGGCCTCGGTGAAAAAGCGATAACGCCGCTTACGACCGATCGCACTGGTCTCGTCGCTGGAGGCGGCGGGGTGAAGCTCGCGACGGTCATCGTGCTCAGGCCCGGCGGCGAACTCGACCTGCACAGGTTCGTCCTGAGCCTCGTCGAACAGCAGGAGAAGCTATCGCTGGAAGCAGCCGAAGAGAAAGGCAGCTTCGTCGGTTCGATCAAACGGATCGAAGAAAACATCGCGAAAAACCCGGTGGTAGCCTGCGCCGACCCGCTGTCGGGGCCGCTGCCGGCCACTGCATTCACGCGAGACCAGACGCAGGCCTTCCCCTATTACGGGGAAATTACGGTCGAATGAAATGAGCGAGGGCCGGGCGCGCGGCGAGGACGCAGCGCGCCCGGCTCTTCGCTGCGAGCGGTGCGAGCAGCACGCTCGCACACGGACACGCGGCTCCGCGACCACGAAGATGCCCATTCGGCCGATTGTCCGAGGCGACGCACGGCGGATACATTGACCGCGGGACTGAAGGTCGGGCAAGGGACTTGCCGGCGGCGGCCGGCGCCGCGCCCAGAGCGCCGGCGCCGGCCTTCAGCTTTCTTTCACCTTCGCGCGCGAATATGCGTGCATGCACCTGCTGGTCGTCGATGACGACACGGCCGTACGCGAGGCGCTCGCGGTCGTGCTGGGCCTCGACGGCTTCGAGGTGAGCACCGCGGCGGACGGACGCCAAGGCATCAAGGCGCTCCGCGACGTGCGCCCGGACGCCGTGATCCTGGACGTGCTCATGCCCGGACTCGACGGTCTCGAGGTGTGCCGGCGGATGCGCGCGACCGGCGACCACACCCCCGTGCTGATGCTGACCGCGCGAGCGGAGGTGAAGGAGCGCGTAGCGGGCCTCGAGGCAGGCGCCGACGACTACCTCGTCAAGCCCTTCGCGCGCGAGGAGCTGATCGCGCGTCTGCGCGCGCTGCTCCGCCGCACCGGATGGGAGGGCGACGAGGAGCTCCTGCGCTTCGAGAACCTCGAGCTCGACCCGCGCGCGCACGAAGCAAGACGCGGCGCACGCGAGCTCGAGCTGACGCGCACGGAGTTCCTCCTCTTGGAACTCCTCATGAACCATCCCCGCCAGGTGCTCACGCGCGCGGCGATCTTCGACCACGTGTGGGGCTATGACTTCGGCCCCGCGTCGAACTCGCTCGAGGTCTACATCGGTTATCTGCGCCGCAAGACCGAGGCAGGCGGCGAGCAGCGTCTCGTGCACACCGTGCGCGGGGTCGGCTACGTCCTGCGCGCGTCGAACCGATGAGCTTCCGACGGCGGATCATCCTGCTGTCCGCGGGCGCGGTCGCCGCGTCGATCGTGATCGCGTCGGTCGTCGTGTACTTCGTCACGCGCAACGAGCTGCGCGGGCAGGTAGACGCGAGCCTGCGCCAGAAGCTCGTGCCGGGCCCACAGTCGGTCGAGCTCACGCGGCACGTCAGCCTCGCGGAGCTGGAGCGGCTGCAACGTGAAGGAAAGCTCCCGGCGCGCGGCGTCTCAGTCGGCGGAAGTAGCGGCGGATCTGTGCCGGCTGGCGCGAAGAACGGTTCCGTCCTTCCCCTACCGCTCTCGGAAAGCGTCGGGCAGGTGGCGCGTGCTGTACACGTGTCACCGCAGGCGCTCAAGAAGGCCGCAACGCAGGTCTACGAACAGAGGCTGGTCGCGCGCAGCGGCACGCCGCCTACGCCCGACTTCTTCGCCTCGAGCTCGCCGGGCGGGGCGCAGCTGCAGCTGATCGTGCCTGCGGAGAAGGGCGGCGGGCCGTCGGGCTTCGCGCAGCTCTTGCGCCCGAACGGACAGCTGATCCGCTCGGCGGGCCCGGCGGCCGGTCCGCAGCTCCCCGTGACGCCGGCCACACGCGCGGTCGCCACGGGCAAGCGCCCCGCATTCTTCAGCGACGCGACCGTCGAAGGCACGCGCGTGCGCATGTTCACCCAGCGTGTGTTCTCCGACGGCGTGCTGCAGATCGCGCTGCCGCTCAGCGACGTCGAACGCACGCTCAAGCGCCTCGAGCTGCTGCTCGCGATCGTGAGCGTGGGCGGAATCGCGCTCGCGGCGGCACTCGGGCTGGTCGTCTCGCGAGGCGCGCTCGCACCGGTCCGCAGGCTCACCGGAGCCGCCGAACGAGTGACGGACACACACGACCTCACGCACCGCATCGACGCGAGCGATGGCGGTGAGCTCGGCCGCCTCGCGGCGTCGTTCAACACGATGCTCGCGGCGCTCGAGCGCTCGCAGGCCGCACAGCGCCAGCTCGTGTCGGACGCATCGCACGAGCTGCGCACGCCGCTGACGAGCATCCGCGCGAACCTCGACGCGCTCGCGTTGAGCGACCGCCTCTCCGAGCGTGATCGAGATCGAGCGGTCGCGGCGGCACGCGCGCAGCTGGCCGAGCTGACCGTGCTCGTCGGCGACCTCGTCGACCTGTCGAAGACCGAGGTCGACGCTGTCGAGATAGAGCCCGTGCGCCTCGACCTCGCCACCGCCGAGGCGATCGAGCGCGCACGCGTCCACGCGCCGGAGTGCAGCTTCGAGCTGCACGCGCAGCCGTGTCTCGTCTCGGCCGCCCCCGCGCGCCTCGACCGCGCGATCGCAAACCTGCTCGACAACGCCGTCAAGTGGGGACCGCCCGGCGGGCCGGTCGAGGTGTTCGTGCGCGACGGACGCCTCGACGTGCGCGACCACGGGCCGGGCTTCGACCCCGAGGATCTTCCGCACGTGTTCGACCGCTTCTACCGCGCGCGCGGCGCGCGCGGCCTGCCAGGCTCGGGCCTCGGCCTCGCGATCGTGCGCCAGGTCGCAGAGACGCACAGCGGGAGCGTGCGCGCGGCGAACGACTCCGGCGGCGGCGCGCGCCTCACACTCGAGCTGCCGGTGCTGCCGATGGACGCCGACGACGACGCGCCCGAAGCCGCCGAGCAGCCCCCCGCCGCCCCCCCTGCGGTCGCGCACTGACGGCCCCACCCGGCCGCGCACGGCGCTCATCAACCTCCTCTCCCCTTCTCAGGCGCCTCTCAGGCGCGCGTTCGTAGATGTGAGCACGGCCGCCGCCGGGTAAGCCCGGCGCGGCCGGCAAAAACTTCGCCCCAACCGGAGAGGAACAGCATGTCCCATCGTTTGTCGAGCGCGGCGGAAGCCTTCCGATCGCTAGCCATCCTCGGCGCCGCTGCCGCAGTCCTCGTTCTCTCGGCTTGCGGCGGAGGAACGTCGACCAACTCGGTCGCCGCATCTGAAAAAAGCCGCGAACAGCAATTCCTGAAGCTCTCGAAATGCCTCCGGGAACACGGGATCAACGTCTCCACGCCGACGGGCGGTGGCCCGATCAAGGTTCAGGGGGCAGGCAACGTCACGCGGCAGACGATCGAAGGAGCGCGGAGCGCGTGCAAAAAGTACGCGCCCGCGCAGAACGACAAACTCACCCCGCAGCAGCGCGTCGAACGCGAAGAAGCCGTCCAGAAGTTCGCCAAGTGCATGCGCGAACACGGCATCAAAGTCGAAGCCAAGACGAGCAGCGGCGCGATCGCGATCGGGATTCATCCGCACGCCGGCGAAGGCGGGCCCAACCCCGAAAGTCCGGCCTTCGAAGCCGCCCAGAAAGCGTGCCAGTCCTACCTGCCCTTCAAGCCGCCCGGCGGCGCTCCGAGCCGCTCCGGCGGCGGCGGGCCGGGCGGCGGTCAGAAAAGCGGCTTCTTCCTCGGGGGCTGAGAGATGCCGCTGCGCACGCGCATGATTGCGGTCGCTCAGCTTTCTCAGGCTCCTTTCAGGCCCGGGTGGCTTGATGTACGTGGCGTCTGCCGCGCGAGCAGCCGGCGGTCGCCGCCGACCCCACCGCACACCTGTAAAGGAGCAGCATGTCCCCTTATCTCTCGCGCGCGCCGCTCGCCGTGTCTGCCACCGTCGCGGCCAGCCTCCTGCTCGCAGCGTGCGGTGGGAGCGGAACAACGACGGCGGCATCGACCGCGTCTGCGGAAAAGAGCCGCGAACAGCAGTCCATCCAGTTCGCGAAGTGCCTGCGCGAACACGGCGTCAACGTCAACACGCCGACCGGGGGCGCGCCGTTCAGGCTCGGGACGTTGCGCGGTAACCGTCAGGCGTTTGAAGTCGCGCGAACGGCGTGCAAAAAGTACGCGCCGAAATTCGGTGGCGCGGACCTCTCTCCGGCCGAACGCGTCGCCCGCCAAGAAGCCGTGCGCAAGTTCGCGAAATGCATGCGCGAACACGGCGTGCCGCTCGAAGTCGAAACAAACAGCAGTGGTGGTGGCGGCATTCGCATCCACCTCGGCGCAGGCGGCCCCAATCGCGAAAGCCCCGGATTCCAAGCCGCGCAGAAGGCGTGCTCGGGGCTCCTGCCGAAACGTCCCGGCGGCGGCCGCGGCTTCGGCTTCGGCGGCGGCGGCCCGCCGGGGGGCGGCCCCGCACGCGGCGCTCCAGGCGCGAGCGGTGGCGGCGCCGCCGGCCCTGCGGGCGGCGGAGCCGGGCTCGGCGCGCAGGCCGGCTAGCTGATGTCACGGCGCGCTCGCGTCACCGCGCTCGCCGCGATCCTGCTCGTCGCGGGCATCGCGCTGACCGTCGTGCTCGTGCAGTCGAGCGGTCACACGGCAAGCGCCGCCGGCTCCGGCGTCCCCGCCGGCTTCACGACCGCGGCGGTCGAACGCCGCACGCTCACCGAACGCTCGACCGTCGACGGCACGCTCGGCTTTGCGGAAAGCGCCGAAGTCTATGACCGCATCGGCGGCACGTTCACGTGGCTCCCCGCCGTCGGTGCCGTGATCGGACGCGGCGGGACTCTGTTCAAGGTCAACAACCTTCCGATCGCGTTGATGTATGGGTCGGTTCCCGCTTATCGCGCGCTCAAGCAGGGCGTCACCGACGGGCCTGACGTCGGCGAGCTCAACGCGAACCTCGTCGCCCTCGGCTACGACCCCTACCGCGCGATCACCGTCAACGACCACTTCAGCGAAGCGACTGCCGCGGCGGTGAAGCGCTTGCAACACGCCGACGGTCTAACCGAAACCGGCGAGATCGAACTCGGCCGGATCGTCTTCGCGCCCGGCGCCCGCCGGGTGACGAACGTGCACGTCGTCATCGGACAGGACCCCCCGGGCGGCGAATCCGCAGCGAGCGAACCCTCGGGTTCGAGCACCCCCTCGGCCTCGAGCACCCCCTCCGGTTCGAGCGCTCCCTCCGGCTCGACCAACCCGTCCGCGTCGAGTAGTCCTTCGAACTCGAGCAAACCGTCGGGCTCGAAAAACTCGGGCTCGGGGAAATCGGGCTCGGGGAAATCGGGCTCGGGGAAATCAAACGGCAACTCGCGCTCGCCTTCCAAATCGGGGGGAGGGACGGGATCCGGCAAAGGGTCGCCGTCGGGCAGCAACGCGGGCTCGGGCTCGGGCGAAAAAGAAGGCTCGAGCTCCGGCTCGAACGGCACCGGCAGTTCGGGCTCGGCCGGCAAAGGCGGCTCGGGCTCGGGCGAAAAAGAAAGCTCGGGCTCGGGCGAAGGCAGCGGCGGCGGCGGAGCGCCGGTGCTCGTGCTGAGCACCACGGGCGACGCTCAGGTGGTGACGCTGAGCCTGAAAGCGACCCAGCAGGAACTCGCGCGCGTCGGCGAGGCGGTGCCGGTGGCTCTCCCCGATGGCTCGACCGTGCACGGGCACGTCAGCGAAGTCGGTACGGTCGCGACCGAATCGAGCAGCGAAGGCAGTAATGGCGGCGGCGGCGGAAAAGGGGGCAGCGGCGGCGGCGGAAACGAAGGCGGGAGCGGCGAAAACGCAACAGTCTCGGTGAAGGTGGCGCTCGACCGTCCGGTCGCGCACCTCGACAAAGCGCCGGTGAGCGTCGAACTGGTCAAGGCGATCAGGCGCAATGTGCTCGCGGTGCCGGCGACGACGCTCGTCGCGACGGGCGGCGGCGGCTTCGCGGTGCAGGCACTGGAAGGCAGCCGTCGAGTCGAGATCTCGGTGACGCCGGGCATGTTTGCGAACGGCTACGTGGAGGTCGAAGGCGCGGGTCTGAACGAAGGCATGACCGTGCTCCAGCCGCAATGAGCCGGAGGCTGGTGCTCGAGCTGTGCGACGTCGCGAAGGACTATCCCGGCGACGTGCAGGCGCTGCGCGGCGTGAGCCTCACGGTCGACGAGGGCGAACTCTGCGCGATCATCGGGCCGTCCGGCTCGGGCAAGTCGACGCTGCTGTACATCATGGGCACGCTCGAGCGGGCGAGCAGCGGCGTCGTGCGAGTCGCGGGCGAGGACCTTGCGGGCGCATCCGAGCGCGCGCTCGCGGCGCTGCGCGCGCGGCGCATCGGCTTCGTCTTCCAGCAGTTCCACCTGCTCGAGGCGCACACCGCGCTCGACAACGTCGCCGACGGCCTGCTCTACGCAGGCGTCCCCGCGCGCGAGCGCCGGCGCGCGGCGCGCGACGCGCTCGAGCGCGTCGGCGTCGGCCACCGCGCCGAGCACCGCTCGGCGACGCTGTCGGGTGGCGAGCGCCAGCGCGTGGCGATCGCGCGCGCGCTCGTGAGTGAGCCCGCGATCGTCTTCGCCGACGAGCCCACGGGCAACCTCGACAGCGCGACTGGAGCGGAGGTCATCGAGCTGCTGCGCGAGCTCAACCGTCAGGGAACGACTGTGCTCGTGATCACGCACGACCGCGAGATCGCCGCGCAGATGGACCGGCGGCTCGAGATGCGCGACGGCCTCCTCATCCACGACGAGCTGCTCGCGGCGGGGACGGCATGAGCTCGCACGCCTCCACCGCCGGCCTTCCCGCGCGAGGCGGTCGTGGGGCGAGCGCGTTGGACACCTCGGCGCCGCCGCTGCGCAGCCGGATGCTGCCCGCGGACGTGCTCCGCGTCGCGAGCGTTGGCCTGCGCACGCGCCGGCTGCGCGCGGCGCTGTCGGCACTCGGCGTGGCGATCGGGATCGCCGCGATGGTCGCGGTGCTCGGGATCTCCGAATCGAGCAAAGCGGGCCTCGTCGCGGAGCTCGGTGAACTCGGAACGAACCTCCTCACCGTCGGGCCGGGCCAGACGTTCACGGGCCAGAACGCGAGCCTGCCCGAAGCCGCCGACCTCTCGGTGCGCAACCTCTCGAGCGTTCAGAACGCCGCCGCGGTGACGACGGTGAGCTCGGCGAGCGTGCGCCGCACGCAATACATCGAAGCGGCGGAAACGTCGGGCATCACCGTCTACGCGTCCGACCTGGGCCTGCTCGGAACGCTCGAGGGAAAGGTCGTCAAAGGCCGCTTCCTGGACGCGGCAAGCGCGCGCTACCCGATCGTCGTGCTCGGCGCAGTCGCGGCACAGCGCCTCGGCATCGACTCGCTCAGCGCCGGCGGCCGGCCCGTGCAGGTGTACCTCGGCAGCGAGTGGTTCACCGTCGGCGGCGTCCTCGCGAGCCTGCCCCTCGCGCCGGAGATCGACCGCGCGGCGCTGATCGGCTACCCGATCGCGAAGACCGTCTTCGGCACGACGCGCAACGCGAGCACGCTGTATGTGCGAGCGGACCCCGAACACGTGACGCGAGCGTCAGAACTGCTCGCCGCGACGGCCGACCCGCAGAACCCCGAAAACACGCAGGTGAGCCGCCCCTCGAGCGCGCTCCAGGCGCGCGCGGACTCGGAAAGCGCTCTCACCGCGCTGTTCCTCGGCCTCGGCGCGGTCGCGCTGCTGGTCGGCGGCGTGGGGATCGCGAACGTGATGGTGATCTCGGTCCTCGAGCGCCGGCCGGAGATCGGCCTGCGCCGCGCTCTCGGCGCGACGCGCACGCACATCGGCATGCAGTTCCTCGGCGAGTCGGTGCTCCTATCGCTGCTCGGCGGGGCCGCGGGAATCGCGCTCGGCGCGGCGGCGACCGCGGGCTACGCAGCGCTCCAGGGCTGGATCGTCACGATCCCACTCGTGTCCGTCGCGGGCGCCGTCGGGATCGCGCTCGTGCTCGGCGCGCTCGCGGGGTTGTACCCGGCGGTGCGAGCGGCGCGGCTCGCGCCGGCGACTGCGCTGCGGAGCGTGTGAGAGCGAGCTCGAGCGCGCCGGGCTGGGGAGCTACGCCGTGTGCGCCCGCTGGTGCTACGCCGCGCGCGCGAGCTCGACGGCCGCGTCTTCCCCGAGCGCGCGCCGGTATGCGGCCGCGAGCCGCGCGAACGCGCGCTCCCACGTGCGCATCGCCACGGACTCGAGCCCCCCGCGCGCGAGGCGCGCGCGCAGCCGCGGGTGCGCCGCGAGTTCGATCACGGCGTCCGCGAGCTCGTACGCGTCGGGCTCGCGCAGGATGCCGCTGACGCGATCCTCGATCAGCGACAGTGGACCGCCGGCGGCGGCGGCGACCACCGCCAGCCCGCTCGCCTGCGCCTCGAGGATCACCTGCCCGAACGTATCGGTGCGGCTGGGAAAGAGAAACACGTCGGCGCTCGCGTACGCGCGTGCGAGCGCATCGCCGGAGAGCCATCCGAGGAAGTCGGCGTACTCGCCGACGCGCGCGCGCAAGCGCTCCTCATCGGGCCCGCCGCCGACGAGCACGAGCCGCAGGCGCTCCTCGCGCGAGCGCGCGTGTAGGAACGTGTCGGCGAGCAGATCGGCCCCCTTCTCGTGCGAGATGCGCCCGACGTACAAGACGTTGATCGTTCCCGGCTCTCCGAGCGGTTCCCGCAGGCCGGGGTCGAAGCGCCCCGTGTCGACGCCGCGGTCCCAGCGCTCGATGCGCTCAGCCGCGACGCCGATCTGCGCGAGCGTCGCGTCCGAGGCAGGGCTCGGCGAGAGCACGAGGTCGCACGCGCCGTAGAACGTGCCGACGGCGAGCGCCATCGCGTCTGTGACGCCGCGGTCGCCCTGACGCAGCCCGGCATACGCGGTGAGCTCGGTGTGGTAGCTGCCGACGAGCGGTACGCCGATGCCGCGCGAGAGGAGCGCACCGGCGATCCCGACGGGGCCGGGTGCGCAGACGTGGACGAGGTCGAAGACGCCCTCGGTGAGCGTGTTCGCGGCGGCCGCGAGGCTCGGCACGCCGATGCGAAGCCCCGGGTAGTAGGGAACCTCGAACTCGGCGACCGCGGACAGGCGGCGGTCGACCGCGGGGTCGGTCCCGACGACCTCGATCTCGAAGCCCTCGACGCCGCGCGCGCGGATCTCCTCGATCACGCGCGTGACCCCGTGCGTGCTCCCGATGCCGTCCGCGAGCACCGCGACGCGCGGCGTCTCCCCGTCCTCGCGGCGGGTGTCGAGCTTGGCCTTCTCGCTCGCGAGAAAGGCCGTAGCGGGCGCGTAAGGGATCGCGGCCACGCAGCCCTCAAAGAGGCCGCTTGCGGCCTCCCTCACCTCACTCTCCCCGCTCGCGGCGGCGATCGCGCGCTCGACGGCGCGACGCAGGTTGCGCTCGTGCAGGCGGCACGCGCGGCGGTAGAGATCGGAGTGGCTGAAGCGCTCGTCCTGCATGTACGCGATCAACGCCTCCCCGTCGAGCTCATCGAGCTCCACCGCGCGCAGCCACGCGCGCAGCAGGCAACGGGCGTCCTGCGGTGAGACGGACGTGCTCGCGGCGCCACCAGCCGCACAGGAGCGCACGCTTCCCTCGCTGAGCACACGCCGCGCGATCGTGAGCACGACACCCGGATCGGGCGACTCGGCGCCCGCCGGCCCGTCGCCCTCGCCCGCGAACGACCTCGCGGCGAGCGCGATCGCGGTATGCGCCCATTTGGCTGCGCTGCCGTGTTTGCCGTCCGCGTGCGCGCGGCCTTCGCGGACGTGCGCGAGGAACTCCTGTGGGCTCGCGGCGGCCGGCGCGACGGTCCAAGTGCGCCCGACGTCGACCCCGGCGTGGTCATCCGAGCCGCCGATGCCGCTGCGGTCGAGCGCGCTGATGTACGCGGCGGCGGGCAGGTTGAGCTCGCGCGCGCGGGCGCCGTTGCGGACCTCCCAAACATCGAACAGCTGCGCGAGCCGGCGGCGGTGGCGCGCGAGCAGCGGCGCCGCGACGTGGTAGTAGGGGTGCGCGAGCGCACACGCGATCTCTCGCTCGCGCAGGTAGTCCGCGCACAGCTCGACGTCGCCGCGATTGGCCTGCAGCCACTCGTGGTCCTCGCGCGTGATGCCGTAGCAGAGCACGTGCACGGCCTGCGGCTCGCCGCGAAAGCGCGCCGTCAGCTCCTCGGAGACGAAGACGTCGGGCCGGTCGGCGATCTGCAGGACGCCGTCGATGGTGTCGTGGTCGGTGATCGTGACGAAGTCCATCCCCCTGCGCTTGGCGAGGGCATACACCTCCTCGGGCGGGGTCGCGCACTCCGGCAAGCCGGCGGCCCTCTGAACCTCCAGCAGCGAGTGCTGCGAGGCGCTCGAGTGGCAGTGCATGTCCACGCGGGTGCGCGCGCGCTGCGCTGTTGCAATGCCTTTTCTCTCATCCATGTCACCCACATTCGGCCGCAAATTGCGATTTTTTGTGACCAGACGGGAATCAGCGCGTGAACGGCTGGTGAACGAGCCATCTCGCATCGTGCGGCCGAATGCGCACGCACCGGTCGCGTTGCCGCCGCGGCCGCCGATACGCTCCCGCTCGGGACGGGAGAGGTTGGTCGAGGTGGCAGCCGGACAGACCAATACCAGGGTCGGCTTGGGGCGCGAGGATTCTCACGGACCCGCCGGTGAAGTTCGCCTCGAGCGTGCGCTCGACGCAGCGCACTCGCTGAGCGACCTGCTGTGGGAAGAGTTGCACGAACAGCTGCGTTGCGCGCACGCGCGCGAGGACCACACGTCCGCGGGTGACACTATGAGGCGGCGTACGGCGCAGCTCGCCGAACGCATGGCCGACGTCGCTTCGACGGTCGCACTGCTCGCGAGCGGAGATCCCGGCGCCGCACGCACGCCCGATCCAGGTACGCGGAACGCGCGGCGCGCTCCCGCTGGCGCTGCCGCTGTCGCGAAGCCCGCGCCCGTCACACGTCCCGTGGCGGTGCTGATAGATGAACGCGACGAGCTGCAGGACTGCTCACGACAGGAGTCCGCCGCAGCGGCGCGGCGAGGCCTGGGTCGACGAGAAACGACCTCGCACACCCTCCGCCGCGATTCACCTTCGCCAGAGAGGTTCTGGACGTCAAACGGGCGCCGCGCGCATGACGGCGTCGAAAAGGAGCACGATCGCGGCGAGCGGAGAGGTTGGCTCGGCCAGATTGACGGCGCGTTGGCGCAGTTCGAGCGTGATCACGTTCCGTTCGCAGCACTTCTGATCGAAGTCCTCGACGCCGGGGTGCAAGTCGAGGTAAACCGGCGCATCGCGAGAACAGTGGCCGGCGCCCTCGAGTCGCTCTCTCCACCGTCGATCGTCCCCGAGTGCTCAAACCGGTGCTGGCTGCTCGTGCCGCGCGCCGACCGGCGGCGCGCGCGTGTGGTGGCCGCCCGTCTCACACGCGCGCTGGGACCCTCCGCGAACCCGGCCGACCGGCCTGACGCGGCCGAGAAGTATTTCGCAGCGATTTCGGCGCGAAGGTCACCACCTCGGAGCGCTGATGACGCGACGCACATTCGCCTCGCGATCGGCACAGCGGTATGCCCCGAGGACGGGCGAGACGTGCCGTCGCTCGTCGCGCAGGCCCACATCGACCTGGCGGCGACGCGCTCGGCGAGCGCGCCCCTCGTGGCAGTGGGCGAGCGGGTGCAGCGGTGACCCAAACGATCGCCGTCGTCTCGCACAAGGGTGGCACCGGCAAGACCACGACCGTGCGCAACCTCGCCGAGGCCTTCCGCCGGCGCGGAGTTCACACGCTCGCGGTCGATCTCGACCCGCAGGGAAACCTGTCCGAATACTTCGACTGCTGCACCCGCGGCGCGGCTACCACCGCGGACGTGCTGTGTGGCCGCTCGAGCGCGCGTGATGCGATTCGCCGCGACCTCATCCCGGCGGACTTGGCACTCGCCGAGGCCGAGCTGCTGTTGGGCGGCAAGATGGGCCGCGAGGTGGCACTGCGGCGCGCGCTCAGGGACGTCGCCGACGACTACGAAGTGATTCTCATCGACTGTCCGCCCTCGCTCGGACTGCTGACGGTCAACGCGCTTGTTGCGGCCAGCCGGGTGCTGATCACCGCCGAGGCGCAGTACTTCGCGGTTCAGGGAGTCGATCAGTCGATGGAGGTCGTGGAGCTCGCGCGGGAAACGCTCAACCCGCAACTGTTGCTGCTGGGCGTCCTACTCAACCTCGCCGACATGCGAACGCTGCATTCGCGCGGGGCGTTGGCGTCACTCAAGGAGCGCTACGACGAGCAGGTCTTTGCGACGGTCGTGCGTGCATCGATCGCATACGCCGAGTCGGCGAAGCGCGCGACCTCAATCCTCGATCACCGCGCTGATCTCGCGGCAGACTACGTCGCGCTCGCCGGCGAAGTGCTCGAGCGGCTGCCTCCCCTTGGTGAACCGGGCGGCGACGTACTCCAATTCATCGCCCGCGACGTGCGCCGCCTGAGCCCAGCGCCATCAGCTCCACCGCCGCTCGAACGCGTGCGCATCACGCATAAGACGCCGGCAAACGAGGAAGTTACGCGTCCTCGGCGCGTTGAGAAGTACGGCGAGCTCTACCCGGCGTAAAGCCCGCGACGTCCAGCGCCGGCGACCTGTCGAGGCAGCAGCTGCTGTCGGACCGTCGGACCTCTACGCCCCCGCACGCCCCCGCACGCGCGCGCACGCGCGCAGCACCACCCGGCAGACCTTCGATCCTCCCGCGAGGCCCTCCTCCGAGGCGTCTAGTCCTCCTGCGAGATCTCGATGGGGTCGCGGTCGACGAACCGTACGCCGGGCGCCGCCTCGAACAGCGTGAGCTCGCTGCTGCGGACGAGCAGCGGCGCGATGCCGGCCTGATAGTCGGCGAATGCGCGCGACCGGTAGTGCTCCTCGAGCGCGGCACGATCGCTCCAGCGCTGCACGAGCACGAAGTGCCCAGGGTCGTCGAGCGAGTCGGCAAACGCGTAGTACTCGCAGCCCGGCTGCTCGCGCGCGCTCGCTTGAGTCGCGCGCATCAGTTCCCTGGCCTCGTCGCGGCGCTCGATCAGCGCGTAGACGTCCCCGAGCGCGATCAGCATCGGCGAGGTCGTGCTGAAGCGGCCATGAGCGAAATGATGGCGCGCCGGCGAGCGCGATGCAGTTAGGCTGCTCGCGCGGCGAGCTCGAGAACGCGACCGCGGGGAGGAGAGACCGCTGAGCGAGAAGCTGCTTGTGAGGGCCGGCCATGTCTTGAGCATGGACGCGAACGTCGGCGAGCTCGAGCGCGGGGACGTGCTCGTAGAGGACGGCCGCATCGCGCACGTCGCGCCCCACATCGAGACAACGGACGCGGACGTGATCGACGCGAGCGGAGACGTGGTGATGCCGGGCTTCGTCGACACGCACCGCCACACGTGGCAGACGGCGCTGCGTGCGATCTGCGCTGACTGGACGCTGATGGAGTACTTCCGCGGCATCCGCCAGGCGATCTCGCCCCGCTACACGCCCGAGGACGTATATGCGGGCAACTATGTCGGCGCGCTCGAGGCGCTGAACGCGGGCGTGACGACAATTCTCGACTTCTCGCACTGCATGAACAGCCCGCGGCATGCGGACGCTGCGTTCGAGGGCCTGTGCGACGCGGGCATCCGCGCGGTGTTCGGCTACGGCTACTTCCCGACGGCGGGCGAGCCGCGGGAGTTCGCAGGGCACGTCGATCGCATCGAGGACGCGCGCCGCATCCGCAGCGATCACCTGAGCTCCGACGACGGCCTCGTGACGATGGGCATCGCGCTCACGGAGGTTGGCCTGCTGCCGTTCGAGCTGACGAAAGCGGAGGTCGAGTCGGCGCGCGAACTTGACGCGCTCGTGGTGACACACACCGGCTGCACGTGGGGCGGCTCGATCACCGGCGGGCTCCACGAGCTGCACATGCACGGCCTGCTCGACTCGCACCAGGTGCACGTGCACTGCAACTGCCTGGACGACGCCGAGTTCGACTTGCTCGCGGACGCAGGCGCGAAGGTCTCGATGAGCCCGGAGACGGAGCTCAACATGGGGATGGGCCACCCCGTCGTCCACCAATGCCTCAGCCGCGGTATGAAGCCTACGCTGAGCTGCGACGTGATCTCGCTGAACGCGGGCGATATGTTCGCGCAGATGCGCCTCGTGACGGCGTTTACGCGATGCATGGAAAACGACGTCGTGAACGCCGAAGGGCGAATGCCTGAGAGGCTCGCCCTGAGGGCTCGCGACGTGATCGCGTGGGGCACGACGAACGGCGCGGAGGCGCTCGGGCTGGGGTCGCGTACGGGCAGCCTCACGCCGGGCAAGCGCGCGGACGTGATCGTGGTGGGCGGCGAGGCACTGAACATGACGCCGCGCCCGGAGGCTGTGGGTTCGATCGTCTTCCAGGCGAACCCCGCCAACGTCAGGCACGTGCTCGTCGACGGACGCGCGGTAAAGCGCGACGGCGAGCTCGTCGGGGTCGACATGCCGCGGGTGCGACGGCTGGCCGAGGAATCGCGCGAGCGCGTGCTCTCGAGCGCGCGCGCACACGGGCCGCTGCTTCCCGACGCGCCGCCCGAGTTCGCGGAGCAGCTCGACGCGTTCGGCAAAGCTAATATCGCCCGTGCGCACGAGCTGGCGCACTCATGAGCTACGCGGACATCAACGGCCAGCGCATTCGCTACGACGACACCGGGGGAGACGGCCCGCCGGTGATCCTTTCGCACGGCTTCTTGATGGACCGCACGATGTTCGAACCGCAGGTCGACGCGCTGTCGGGCGAGTTCCGTGTGATCACGTGGGACGAGCGCGGCTTCGGCGAGACGGAGTTCGACGGCAAGCCGTTCACGTACTGGGACTCGGCGCGTGACTGCCTCGGACTGCTCGACCACCTCGGCATCGAACAGGCGGTCGTCGGCGGGATGTCGCAGGGCGGATTCCTCTCGCTGCGCGCGGCGCTGCTCGCGCCAGAGCGCATTCGCGCGCTCGTGCTCATCGACACTCAGGCCGGTGCCGAGGACCCCGAGCGTCTGCCCCAGTACCGCCAGATGCAGGAGACTTGGCTGCAGGTCGGGCCGGTCGACGAGCTCGCGAATGCGATCGCGAACCTGATCCTCGGCGACCCGGAGCTGAACGCGAAGTGGATCGCGAAGTGGCGCGAGCTCGACCGCGAGGTCAGCATGAAGGAGCCGGGCGACTGCCTGCTGGGGCGCGAGGACATCACGGAGCGCCTCGGCGAGATCACCCGCCCGGCGATCGTCTTCCACGGCACGGCCGACCTGTCGATAGAGATGCCGCTCGCCGAAGCGCTCTGCGACGGCCTACCGGGATGCCGCGGCCTGGTGCGCGTGCAGGGCGCGCCCCACGCGGCGAACCTCACGCACCCAGACCAGGTGAACGGTCCGCTGCTCGACTTCCTGCGCTCGCTGTAGCCGCGGCCGCGCGCGCGACGCGGCTGCGCTCATGTACGCAGCGCGCTGATCAGTGCGTCGAGGTCGTAGCGGCCGCGGTGCACGACGTCGTCGATGAAGATCGTCGGCGTGCCTTGCACCTCGCCCGTCGCGTCGCCGCTCTCGACGTCCCTGCGGATGCGCGCGAGCACCGTGGCGCTCGCCTTGTCCTGCTCGAAGCGCGCGACGTCCAGCTCGAGCTGTGAGGCGTAGGAGCGCAGGTCATCGTCGGCGAGCGCCTTCTGGCGACGGAACAAGAGTTCGTGCATCTCCCAGAACCGGTCCTGCGCCGCGGCGGCCTCGGCCGCCTGCGCGGCGGCGAGCGCGTGCGGATGGATCTCCGTAAGCGGGTAATGGCGGAACGCGAAGCGCACGTTGCCTTTGAGCTCGTCCTCGAGACGCTCGATTTCTCGGAAGGCAAGGCGCGTGTAGGGGCACTCGTAGTCGCCGTACACGAGGATCACCCGCGCGCCTGCGGCTCCGCGTACGTGATCCACCGCCTCGTCGAGCGGCTCGAGCATTCCTGGCGCGTCTCCAGCCATGGATATCGCGCACGCTAGCGCTCAGCGGGAGGCGGCGGCTCGGACGCGGCTGCCGTCGCAACGTCGGACGGGAAGGAGGCGCGCGCACGGAACAGGAGCACGCCGGCCGCGACGAGCGCCGCGAGCATGATCAAAAAACTCACCTGAAGCCCCGTCGTCGCAATCTGCGACGGCGCGCGCGGATGCGTCCCGATCGGCGCGGCCTTGGGCACGATCCCCTCGACGAGCTGGGAGACACCGCCGAAGGCGAGCGGCGCGAGCGCCTGGGCGAGCGATCGCACGGTCGTGAGCAGGCTCGATGTCCGACCCCACAAGCCCGCCGGAACGATGTCCAGGCGCGCCGCCTGTAGCGGCGGGTTGGCGGCCGAGATCAGTGCCGCGCCGCCGACGTCGAACCACAGCGCGGGGGTCAGGTGAGAACCGAGCAGCCCGAAGAGGAAGAGCAGCGCCGCGCCGATGTAGCAGGCACCGGGAAGCCACACGCGCGCGCCGAGGTCGCCGCGCGCGAGCATCACGTCGCCGAGGCGACCGCCGACGATCGTCCCGACGACCGCGCCCGCGACGAGCAGCGCGAGCGCGAGCTCGGCGGTCGCCTGGCTTGCGTGGTAGTGACCCTTGACGAACAGCAGCGCGAACGTCTGCAAGCCGGCGAAGTAGAAGTAGCCGAGCGACGAGCCGAAGATCATGAGCAGGTTGGACGGGATCGAAAGCAGGTAGCGCACGGAGCTCACGAGACTCATCTGGCTTGCGTCCTCGTGCAGGATGAGTCGCGGATTGGCTTCCGCGCCGGCGCGGCGCGCGGCCTCGCGGGCCGCCTCCTGTGCCGGATCGACGCTCGGCCTGCGCACGAGCGCAGCGCCCTGTTCGCCGTCCTGCCCACGCGTCGCGGCACGTTCGATGACCTCGTCGAGGTCCTCTGCCCCCGGCTCGAGGTGGCTTTGCCCGCCGCGCAGCGGCTCTGGCACCGTCAGCCATAGCTCGCGCGCGAGGAAGAAGCCGGGGATCGCGAGCACGACGAACGCGGCCCGCCAGCTGATCGCGCTCGCGACGAATCCGCTGACGATGAAGCCGAAGGCCGTGCCGGCTGCCTCGCCGACGAGGATGTAGGACCAGATCTGACCGCGCTCCTCGGGCGCGAAGTAATCACCGGTCAGCGACGCGATCGCGGGGCCGGCGGTCGCGGCCACGGCCCCGAGCGCAAGCCTCGAGAGCAGCAGGCTCGAAAAGCTCCCGGCAAAAGCGCTGAAGAGCGAGGCGAAGCTCCACAGGACGATGCTGATCGCGAGCAGCGGCATCCGCTGCCTGCGGTCGACGAGCAGCCCGACGGGAATCGTGAAGACCGCGCCGACGAGCAGCGAGACCGAGCTCAGCAGCCCGAGATCGGTGTTGCCGATGTGGAGCCCCGACTCGAGCTGCGGCGCGATCGCTCCGATCGTCGACGCGTCGGCCCCGCTCAGCGCGAGGACGAGCGCGAACATCGTGATGACCCGCGCACGAGCGGAGCCGCCGGTGCGCTTGACGACCTCCACGCGCGCCGTGCGCGCGGCCGAGCGCGCAGCCCATCTGAGCAGCCGCGGCACCCAGAACCCCGTATTCGCCTCCTCACTCACGAGCGGCGACCGGACTGCAGAGCGGAGTGGAGGTTGCCGACGATGCGCGCATCGTAGGCCGCCGCGCCAGATGTCCTTACGATGCGAACGTGCATGAGAGGGCCGAGGGATATTCGATCACGGGCGCCCGCGAGGCGGACCTCGGCGATCTGCTCCCGTTGATGCGCGCCTACTGCGACTTCTACGAGACCGCGCCGGCGGACGCCGAGCTGCTCGCGCTGTCTCGCGCCGTGCTCGCCGATCAGGAGCACGAGGGCGTCCAGCTGATCGCGCGCGACGCGGCGGGCACAGCGGTTGCGTTCGCGAGCGTGTTCTGGAGCTGGGACACGACGGAGGGCGCGCGCATCGGGATCATGAACGACCTCTACGTCGCGCCCCAGGCAAGGGGGACGGGCCTCGCTGAGCTGCTGATCGAAGCGTGCGCCGAGCGGGCCCGCACGCGCGGGGCGCGCCGCCTCGAATGGGAGACGGCGCCCGACAACGTTCGCGCGCAGAGAGTGTACGACCGCATCGGAGGCGTGCGCGAGCGGTGGCTCGTGTACACGCTGCCGACGAGCGAGCCGGACCGCGCCTAGCCGGCTTGGATACGATCAGGGCCCGCCGCCTGGGAACTCCTTGTGAATATCGCCGCCGACGCCCATACGGAGGGGCCATCGTCGTACGTTCGTGCAGCCGAGCTGGAGCTGCGCGAGGTGTCCAAGCGATACCCGGGTCAACTCATACCGGCGATCGAGAAGCTCTCGTTCACCGTTCCCGCGGGCGAGGTCTGCGTGCTCGTCGGGCCGTCCGGGTCGGGCAAGACGACGGCCATGCGCCTGATCAACCGCATGATCCCCATCAGCGGCGGCGACATACTGCTCGGCGGGCGCAGCGTGCTCGACCGAAACCCGCGCGAGCTGCGCCGTGAGATCGGCTACGTGATCCAGCAGATCGGACTGTTCCCGCACCGGACGATCGAGGAGAACATCGCGACGGTGCCGAGGCTGCTCGGGTGGCCGAAGGCACGCATCGACGCGCGCGTCGCCGAGCTGTGGGATCTGATCGGGCTGAGGAAAGACGAGCTCTCGGGCCGCTACCCGGCGCAGCTGTCGGGCGGTCAGCGCCAGCGCGTCGGCGTCGCCCGCGCGCTCGCCGCCGATCCGCCGCTGCTGCTGATGGACGAGCCGTTCGGCGCGATCGACCCGATCAACCGTGCGCGCCTGCAGGACGAGTTCCTGCGCCTCCAGCAGCAAGTGCGAAAGACGGTGGTGTTCGTGACGCACGACATCGACGAGGCGATCAAGATCGGGGACCGGATCGCGATCCTGCGCGAGGGGGGCGACCTCGCGCAGTACGACACGCCCGCCGAGATCCTGCGCTCGCCCGCCGACGAGTTCGTCGCGCAGTTCGTCGGCGCCGACCGCGGCATCAAGCGTCTGTCGCTGATCGCGCTCGAAGACCTGACACTGCTCGTGCCGGACGACTCTCCGCGGCGCGACGCGCCCGCGACGCCGGTGCCCCGCGTGCCGCTGACGATGTCAGGGCGCGACGCGCTTTCGCTGCTGCTCACCTCGCGCGCCACCCACCTCTTGGTGGTCGATGACGATGGCGCTGTACGCGGGAACGTCACGGTCGAGCTGCTGCACCGGCGGCTGGCCGAGGACGGCGCTGCGGCGGGCACCTCGGCCCGCGCAGAGCCGACGGCCGGCGGCGGCACTTGGGTGGGCGCTGTCTCGTCGGACGGCCTCGACGGGAAGCGGCAGGCTGCAGAGGACGTTGACGGGGCCGCTAAGGCGAGGAGCGGCGCGTGAACATGCTCGCGACGACCGGCCCGGTGATCCCGGAATACGCCAAGCACAGCGTGTCCTGCGTCGTGCACAACCACACGTTCTGCTGGTCATGGGCTACCAGCAACTGGTCCTCGGTTCTGTGGCCGGCTCTGCGCCAGCACGTGTACCTCGTCCTGATCGCCGTCTCGATCGGCTTTGTGCTGTCGATGGCGCTCGCGTTGATCGCGCATCGCTTCCGCTGGTTCGAGCAACCGACGATCCTCGTGACCACCTTCCTCTACACGATCCCCTCGCTCGCGCTGTTCGAGCTGCTCGTCGCGCCAGTCGGCGCGAACCTCTACGCGGCCGAGATCGCGCTCGTCTCCTACACGCTTTTGGTCCTCTTCCGCAACATCCTCACGGGGCTGCGAGCCGTACCCGCGGAGGTGCTCGATGCGGCCGAAGGCATGGGAATGACGCGCACGCAGGCGCTGCTGCAGGTCGAGCTTCCGCTCGCTCTGCCCGCGATCACCGCCGGTCTACGCATCGCGGTGGTCACGACGATCGCGCTCGCGACGATCGTGTACACGATCTATGACGCGGGGCTCGGCGTCCCGATCCATATCGCGCTCGGCGAGGGCCCGTTCAAGACCGAGCTGATCTGCGCCGCCGCGCTCACGATCGGTCTCGCGATCGTCTGCGATGGCCTGCTCGTGCTCACCCAGCGCGCACTCACACCGTGGCTGCGCGCGCGGAGCCACGGCGGATAGGGATCGCGCGTGCACGAATTCGTCGAAGCGTTCAAGTTCATCGGCCGGAACGGTGCGGTGCCCGGCGAGCCAAACCTGCCGAGCCTCGCGCACCTCGCCCTGGAGACGCTCAAGGTGGGCGCGATCGGCGTCGGGATCTCGCTCGTGATCGCCGTGCCCATCGGCCTGTGGCTCGGCCACCGCCATCGCGGCAGCTTCGTAGCGATCAATCTTGGAAACGTCGGCCGCGCGCTGCCGAGCATCGTCGTGCTGGCGATCGGCGACGCGTTCCTCGGGCTCGGCCTGACTGTAGTCGAGCTGGCGCTCGTGATCCTCGCGGTGCCGCCGATCATCACCAACGCCTACTACGCGATCGACAGCGTCGACCCCGACCTGGTCGACGCGGCCCGCGGGATGGGCATGGGCGAGCGCGAAGTGCTCACGCGCGTCGAGCTGCCGCTCGCCGTGCCGGGGGTCTTCGCCGGCATCCGCACCGCGGCGGTGTTCGTGATCAGCACGACGACGATCGCCTCGCTTGCGGGCTTCAGCGGCAGTCTCGGCGACATCATCGCGAACGAGACGAGCTACCACTTCTCAGGCGTGCTCGGGGCCGCGATCTGCGTCGCGGCGCTCGCGTTCGCCGTCGAGGGCACGCTCGCGCTGCTGCAACACATACTCACCCCGCGCGGAATACGGGCCGGTGCCGGCGAGTCGGCGAAGGCCTCGATGGGGCAGCTCGGCGCGTCGGCGGCGGCGCAGACTTGATTGCAGATACATCACAAAGTCACCACTAGGAGGCGGCGAATGGAAGACAGCGATTCGATCATGTTCCACGTGGCGCGAGGGCGCGCGGTCGCGGCGCTCGCCGCGCTGGCGGCAGCCGGCGTGTTGCTCTCAGCGTGCGGAAGCTCGAAATCGAGCAGCACCGCGTCGAGCACGAGCTCGCCGACACCGGCGACGCCGGCGAGCGGCCCGGGCGCCGGTAAGCCGGCGGTCACCCTCGGCGACAAGAACTTCGCAGAGGAGAACATCCTCGGACAGCTGTACGCGCAGGCGCTGCGCGCAAAGGGGTACACGGTCAACCTGAAGTCTGAAATCGGCTCGACAGAGCTCATCTACAAGGCGCTTGTGGCGGGACAGATCGATGCCTATCCCGAGTACACGGGCGTGCTCCTGTCCGCGGTCGCCGAACAGACGAAGAGCCCCACGAGCGCGGAACAGGCGTACGCGCAGGCGAAGGCATTCGTTGAAAAACACGGGTTCACATTGTTGGAACAGACGCCCTTCTTCGACACCAACGTGCTGATCACGCCGCCTGCGTACGCGAGCGCGCACAAACTCGCGAGCATCGCCGACCTCAAGCCGCTCGGCAAGAACGTGAAGCTCGGCGGTCCGCCCGAATTTGCCACGCGTACCGAGGGGCTACCCGGCATCAAGGCGGCATATGGGGCCGATCCGACGTTCGTGCCGGTGTCGATCGAACTGTCGTACACAGCCCTCGAAGGCGGCCAGGTCCAGGTGCAGAACGCGTTCAGCACCGACGGCCAGCTGCTGAGCGGGAAGTTCAAGGAGCTCGCCGACCCGAAGCACGTGTTCGGTTTCCAGAACGTCGCTCCCGTGATCAAGAAGAGCGTGCTCTCCGCTGAGGGTCCGGCGTTCGCGGAAACGATGAACAAGGTCAGCTCGCTGCTCACCATCCGCGCGATCCAGCAGATGAACAAGGCGGTGAGCATCGAAAAGCAGTCGGCCGAAAGCGTCGCCAAGGAATTCCTGAAAGCCAACGGCCTCGGTTAGGCGCATTTGCACCTTCGCCCGCCGTATCGCTGTGTTAGGTGGCGGTGCGGCGGGCGCGGACGGCGCGTGGGCCAGCGCGTTCGCCGGCAGCGCGTGGCCTCGCGCGTTCGCCGGCAGCGCGTGGTCCAGCGCGTTGGCGGGTTGGGGTCCAGCGCGTTGGCGGGTTGACGCATCCCATTGACCAATAGCGCTTGCGCTCCGCATGCCAGTCTACTATGATGTGTCGTAGACGCTCCCGACCTGCTCCCGTCCGTCGATGCCAGCCAAAAGACAGCTCGTCGCCGCCGTGACCACAGCGGGCGCCGCGGCGGTCCTCGCCGCCTGCGGCTCCGCGTCGAGCGGGCGGATCACGGCTGTCAGCGCTGCACACCGCGCGCGTTGGAAGCCGTACGTGAGGGTTCGCCGCGTACTCGACCTGACCCCGCCGGCCATCGATGGCACGATCTTGGTGGCAGCCGATCGGCGCCTCGAGCTGCTGCGCCCATCCGGAGCAGTACAGCCCTACGCGAGGGCAAGCGGGGGCTACGCGAGCCCGGGCGGCGAGGAGCCGTATATCGCCCTGTCGGCCGGCCAGAACGTGGCGGGCACCGCGTGCCGCTTTCCTCGAGACGCGCTGTACCTGCTGCGGCTTCAGAAGGGCGCCGGCGTGACGGCGGTCGACGCCGGCGGCGCAGCCCGCACGTTCGCGTCGCTGCCCGGCAGGGGGCTCGAGAACGGGATCGCTCTAGACACGACGGGCCGCTTCGGCGATCGGCTCCTCGTGACCGCCACCTCCGGCTCGCGCACGACCGTGTACGCGCTGGACTGCCGCGGATCGGTCACGACGATCACGTCGAGCGCGCCGAAGTTGGAGGGCGGCATCGCGGTGGCGCCGGCGAGCTTCGGCCGCTTCGCCGGGGACCTGATCGCTCCGGACGAGAACAGCGGTCGCATCTACGCGATCTCGCCGGACGGGCGCAGCACCGTGCTCGCCCGCTCCGGACTGGCGCGGGGCGGCGACGTGGGCGTGGAGAGCGCGGGCTTCGTCCCGCACGGCTTCGCGGCTTCGTCGAGCGCGCTCGTCGCGGATCGCCGCACGCCGGGGAACCCCCATCCCGGCGACGACGTGATCCTGCGCCTCGACGGTGCCTCGCTGCTCGCGGCGGGGGTGAGGGAAGGGGACCTGCTCGTCGCGACGGAGGGCGGCGCCGAGACCGACGCGATCCGCTGCGGCGTCAGTTCCTGCCAGGTGCGCCACGTCGCTGACGGGCCGACTGGCGCGCACCTCGAGGGCCATATCGTCTTCGCCGAGCACGGGTGAAAGGGCCTCGACCCTACGCGGAGCGTCGCCTGTTGACCGGTGCGTTGACCGCGCCTCGCGCGGGCGCTCAAAACCCCCGGAGCCGACGCCCGGACTCGAAGCGGGGACCCCTTCATTACGAGTCTCGCGAAATCTCGTGAGATTGGCTCGGTTGAGCCATATTTCGGCACCAGAGATGCGCTCAAATCACCTCAGATTTGCGCGGTTCGGGACCTATTTCGGGACACGGTTTCGGACGATCGTCTCCTCTATGCTCCCGATGTGGATCAACCCCGCGAGATCGAGCTCGTGTTCGCGCCCGAGGAGGGCGGCGGCTATCACGTATATGCCCCTGACCTGCCTGGATTGCACACGCAGGGAAACTCGTTGGACGATGCGATCGCCAACGCGCAGGAGGCACTCGAGCTTTACGTCGAGGGTCTACGCGAGGAAGGTCGCTCTCTGGACGCCGGGGTCGTCCGTCGTAAGTTCCCGGTTCCCGCGTGAGCGGCCGACTTCCGGTCGTCTCGGGTCCGAGTCTCGTGAAAGCGCTGGAACGCGCCGGCTGGGAGTTTGCACGTCAGAAAGGGAGTCACGTTCGCATGAAGCATCCCGGCCGACAGAACGCGATTACGGTTCCGCTGCATCGCGAGCTGAAGCGCGGCACGCTTGCCGGAATTCTGAACGATGCCGGACTCAATCCGGAGGAGCTTCGGCGGCTCCTGTAGCGCCCGATCGGCCTCAGCTGCGACGCCCGCGATCACCCCTGTCCGTGTCGCGGTAAGCCGTGCGGCGATGAGCTCTCGAGCGCGAGCACCGGCTGGTCGGGACGCCGTCTCGGAGCACTATGCGCGAGGCGGACACCGCCTTCGAAGACCTCTGGATCCAGGAAGGCACGCATCAGCTTCTCGTGCGTGCGGTGGCGAAGCACTTGTGCCTCATAGCGAACGGCCGCGGCGTGCTCCACGCCATCGAAACGGTCCTCGCCGGCAAGCCGGCGACTGATGATGTGCTCCGCGGCCCAAGCGTAGACCGCGTTGGCGGCGACCTCTACCTCGAGCATGCGGTATGGCAGATATTCCCGCAGCCGCGCCTTCGGCAGTCCCGATGCGCGCGCGGCTCTCTCGAGCGCCTTGAACTCGCGCCGACCCTCGAACACCGTCACGACTCCATCCTCGTGATCGAAATGCGCCTCTATGACGGCATCGTCGTCCTTGCGTGCGATTTCCTGCACCCAACCGCTCGAGTGGTGACGTACCACGATCACCTCGAGCTCGGCAACGTGCCCCGCACATTGGGCCGTGACCATCAGGCGCTCACCCGGCTCGACGCTCGCACGGGCGCGGATGCTGCCGCCGAGGCGCGACCAGCCGCCGCGAGTGTTTACCGGCACGATCGCGTCTCCCTGCAGCTTGAAGTGCAACCCAGGGTCGGATTGGATCGAGACGGGAGCGCCGGCTGACAGGCGTGTGGGATCGAAGATGAGCGACGTGTTGCGACTCTCGCCCGCGTGCAGGCGCAGTGGCGATTGCTTGAACCGAAGCGCCGCGCGGAGGCGCTCTCCAGAGGCCTCCTGGCTGACTGCGTTCAGGGACGGCGCATGCGCGGGGTCGCGAGCGGTTTCGCGATCGGCCGCCGTCGGATTCGCCCTCCCAGAGCCACCCTGGGTGAACCCCGAGGAGCCGGGCGCGTCGAACGCGTTGCGCAGGGCGTCGTTGAGCGCTCGCACCCCAACCTCGTCGCGCACACGCAGGGCGCGACCAGGTCGCACGACGTGCGCGCTCGCTCGACGTTCCTCGTCCGCCACGATCGGCGCCAGCACCCGGTCGATCGCGGCGCGCAACCGCTGCACCAGCGGATGGTGCTCGTTGAGGCCGCTGCGATCGACGCGCACTACAACCTGTGGATGAAGCGAGTTGAGCGGCCGCCGCTGAAGCGTCTCGATCGCCTCACAGCGGACATCCCCGAACAAGTGACGAGCTCCCTGCGCTCCCTCGTAGTTGCCCAGGGTCGCCTCGTGAGCGGCGCGCCCGGACCGCACGAGCAAGCCGCCGAGCCGCGTAGCGCGCGAAGGGCTCAGCGGGATCGGCGCGGCCGCACGGCGGACGGTGATGCGCGCGGTCACACCAGGCTGCACCGCGACCTCTTGGTCAAACAGGAGGGATCGCCCCGCATCGGGCTCGATGGTCGGCTCGGTTACCAATTGCGCCGCGTCTCCCGGAAGCTCGAGCCAGAGCTCACGATTCGGATCGGCAAGCACGGGACGAATCTGAATCAGCTGCGCTACGAGGCGCCGCAAGCGTGCGTTCACCGGCAGAGCGCGCAACGCGAGCGGCACCGTCACCCGCGTCCCCGTCAAGTCGACGCCCAGCGCTCGCGCGTGAGCCGGGTTCGCCGGCTCATCGATGACGTGGGCGAACGCGTACGGCGCGTCGCCAGCCGCGGGAAAGAACCAGGACTCAACCGCGCGACCGTCTCGCACGCCCTCGATCCGGCCGCCGCCCTGCGCGAGCCAGACATCGCGGAGGCCGCGACCGAACAGGCCGCGTTGATCGTCATGGTCGGGCGCGATGCCGAGCGCGCCCAGGCGAGCGTCGACCGTCGCGGCGTTCACCCCGACGCCGTCGTCGGTGCAACGGACCTCGTTGCGCCAGCGGGCGATAGCCGGCGCACGCACGCGCCGAAGCTCCTCGCGCCACCGAGCGACGAAGATCGAGTCGGGAGTTCCGAAAGTGACGACGATCCGTCCGTGGGGTCGTCCCGACGCTGAGATCGCGGCGTCCGCATTCGTGACGAGCTCAGGCACGATCTGGACGAGATCGATACCGCCCTGAGCAAAATTCTCGCGGAAGTATCGAGCGTGAACGTGTCCACGATGGATGGCCGCCGGATCAAGCATGGCCTTCAAGTTGGAGGCAGCGTACCTGCGTCGAGTGATGTGCTCAGCGCCAAAGGCGCTATGCGCCAATTAGCGCTGGCGCCACGGTGTCCGGGTCCAGACGCACTATCTCAGGCAGCGTGATCTTGATCTCGCCGTCGGCCTCGATCAGCCGCTTGGCGCCGACGATCGTCACGCCAACGAGATCGCCGTGGACGTCGAAGCGCAGCGCGTGACCGTCCGGAGACTCGTCGAAGTCCACCGCAATCGACGGGTCCCCCCTGTGGAGGTGGAGCGCGTCGACATCAGCGTCGTAGAAGACTTGATCAAAGGTGGTTGAGCCGATCGTGATCGCCATCGCCTGGATCTCTCGTCTCGGACGCCCACGCCCCAGAACTGGCGCGACGCTGCTCGCTTGAAAAGGCGCGCTGACGGAGGGCCAGAGCCGACGCGGGGACTCGAACCCCGGACCCCTTCATTACGAGTGAAGTGCTCTACCAACTGAGCTACGTCGGCGGACGGATGCGCTCAACCTTAGCTGCCCGATGTCAGTGCGGCACGCGCGTAAGGAGCGCTTGCCGGACGCCGCGCTCCGGCCGCTGGTGCGCGAGCGCACGAGACGTCGCGCTCCAGCTCACTGGCCGCTAGCGCGTGCCGGTGATGAGGCGCTCGCGGTCGAACATCGCTGAGACGACCCGCCATCCGAGGCGGTCGATGAGTAGCAATCCGGCGCCGAAGCCGAGGGCGAGGCTGAGGGTCGGGTGGATCACGTCGAGCGAGATGAGCGTCGTCAAGGCGACGAGCGGAAGGTTCCCGAGCACGCTCAGCTGCTGCGCGGCGCGCACGTCGCTGGTACGCGTCGAGATCGCGATGCCGACCCAGATCGACCAGCTCGCGAGCAGCGGCGTGAAGAGCACCTGCGCGATCACCTCGGGCGCATGCAGCAGGGCAGGCGCGACGCCGGGGTGCGCGAACAGCTCGATGGCGACGACGAAGATGCCGTAGACCAGGTACGAGATCAGGACCGAGGGCAAGAGCGGCGCGAGCGCCTTCGCGAGCAGAAACTCCTCGCGGCTAATCGGCGTGGTGAGCACCGGCTCGAGCGTCCCGCGCTCGCGCTCGCTGACGACCGACGAGGCGGCGATCACGGATGGGACGAGCGCGGGGATGCCGAGCAGGTAGAGCAGCTCGTGCGTGCGGCTGAGCGGCACGGACGCGGACGCGGGGAGGTTGAGGATGGAGACGAGCGGCTGCGCGAGGAAGATCGCGGGGATCACGCCCATCGTCACGATCATGTAGCGGTTGCGGCGGTAGTCGCGCAGCTCCTTGCGCACGATCGCGATCACGCGCCGGCGGCTCATGGCGTCGCCTCCCGCGTGCCCTCTGTCTCGTCGATCAGCTCGAGGTACACGTCCTCGAGCGAGTGGCGCGACTCATTGATCGACAGCACGTCCGCGCCCGCAGACACGAGCGCACGCGTTACGGGCGGCGCGGCGAGGTCGGAATCGGAAACCGAGAGGGTGTATGCGCCCGGACCGTCCGCGCGCCATCCCTCAACCGCGGGGAGGTCCGCGAAGACCGCCGCGGGCTCGGCGAGCGGGGCGCGCGTCCTCACGGTGAGCGTCTTCGCGAACAGCGCGTCGCGGAGCTCGTCCGGCCGGCCGATCGTGCGCAGCGTCGTGTTGAGGATGCCGACACGGTCGCACAGGCGTTCGGCCTCCTCGAGGCGGTGCGTCGTCAGAAAGATCGTCACGCCGCTGCGCCCGAGCGCGGCGATCAGCTCGTGCACGTCGCGCGTTGCGACGGGATCGAGACCGGAGGTCGGCTCATCGAGGAAGAGCACCTCCGGTTCGCTGAGCAGGGCGCGTGCGAGCGCGACCCTCTGCCTCAGGCCCTTCGACAGCGCGCCGCACGCATCGCCGGCACGGTCGCTCAGGTTGACCGCGCGCAGCGCGCGCTCGATCCGGCCCTTCGGGTCCGGCACCTCGTATAGGTCGGCGAAGCATTCGAGGTTCTCGGCGACGGTCAGGCGCAGATACAGGCCCGGCGACTCGGGCATGATCGCGATCCGCCGGCGGATCTCGACTCCGTTCTCGGGCGCGAGCGGGATGCCCGCGACGGTCGCCGAGCCAGACGTCGGCGCGAGCAACGTGCCGAGCGTTCGCACGGTCGTCGTCTTCCCCGCACCGTTCGGGCCGAGGAACCCGAACACCTCGCCGTAGCCGATCTCGAACGAGACGTCCGCGAACGCGGCGCGGTCGCTGAAGCGCTTGCCGAGGCCGTGGACCGACAGCGCCGCGGCGCCCGTCTTCGCGTCGGATGCGAGCGCGCGCGGCGAGCTCACATGCAACTGTGGCAGGGGCGAACAGTCTCAACGGTCGCGTGGCGCACCATGAGCCAACGCTAGCGCCGGCGGCGCTGTCGGAGTGCAGGACGCCGCCCTCCGCAGATCACACCTCGACCGATTCGCCCGGCTCGATCGCGCTGACGCGGCTGTTGGCTGACTTCACGCGCTCGAGCGCACGCGGAACGGGCTCGTAGACCCCGCTGAGCTCGTAGCCGCCGTAGTGGATCGGCACCAGCCGCTCCGCGCCGAGGATTTCAGCGGCGAGCGCGGCCTGCTCGGGATCCATCGCGCCCGGCAGCGGGCTGGCGGGGCGGCGGTGAGGAAACGTCAGCTGCGCCCCATTGATGGGCGCGAGCAAGGCGTCGGGCGCCCCGAAGCGTTCGGCGAACCGCCACCACCAGCCGTGGAACATTGTGTCGCCGAGGTGAAGCACTCGCTTGCCGCCGGCCTCGATCAACCACGAGACCTGCGGATCTCCGGTTCCGTCGACCGCCGGCAGCGCCGTCAGCGTGAACTGCCCCGTGCTCACGCTCGTCCACTGCGCGGTTGCACGGCGGTTCAGGCCCGCGTCCGAGAGCTCGGCATCGGCCTGTGCGATCGCAAGCTGCTCGTTGCGCGCCCCGCCGTAGCCGAGCGGCTCGAGGACGGGCGCACCCAGGGACACTGCCGCACGAAGAGCGGCGGCATCGGCGTGATCGCGGTGCAGGTGAGTCACGAGGCCGGCGACCGCGCCCGCTCGCGGCGGGATGATCGCGGGCGGCGACATCGCGGCGGCGCGCTCGCCCAGCCACGCGAACACGGCCCTCGCATCCTCGAGCGGGTCGACGACGACGTGCTCGCGGTCCTGCTCGATCTCGACGCCCGCCCAGCCCAGCCAGCGGATTCTCATTCGTGTCTCCCCTTCCGCGCGCCATATAGAACGACCGTCCGCAATATATACAGTACGAGCGTTCGCTTTGTGTAGACTCGAACCGATGCGGCGCTCCGTCATCGACGTCGAGGTCTCCCGAGCCGAGACCCTCGACGCGGCGGTGCAGCTCGCCTCGGTCGTGGGGCTCGAGGGACTGACGATCGGTCGACTCGCCGAGGAGCTCAAGATGAGCAAGAGCGGGCTCATCGGCCGCTTCGGCTCGAAGCAGCACCTGCAGCTTGCCGCTCTCGACGAGGCGGCGGAGGTCTTCCGCAGCGCCGTCCACGAGCCCGCGGCCGCGCAGCCGGCGGGTCTGCGACGGCTGAACGCGATCTGCGATGCGTGGATCGTCTACCTGGGCGACCCGCCCTTCCCGGGCGGCTGCTTCCTCACGACCGCATCGGTCGAGTTCGATGCTCGTCGTGGCCCTGTCAACGATGCTGTCAAACTCGTCATGCGACAGTGGCTGCGCGTGCTCGAGCGCGAGGCTCGCACTTCGGTCGAGCAGGGAGAGCTGCCGCCCGACACCGATCCCGAGGAGCTTGCGTTCACGGTCAACGCCCTCGGCGTCGGCGCGAACTGCGACTTCCAGCTTCACGGCGATCGGCGCACGCTGCAGCGCGCCCGGCGCGCGATGGCCGCCGTGCTCGGCGACGCGGCGAAGCCGCGAGCCTAGATCCGCGAGCTCACGTGCGGGCGATCGCCGCGCGAGGCACTTCGGAGAGGAACGACGCAAGGGCGGCGTGCGTCTCGCGCGGGCGCTCGATTTGCGGTACGTGACCGCAATCGAGCTCGAGGTGGCGCGCCCGCGGGAGCGTGTCGCGCACGTGACGCGCGAATGCGATTGGAACGAGACGGTCGCGCCTGCCCCAGACGAACAGCGTGTCCGTCTGCAGCGCTGCGAGGCGCGTCCAGAAGCCCTCCTCGCCGTACGGCTCGTCGAGATAGATCTGCCGCGCCGCGGCGTACAACGCGGCGCGGCCCGCAGGAGTCAGGTACACGCGCAGGAACTCATCGACGCCGGCGGCCGCGGGGCCCTCGTGGGCGTTCGGGATCAGGCGGTGGATGATCGCCTTGACGACCGGCCGCGGCGCGAGCTGGACGAGCCCGAGCTCGGGGCGCGCGAGGCGCAATAGCGGCAGCAGCGGCCGCTCTCGCCTCCACGCGAGCGCCGGTGTGAGCAGCCCGAGGCCCCCGACGCGGTCGGGGTGGCGCATCGCGATCTCCAGCGCGACGCGGCCGCCGAGACTGTTGCCGATCACGTGAGCGCGCTCAACGTCGAGCGCGTCGAGCAGGTCGATGCACGCGTCGGCGAAGAAGCGCGCGTCGTACGCGGCGCGGATCGGCTTGTCGGAGTCGCCGAAGCCGGGGAGGTCGAGGGCGATGACGCGGAAGCGATCAGAGAGCGCGGCGACGGTCGGCAGGAAGGACATCATCGTCGCGCCCAGCCCGTGTATGGCGAGCACCGGCGCGCCCGTGCCGGCTTCCATCGTCGAGATCCGCACGCTCGCGGTCTCGATCGAGCGAAATCGCAGCCGATGAGGCTCGCGCGCGCCGCTCGTCGCAATCAGGAAGCCGACGCCGGCATGCAGGTTGCGGCACACGGCGAGGCGCCCGGAGCGGAACTCGTCCATCCCCCGCCGCAGATCGGCGGCGAGGCGCCGCCAGCTTGCGGCCTCCGCACTCAGCACGGCGTCCGCGCGCGCGCCGGCGGGCACAACCCGCGCGGCGCCGTCCTCGATCACAACATCCCACTCTCCCTCCCCCGTCACGACCAGGCGAAGTCGCACGTGCTCCTTGCGCGCATCGAAGACGGTCGCGTCGAAACGGTCCACGAGCGTGTCTATGAAATCGGGAGCTCGATTCATGGGAGTCGAGCGTAGCCGTGACTTGCGGCGGAAAACCGCGCGCGGCTTCGCTCCCTGAGCAACCCGCTGCGCGCCTACCCGAGCGCGGGCCCGGCGGTAGAGCTCGACCGGGCGCCCGCTCCGGAGGAGCCGAGCCATACGCGCAGGTGCTCGTAGACCTCGGGATGGTTCAGCAGCGCGAGGTGGTGCGCCGAGCCGACATGGCGGCCGTGCTCGGCGTCGAACGGGATGCGTCGCGTGCGGCCCCGGCCGCTCGCGCTCGGGACGAGCACGAGCGTGTCGCCGAGCATCCGGCCGAGCGGGTGGTGGGAGCTGCGCGTGATGGTCGCCGAGACGAAGCAGTGGACGGCGCCGGGCAGCAGCGGCACCTCCTTGCAGACGGCCGCGCGCAGCGCGTCGGGGTCGCGCCCGCGCCAGTCCTCGTCGACGAGCGAGCCGTGGCGCAGGTCGCGGATGCCGGCCGAGCGGCGGCGCAGGAAGTTCGCGAGCATGCGCGTCTCCGGCAGCGAGGCGAGCGCGGCCGAAGCGACGTGCACACCCTGCTCGAGTGGCGCGCCGAGATGCGGCGTGCCGAGCGAGATCACGTGGCGAACGAGCTGCGTCCAGCGCTGCCCCCGCGCGGAGCCCTGGTGGCACGCGCTGCGCGCGACGAGGCCTCCCATCGAGTGTCCGACGAGCGCGACCTCGTCCACCGGCAGCGGCCACGCATCGATTACCTCGTCGAGCAGCGCGGCCAAGGAGCGGCCGTTTTCGGAGATGTGAAGGCCGCTGTTGTAGCGCACGTACAAAGGCGTGCAGCCGATGTCGGTGGCGAGACGCGCGCCGTAGGCGTCGTGCGCGTGCGCGGCGCCCAGCTGCCAGTAGAACTCCGTCCCCATCAAGCCGTGCACGAAGACGACGAGGCGCGCGCACGGCTCGGAGAAGGCGGCGCGCAGCGAGTCACCGTCCGTCGGGATTGCCTCGCCGTCGATGCGCAGCGAGATCGGCTGGTGAAGGTCGCTCTGCGAGCGCTCGAGCCGGTCGCCGATGAGACCGCTCAGCGCGGCGATCAGCGCGCTGCCGCGCGGCGTCGCGGAGAGGTCGAGCCGCTCGCCAATCCGCTCGCGCTCGAGCACCTCGTCTGCCGAGCGCCCCACTCGCGCGGCGCCCGAGGAGATCGCCGCGTAGGCGCGGCGCGAGATCGCGTCGTGGATCACCTGCACCGGACGCGCGCTGGGGCCGACAGCGCGAAACGCGCGCTCGGCGATCCCCACGTGCATGTCCCGCAGCGCCCGCGGGAACCCGCTGAGCTCTTCGAAGGCGAGCGCGCTCAGCGCGCGAAGCTCATTGGCGGAATCGTGGTCGCTAGCTCTCAAAGTCGCCTCCGCGCGGACGGGTACGTGGACCTGATGTCAGGCTACACGGGAGACCCGCGGCTCACGAAATGCGAACGCTCGAGCGGCAGACGATCCTGATCGACTCGGAGGCGCGTCGCGGGCTGCGCGAGCTGAGCGATCGCCTGTGCGGCCCCACGCGCGCGTAGGCGCGCGCGCAGCACCCTCGTCCGAGATAGTCGTGCGGCAGGGTCGGCAACCTGTGCGGTCGTGCGGGCGCCCGCTACGCGCCGGCTCACTCCAGCCGCTCGGGCATCCCGAAACGCGTGAAGGTCCCTTCGAGTGTGCGCTCGTCGGCGGGCTGCTCGGGGAAGCGCTCATAGTCCGCGGGGTTCTGCGACTCGGTGGATCTGGCGATGAAGGCGGTGACGTCGCTGACGTGCTCCCCGCGGAAGCTCAGTACGTTGAGGGCGAATGGGAGGTACGCGCTCTCGCGCTGGTCCCACGCGTAGAAAGCGAGCGCGACCTGGCCGTTGGCGCGCGTGACGCGCGGGCGCCAGCGCCAAGCGCCCGAGAGCGGCCAGCGGCGAGCCCAACCGGCGATGCCCTCGCGGGTGGAGTACCAGCTCGCGAGCGGCGGCATCGCGAAGGTGGCGTCCTCGGCGAGCATGGCGGCAAACTGCTCGACGTCGTTGCGTTCCCACGCGTCGACGTAGCGCTCGACGAGCGCGCGCAGCGCCTCGTCGCCGAGCGCGCGCAGCGTCGCCTGCTGCGACTGCTGGGGCACGCGGTCTGCGACGGCGCTTCGCGCACGCTGCAGCGCGCTGTTGACCGACGCGACGGTCGTCTCGAGCATCCCCGCGGTCTCGTTCGCAGAGAAGCCGAGGACCTCGCGCAGGACGAGCACCGCGCGCTGGTTCGGCGCGAGGTGCTGCAGCGCTGCGATGAACGCGAGCTCGAGGCTCTCGCGGCGCTCGTACTGCGCGTCGGGCGCCGCGCGGCCGTCCTCGACGCCGAGCGCCTCGTCGGGGTAGGGCTCGATCCACACGGACTCCGTTATCGGCCCGCCGGGCGCGACGTCGGGGTCGTTGGCGGGCGCGTAATCGATCGGGAGCACGCGCTTGGGCCGCCGTTCGATCTGCGTGAGGCACGCGTTCGTTGCGATCGTGTACAGCCAGGAGCGCAGCGAGCTGCGGCCCTCGAAGCGTGCCAGGCCGCGCCACGCGCGCAGCGAGGTCTCCTGCAGTGCGTCGTCGGCGTCGTACACCGAGCCGAGCATGCGGTAGCAGTGCGCGTGCAGCTCGCCGCGGTGGGGCTCGAGCAGGCGCGCGAATGCGCCTTCGTCGCCGGCCTTCGCGGCAAGGACGTCCGCCTGCGAGGCGGCTCCGGACCGGGTGCTCGCCATGGGCATTTAGAGAGTAGACCCGCTCCGCGGGTCAAAGTGATCGGTGGCTGGCGGAAGGGCGCTTAGTTTCTGCGCCCGCGCGAGTCTAAAGAGGCAGATGGCAACCACGCGCCGCGCCTCGGTCGTCCACCTCGAGCTGCACACCCCGGATGTACCCGATGCGTGCGGCTTCTACGCCGCGTTATGCGGCTGGCGCGAGGAAGCGGTGCCGACAGGGGCGGGCACTTACCTCGCACTCGAGCTCGGCGATCGCATCGGCGGCGGCATCGTGCACACGCCGGTCGCACGGCCGCTGTGGCTGCCGTACGTGCGCGTGGAGGACGTCGGGCGGGCGCTCGAGCGGGCACAGCTGCTCGGCGCGCGCGTGCTGCTCGACCCGCGCGAGGGCCCGGCGGGCTGGCGCGCGGTCGTCGCGACGCCGGCGGCGGGCGAGATCGCCTTCTGGCAGCCCAAGAGCTGAGCGCGCGAGATTCTGAGCGACTGGGCGATTACTTCACGCGCGCGCTTCGGTCTATATATGCAAACGCACCCCGACACGAGGAGCAATTCAAGATGAGCATCACAGCGAGCCGCATCAACGCCCTCAACACGATCATCATTCCCGTCGCCGACCAGGACCGCCAGATCGAGTTCTACGAGTCGCTCGGCTTCGACAAGCGCGTGGACATGGCGTTCGGCGGGCAGTACCGCTGGGTGGAGGTGGCTCTGCCCGGCGGGAGCACGACGATCGCTCTCGCGCCGCCGCCGCCCGGGGGCGAGTCGGGCAACCGCGAGACCGGCATCAGCCTCGCGACCGACGACATCGACGCGACGCACGAGCACCTCAAATCGCTCGGTGCCGACGTCGACGAGCAGGTCGCGCGCATGGGCGAGCCGGTGCCGCCGATGTTCTGGTTCCGCGACCCCGAGGGCAACTCCCTGCTGATCGTGGAGACGAGCGAGAGCGAGGCGTAGGCGGCCCACTCGCGGCCGGCGCGCGCTCGCGCGCCGATCAGCCGACGACGCCGCGAGCCTTCGGCGCTCGCGGCGTCAGACGGCGATCAGACGGCGGTCGTTTCGGCGCTCGCCGAGAAGACCGCGTGGCGGTCCTTGCCGGCGGCCTTCGCCTGGTAGAGCGCGAAGTCGGCGTCGCGCAGCAGGTCGTCTGCGGTCGCGTAGGATCCGCACGCGATTCCGATGCTCGCGGTCACTTGCACGGGGTCGGCGCCGGGCGTGACGACGATCGGCTCGCGCAGCACGGTGTTGATGCGGTCGGCGAGCGCCTCGATCGGTTCCGCGGGATTGTGCTCGAACAGCACGACGAACTCGTCGCCGCTCATGCGACCGACGGTGTCCTGGTCGCGCACGGTTGCCTCCAGGCGTTCGGCGACGGTGCGCAGCAGGCCGTCGCCGGCGGCGTGCCCCATCGTGTCGTTGATGTCCTTGAAGCCGTCGATGTCGATGAACAGTGCCGCAGTCAGCTCCGGGTTGCGCGCGTGGCGCGCGATCAGCTGAGCCGCGCGGTCCATCACGAGCGCGCGGTTGGGGAGGTCCGTGAGCGGGTCGTGCGTGGCCTGGTACTCGAGCTCGGCGGTCTTCGCGGCGACCATCGTTAGCGCCCGGCGGCGCCCGGTCGCGAGCAGGAGGATGAGCGAGCTGGCGAGCAGCGTCAACAGCAAGCCGCCGATCAGGCGCACGAGCGCGTTCGGCCGGGTGAAGAGCACGCTCGAGATGTTCGGTGTGAATGTCTGCAAGACCCAGCCTTTGTGCACGCTCACGGTGTCGGTCAGCGCGTTCCTCGGGACGCTGCCGTGGACGAAGGTGACGTGGGAGGTCAGGGAGCGGAAGGTGAACTTGATCGCGATGTTCGGATGGCCTTCGAGCGCGCGGTCGAGGACGACGTTCGGGACCAGCAGCTCGCCGATCCAGCCGACGAACGCGCGCCGCCGCTCGGCGACGGTGGCGGGAGCCGGGCCGGTCGTGTAGACGGGCGTCGCGACGCCCAGGGTCGTTTTGTCGGCGACGGTGATCGGCGCGTAGTTGGCGAGACCCGCGTCGCGGTCGGCCGTCATCGTCGGCGCGAGCGCGCAGTAGTTCAATCCCACCGGCATGTAGGCCTGCGCGCTGCGTGCGACGCCGGCCGCGGCGAGGCAGTAGTACGGCCTCTTTTCGTCCGGAACGACGCCGGCTTCCCACGCCGACGGGCCGTGCGCGCCGAACGGGCGGATCGGGTCCCGCGCCATGCGCGCCTGGAACGCGGGTAGCTGCGCTGCCGGCACGAGCAGCGTGAGGCCGATGTTCTGCAGCTCGGGGAAGCGGCGCAGCGCTTGCTCCGCTTCGATCCAGCGGTCGAACTCCCGCGGCGTGCGTGCGCCCGGGGCCGTGACGACGTGCGCGCTCGTGCTCACGACGAGGTCTTCCTCGTGGCTGATCGACAGCTTCAGCGAGGAGGCGATCTCCGCGGAGGAGTAGTGGAAGCTGTCGCGAGCGTCCTTCGCTTCCGTATTCGCAAGCGACTGTGCGCCGAGAACCGACGCCGTCATTCCGACTACGACGCTGAGCACGGTGATGGGCAGCCAGATTCCGAGTCGCGTCCTCCGGGCGGAGGCGAGCACCCCGCGCGTCACGCGTGGTATCGCCTTCGCTGTGGCCGTAATGGACGCTGGATCGTGAATTGGTGCTTCGGGGCGCTTGAACATTGCCTCTCGCCGGCGCTCACTTGCACGTTTTGATCGGTTTGCGGAGTCCGCTGACACGCAAACTCGGCGACCGCGTGGACGGATGTCCATTGCGCCGATGCGCCGCGGGATCGCGCTGCTGGGTGTCACAAAGATCAGTCGGCGCGGCGACGCGGCCGCTCGTGCGCTGCAAGCCATCGTGCGAGATTCGTCCAGCCCGCGTGGGAGTCGAAAACCTGATTGAGAATCACGTCGCGCGACGCGCCCGCTGCGTGACGGCCCCCGAGCTGATGAGGAGCACCATGAACGTCAAATTCGCACACCTCTCCCGGCCGGTCGCGCTCGCGGTCGCCGCGGCCGCGCTCGTGCTCGCAGCCGCGGGATGCGGGAGCAGCAAGAAAAGCAGCACGACGGCCAGCAGCAGCGCCGCCGCCACTACGACGGCCTCAGCTCCGGCGACGCCGACTCTTAGCAAGCCCGAATTCGTCGCGAAGGCGAACGCGATCTGCAACGCCTCGAACGGCCCGCTCGCAGCGACGGCGCTGAAGCTCGCCAGCCACCCCAGTCCGGTTGAAGCCGAGCACATCATCGCGGGGACGTTCATCCCCGAGATCAAGTCTCAGCTGAGCCAGATCAAAGCCCTCGGCGTTCCCGCCGGCGGCGCCGCGACGAACGCGCGGATGGACCGTCTCCTGGCCGCGGACATCGGCAAGATCGAAAAGAACCCCGCGCTCGCCGGCCCGGCCGTTTTCCACGACTTCGCGAAAGTCGCCCACGGCTACGGCCTCACCGCCTGCGCCCCGCTCAGCTGACTCGCGCACCCGCGCCGCGGCGGGCCTCCCACTGGGGCCCGCCGCGCGCGTGCGTGACGAGCGGGCGTAGGTGCCGCGCGCCGCGGACCACGCGCACACGCGGAATACTGCGTTGCTGCAGTGAGCCCCGCGACCTCTAGGCCCGTCTGGCTCGGCCACGGCGCGTCGGGCGGGCCGGAGACGATGCGCGCGTACGTGCAGCTCCTGCGCAGGCGCGGCGTCGACGCGCACGCTCTGCGCCTGCCGCGCGGTCGCGCGGAGAGGGCGATGGGCGCCCTGCGCGAGCAGGTTGGCTCGGCGCTGCCCGAGGCGGTAATCGGCGGCCACTCGTTCGGTGGCCGCGTCGCGAGCCTCGTCGCCGCGCAGACCACGCCCGCGGGGCTGATGCTGCTCAGCTATCCGCTGCACCGCCCCGGGCATCCGGAGGAGCTGCGCGTCGAGCACTGGGGCGAGATTCGCTGCCCGGTGCTCGTGCTTTCGGGCGATCGCGACCAGTTCGCGCGCGCCGATCTGCTGGCGGACTCGGTGCGGCTGCTGGAGCACGCGGAGTTGCACGTCTATCCCGGGCTGCGACACGGGCTCACTGCGATCGCCGACGAGGTCGCGGAGCGCATCGACGAGTTCGTGCGCCGTCTCCCGCGCAACACGCAAGCGCGGCCGACAAGACCGCGCCGGACACGCCGGCGGCCGGGCGCCACGGCGTAGCCCGCGGCGCCCAGTGCCGGTCGCGCTGGGGGCGCCCCCGCGTACAGAGGCGCCCCTGCGCTTTGGCCTTTCGGCCCCCTGTGTGACTGCCTTTGTTGCCTTTGCTGTGATGTGGCGCCTACCGCGTTCTCGCGGTCGCGGCGCCACGTTTGGTCCTGTAGGGCCCTCCTGTTCTGTCTCGCTGCTTTCGCCGAGAACGCGTCGCTCTCGGCGCCACTGGACTGCTCCACGTCCGAGGTGTTCGAGCGCGCCTTGAGAAACGCGCCCAGGGACGTGGAAGTCGGTGTGCGGGCCTCGAGAGGCCCGCCGCGAAGCTCCGCTTTCAGACGCTGAGCGGCGTCTCGCGGCGGGTCTCCCGGCACCGGGTCTACGACCCGGTGCTCATGCGATTGCGGGCGGGGCTAGCCCGGCCGCTCTGGCATCAATACGAAGGGCGCCGGCCGGCGCGAGCTGTGCGTCGGTCGCAAGCGGCGCCCTTTATGCAGGGCTCCCAGGACGAGGAGCGAGGCAAGCATGAGAAGCAACAGCGAGCCCGCGCCCGAGCCCGCCACGGCGACGGTGAATCCTCCCGGGGGCGGGAGGCTCGGGCTCGGCGGGGGCGCTCGCAGAATGCTGCCGGTCGGCGGTCGACGATTCGCCGGGCTCGCGCGGCGCAGCGTTTCGGCGGGCCCGAATGGGGTCGAGCTCGACGCAGGTGAAGTTGTGCGGGCGCCCCGCGCGTCGGGGGCGCCGGAACGCGGTGGCGGCAGGCTCGCACCGAGCCCAGAGGTCGTGGGCCCGAGCGGCGAGCCCGGGGAGGCGCCGCCAAAGAGTGCGACGCCGAAGGGTTCGCGTGGCCAAGCTGCAGAGCCGGCGACCGCTACAAGCGGCGCGAGGCCTGCGATGCGGCCCAGCGCTCGAGCGCCCGGCGAGAGAAGCGCCGGTGCGGCGCCGGGCGTCCGCGTGAGCGTTTCGACCGTCCGCGCGGCTGCGCCGGCGAGCGTGCTCACGGCCGCGGTCGTGAGCTGGGCGGCGACGTGCGCGACGGGCGCGAGCGTGCGCTGCACCGCCTGCGCCGCGGAGCCGAGCAGCGCCCCGCCCGGGCCGACGGGCGAGCGCGTCGAGAGGCCGAGCAGATGCGACACCGTCGCCGCCGGCGACGCGACTGGCGCCGTCGGCGAGTGCGCGATCGCGCTCGCGGCTCGTTCGCCGCCCGCCGTGCCCGTCACCGCCTGCGCCGTCGCGGCGGCTGCCTGCGTGGCGGCGGACGGAGCGGGAGTCGCCCCTGATCCGGTCGGCTGCGCTTCGGCGTGGGCGACGGGTCCTACCGCGTGAGTCGCGGACGGGGCAACTTGCGCCGCGGCGCTCGTCACCGGCGCCGCGGCGTTCGTCACCGGTGCCACGGCATTCGTCACCGGCGCAGCGCTAGTCACCGGCACTGAGGTCGCGTCGACCTCTGTCGCCGCCGGCGCGAGACTCCCCGCGGCGCCTTCGGGCAATCCCGCTGCGGACGCGCGCGCGGCGAGGCACAGCGCGAACAGAGCTGCGCAGGCCAGCAGGCAAGCGGCACGCAGACTGGCGGCCGGGGCCGTTGCGCGCGCACACGGCCAGGGATGTTGACCTTTGCCGAGCATGGACTCTCTACTCCTACGCGTGCCCAGGTTTGGCTAGGAACAAGCGTTTTGCGTGGATTGCAAGCTCAAACGCTCGCAAATTGCGGGCTTTTAGGAAGTCCTGTCCGCCGCTGGCGCCGTCCACGTCGCCGCTCCGCGCTCACGCGCGCGGTAGCGGCTCGGCCTGCGTCACGCGCCGTCGGCGGCGAGCCACGCGAACAGCTCGACGGTCGCGGCGTCTGTGCGCAGCATGTTCGGTTCGGCCTGGTGCTGCGACATGTCGCTGCCGTCCCAGGCTTTGAGGTACAGGCCGCTCGCTGCGTCGACGGAGTTCGCCTGCGCGTCGCCGGCGAACGTGAGCGCCATCGGGAGCCAGCGCGAGTCGCCGGTCTGCTGCGCGTAGACGAGCATCCAGTGCAGGTAGATGGCGTCGAACTGCGGGCCCATGTTGAGGCGGTAGGCGAAGCGCGCGTATGCGGCGTCCGCGAGCTTCGCGACCTGCGTGCAGTACGCGCCGCGGCTCGTCGGCAGCATGCACAGCAGCTCCTTGGCCTCGATCTCGGGCCCCGCGACGTAGGGCATCGGCGTCGAGTCGTCCTGCGTGCGCGAGTAGAGGTCGCCGCGCGTCGCGAAGTTCGCATCGCCCCAGGCGAGGAACTTCTCGACGGCCTGCGCATCGAAGGCCGCCGTCGCGGCGTCCGCCCGCGCGGCCGCCCCGACGGCCGTCTGCGCAGCTTCCTCGAGCGCGGTGGCAAGCAGCGCTCCGAGCAGCGATCCGGCGGCGAGCGCCTCTCCGGACTTCTTGCCGTTGGGCGTGTGCGCGGTGTTCCACCACAAGCCGCCGCCCGCCGCGTCCCAGCCTCGCCGCGCGACGAAGCTGAACGCGGCCTGCGCGTCGGCGAGCAGGCGCGGTGCTTTCAGGACGTGGTAGGCGTCCATGAACGCGATTCCCCACCACGAGTTGTCGTCGAACCAGGTGTTCGCGGGCCCGCGGTCGCCGGGGTATGGCGCGAACCCGCCCACGGCGGCGTCCCAGTAGCTCTCGGCGCCGCCGTAGACGGGAGTCGTCCCGTGGCGCCGCCTCGAGGCGGACCGCGCGCTCGGCGGGCTCGGGGGCGGATGCGGCCCCTCGGCAAACGTTCGCAGCGCCGCGCGGCTGGCGGCGGTCGGGTTCGCGGCGGCAATCGCGGCGAGCGTTTCGAACAGCGGCACGGCGCCCCAGATCGTCGCGAGCGGGTACGCGAGGCCGGCGCGCAGGCGCTCGTCGTACCAGCGCAGCGGCACATTGCGGCGGCCGTTCCAGATGCCGCGCGAGTCGTCGCGGAAGGCGCTCATCGCCCGCGCGGCGCCGCGCTCGGCGAGCGCGAGGTAGCTCGCCCGCTGCGACGAGCGCGCGCTCACGCTCTGGTGCGCCCCGGGGGGTCGGGCGGCGGGGGGCGCCGCAGCCACGCGCGGGCGCGTCGCGTACGGCGCGGCTGCCACGGGCGCCGCCGTCACCGCCGCCGCGGCGGTCAGGAGGAGTGGCGCGGCCACGCGCGCCGCGGCCGTCGAGAAAGCTGTCGTTCTGTGCACGCTTCGTAGAACACGCTAGACCGGCGCGTGGACCTCGCGGCGGCGAGCGGACGAACGTGCGCCGAGAAGATCTCTCGTCGCCGATGGGCGCGCGCGCGTGCGTACCGGCGCGGCGAGCGACAAGGGACGCCGTTGAATTTGAGCCTGTCTCACTCAAAAAGCTGGGGTTTGCGTCGATAACCCAAGGGTGGGAAGTGGCGAGCGATACGAGGACCTCGATCCCTCGGGGCTGCGCCTGCGCGTCGCGACGATCGCGGCGGGCGTATGGCTCACGTACGCCCTCTGTGGGGCGGGCGAGCTCTACGTCGGGCTGACGTGGCACGCGCGCCACCGGACCTTCATCGCACTCGTGTTCGCGGTCGGCGCGGTCGGCGGACTGGTGATCGCGCGCCTGCCGCGCGAGCGCATCGTGCGCAGCCGCTACCGCGAGCTGTTCTTCCTCGCGTGGTCGACAGTCGACCTGCTGCTGATCGGCGCGGCGACGCTCGCAGACGGAGGGACCGCGAGCCCGATCTCGCTGATCTTCATCATCCCGGTCGTCTTCGCGGCGACGACGTACCCTCTCGGCTCCGTGGCGACGGTCGCGGGGACGACGGTCGGAATGTATCTCGCGCTCGCGTTCTTCGACGGCGACGCGGGGTGGGGCGAGCAGATGCTGTTCGCGGCGGTGCTCATCGGCGCGGGGGCGATGAGCGCGTGGCAGGCTCACCACCACGCGCAGCAGCGCAGCGCGCTGTCGGCGATCTCGCGCACCGACCCGCTCACGGGATGCCTGAACCGGCGAGGCTTTGAGGAGCGCGCGATCGCGGAGATCGAGGCCGCGGCGCGGCACTGCCGCGAGGGAGCGGTGCTGGTCCTCGACCTCGACCGTTTCAAGGAGGTCAACGACCGCCACGGGCACGCGGCGGGGGACGAGCTCCTGCGCTGGGTCGTGCGCACGCTCACGCACATCACCCGCGCAACTGACGCCGTGGGGCGCCTCGGCGGCGACGAGTTCGCGGTGCTGTTCTCCGAGATAGACCCGGCGACCGCGGTGCTGAGTGCGGCGCGGTTGTCGCAGGCGCTGGCGGAGCGCACGCCGTGCTCGATGGGTCTGGCGACGTTCCCGCTCGACGGCCTCGAGCTCGAAACGCTCATGCGCCACGCCGACCTGCGCCTCTACGCGACGCGCAATGGACGCCCGCGAGGCGGCTCGACCGCCCCGGACGAGCGCCTCTCGTGGGCGGCCGCGCTAGCCCACGCGGTCGACCTGCGCATGAACCCCGACCACGCGCACTCGGCGTCCGTGAGCGACGTCGCGATCGCGATCGCGGAGCGGCTCGGCTGGGGCGACGACGAGCTCGGCAAGCTGCGCATCGCTGCGATGCTGCACGACGTCGGCAAGGTCAACGTGCCGGACAGCATTCTCGGCAAGACGGGTCCGCTCGCGCACGAGGAGTACGAGGCGATGAAGCTGCACACGCACACCGGCGCCGAGCTCGTCGCGCGCATCGACGGGCTCGACGCGATCGTCCCATGGATCCGGCACTCGCACGAGAGCTTCGACGGTTCGGGCTATCCCGACGGCCTGCGCGGCGAGGACATTCCCCAGGCATCGCGCATCCTGCTGGTCGCCGACGCATACGACGCGATGACGAGCTCGCGGCCGTACCGCGACGCGCTGCCGGTCGAGCACGCGCGCGAAGAGCTGCTGCGCCACGCGGGCACGCAGTTCGACCCCGGGTGCGTCCAGGCGCTGCTGGAGCACCTCGACGAGGTCCACGCGTATCCCCGGCTAGACGCGCGCGTCGACCAACCGCTCGAGCTCTGACAGGAGCGCGGCGCCGTGGGCCGCGCAGAACGCCGGGCCGACCCCGCGGATGTCGCCGAGCTCCTCGAGCGTGCGCGGCCGCCGGCGCAGCACCTCCTCGAGCGTCGCGTTCGCGGCGACGGTGTACGCGGGCTTGCCCTGCGCGCGTTCGCGTCGCCACGAGCGCAGCCGCTCGAACTGCGCCTCGTCGACGGGCTCGGTGCGCGCGGCGCGGGCTTCGCCGCCTGCCGCGCGTGCGCCGCCGCGTGGCCGATTGCGCGCGCCGCGCGCGTGCGTGCGCGCGCCGTGGCTCGCGAGCTCGAGCGCCCGCGTGAGCGCGGCGTCGGGGTCGCAGACGTCGCAGCAGCGCCCGCTCGGCGCGCCCGCGGCGCGATCGCCGAAGTGGTCGAGGATCTGCCGGCGGCGGCACGTCTCGCGCGTGATGAAGCGCTCGATCGAGCGGTAGGACTCCCAGCCGCGGTCCTTCGCGGCCTTGATCGCCGCATACGCCTTGCGCGGGCTGCCGCGGCCGGTGAGTTCCACCGACAGGGCGCCGCCGGGCGCGGGCGCGAGCTCGACGGCGCCGGCGCGCTCGGCGATCGAGAGGAGGATGCGCTCGCGGTCGGAGAGCTCGCCGCGCCCGACCGTCGCGATCTCCTCCGGCGCGCGCTCGCGCAGCCGCCGCACGAACGCGCGCACGTCCTCGACGCTCGTCTCGCGCTCGGTGATGAAGCGGATGAGGCGCCCGAGGTCCATGCGCGCGGCGAGCAGCAGCGCGCGCGCGGGCCTGCCGTCACGGCCGCCGCGCCCGGCCTCTTGGTAGTAGGCCTCGAGGCTCGTCGGCAGCGCCCAGTGCGCGACGGTGCGCACGTCGGCCTTGTCGACGCCCATGCCGAAGGCGTTCGTCGCGACGACGACCTCGGCGGCGCCGTGCATGAACGCGTCCTGGCTCTCCGCGCGCGCCTGCGAGCTCATCCCCGCGTGGTAGGCAACGGCGGCGATGCCCTCGGCGGCGATCCGCTGCGCGAGCTCGTCGGTGTCTTTGCGCGTTCCCGCATACACGATCGCGGGCCGCGCGCTCTCGTCGCCCAGCACGTGCATGAGCGCGGCCCACTTGCGCGCGAGCGCGCCCTTGCCTTCGACAGCGACGACGTCGAAGGCAAGGTTCGCGCGGTCGAAGCCGGATCGCACGGAGACGGGGTCGCGCAGACTCAGCCGCGCGGCTATCTCCTGCGCGACGCGCGGCGTCGCGGTTGCGGTCGCGGCCATGACGGGCGGGCGCTGCAACGACTCTATGACCTCCCCCAGGCGCAGGTAGTCGGGCCTGAAGTCGTGCCCCCACTCGGCGACGCAGTGCGCCTCGTCGACGACGAACAGCGAGACGGTGCGGTGCGAGAGCGCGGCGCGGAAAGCCGCTGAGGCGAAGCGCTCTGGCGCGGCGAGCACGAGGCTAAAGGAGCCCGATTCGACTTCGCGCAGCACCTGCTCGTTGTGCTCGGCGGCCATCGACGAGGCGAGCATCGCCGCGCTCACGCCGGCGCGCTGAAGGCGCTGCGCCTGGTCGGACATGAGCGCGATCAGCGGGCTGACGACGACGACGAGTCCTCCTCCGGCGATCGCGGGCAGCTGGTAGCAGAGAGACTTGCCCCCGCCGGTCGGCATCACGACGAGGCTGTCCCGGCCTTCGAGCGCGGCGCTCACGGCCTCGCGCTGGCCGGGCCTGAACTCGTCGAGCCCGAAGCGCGCGAGCAGTTCCTCGGGCGTGTGCGTGAGCGGCGCGGGCATCGCGAGCCAACGTAGCGGGCGCGTCGGCGGCGAGCAGACGCCACGTGGAGCGTGCGTGCGCGCGGCCGCGCGCGCGTGCGCGGCCAGTGTGCAGCGCGCGGCCTCGTGCGCCGCGGTTGAGCTCAGTTGCGCGTTGAGCTGGTGTGGGTGCTCGCGCTGCCGTGCTTCGTCGGGGTGTGCGCGCCGCCGGCGTTGCGCGTGACCGGCGTGCGCGCTTTCGCGTTCACCGCGCGCTTGTGCGCGGCGGCGTCACGATCGAAGACGCGGCTGACGGCGTGGCCAACGCTGTGCTCGGCGTGTGAGACGGCGTGGCGCAGGCCGGGAGAGATGGAGTACGCGAGCAGCGTCGCGCCGATGCCGACGCTCGCGCTGGCGACGGCGAGCTTCGTGCGCCACGACCCGCCCTGCGCGCCGGGAGCGGCGGGCGCGGGATGCGGACTGAATGGCGCGATCGACATGTGCATAGCACGCTAGCGCCAGCGCGCGATCGACCGCGCCGGTCGTTGCGGAGCGGCGGCGCGGAGCGCACTTTCGATGAGCGCGCGCGCGCGCTCGACGTCGCCCCGCGCTAGCACGGCGGGGCGCGTGCGCAGGTGCGCGACGAGCATCCGCGCGGGAACCACGCGCACGCCGCCGCGGCGCGCGAGCGGCCTGTCGACCCACGCGTGGCTGAAGACGAGCAGCGGCTCTGCAGTGCAGCCGGTGATCTGTTCGAGCGCGCGGCGCTGCGCGCGCGCCTGGTGCAGCGTTGCACCATGAACGTCGCGGACGCGTACGTTGCCCCCGCGCGCCTTCGTCTCGATCGAGAAGATGCCGCCGGGGCCGATGACGATGTGATCGATGTTGCCCGGGCCGACGGTCGCGTCGTGGATGACGCTCCAGTCCTCGTCGAGTGTCGCGAGCAGGGCGCCGACGTGCTCCTCTGCGCCCGCGCCGAGGTCGCGTCTGCGTACGAGCGGGATCGCGTAGTGGACGACGGCGAGCAGCGCGAACGCGAGCACGAGCTCGATCGCGAGGAATCTCGAGTCCTTGAGGCCGAGAGCGCGCGCACAGGCCGCTGAGGCGATGGCGATCGCGCCGATGATGACGAGGGTGCGCAGGCGCACGCGCTGCGAGGCCGCGCGGACGTGCTGTCCGGCGGCGCGGCGGGTGGGGTCGCTCAGCGCATGGCTCACGGCCCTAATTCATCGGCGCGCGCAAGGGCGGCGCTTGAGCGGTGAGCGCGCTTCACACACTCGCGGATGCTCGCAATAGCCGCTAACGCGCACGCGCGGCGCGGCCGATCCGAAGGCATGTCGCGCACGTCGCGCCCAAGCCATTCGAAGCAGCGCCAAGGCGCGGAGGTGCGCCTCATGTTGCGCGCGCACGCGGAGGCCAGCTGGCTAGCGAACCGGGTGCTGCCGGTCGTTCGCGAGCTCGAGCGCCAACCCGCGCGCTCGCGACGTCACGCGGGGACGACGCTCGCGTACCTCGAGGTGCTGTGGATCGAGGCGTGCGGACGGGCGGCTGAGACGGATGCGGCGCGCGTCGAGCTGGACACGCCGCGCCGCAGCGCCGACGCGCTGCACGAGCGCGCTCGGCGCTACCACGCGGCGGTGCGTCGCGTGCGCGCGAGCGCGGCGGTGCGCGTGCAGCGCCTGATCGACCCCCGCGCACATCTCGCCCGCGCGCGCCGCGGTCGCGCGCGCTGAACGCGTCTAAGCCGTCGCACCGTCACACGCGGCTGACGGCGTGTCCTGCGCGGACCGGTACCCTGGCGCGGGTGCCGTTGCGATTTGACCTGCAATCTCACTCGACGAACTCCGACGGAGAACTCGCGGCGGCGGACGTCGTGGTGGCAGCGGGGAAGGCGGGTGTGCAGCTGCTCGCGCTCTCTGACCACGACACGGTGGCGGGGGTGTCCGAGGCGATCGCGGCGGGCGAGCGCGCGGGCTTGCGCGTGGTGCCGGCGGTCGAGATCTCGGCGATCGACAACGGCGGGACGATCCCGCGCGAGCTGCACATCCTCGGCTATGAGATCGATCACAAGGGCCGCGCGCTGACGAAGAGCCTCGAGGAATTCCTCGCGGACCGTGAGGCGCGCACGCTGCGGATGGCGGCGAGGTTGCGCGAGCTGGGCTTCGAGCTCGACGAAACCGAGTTGAACGAGCGCCTCGCGGCCGGCCAGCCGATCGGTCGCCCGCACCTCGCGAACGCGGTCCTGCGCGCGCCCGCGAACGCGCCGCGGCTGAAGGCGGAGGCGATCGACGACGTCGGCTCGCTGATCCGCGGCTACCTCATCGAGGGAAAGCCCGCGTTCGGCCTGCGCGAGACTCCGACGATTGCCGAGGCGGTCGACGCGATCCACGACGCGGGCGGTGTGGTCATCTGGGCGCACCCGTTCTGGGACATCTCGGACGACGGCGAAGTGCTCGAGGCGATCGACCGCTTCAGGGAGCTCGGGATCGACGGCGTCGAGGCGTTCTACCTGACGCACACGCGCGAGCAGACGGACCTGCTCGCGAGGCGCTGCGGGGAGCTCGGCATCCTCACGACGGGCTCATCCGACTTCCACGGGCCGGAGAACAAGACGTTCGCGAAGTTCCTCGCGTTCGACACATACGGCCATCAGCCGAACCTCGGGCCGATCGCCGACTGACTCTCGCGCGCGTACGCGCGCGCAGCAGCGCAACCGCGAGTGAGCCCCCCCGCGCTCAGTCGGCTTCGGTGGTGCGTCGCGCGCACGCGCGCGCGCAGCATCCCAACCGTGAATCAGTCCCGGCGATCGGTCGGCTCCGGCAGCACGCCACGCGCGCGCACGCGCGCGCAGCAACCCAACCGCGAATCAGTCCCCGCGGCCGCCGAGGGCCTGGATCCTGTACGCGAGCGCCTCGAGGGCGAGCTCTTCGCCGACGTTGAGCGGCAGCGCGAGGCGCGCGTCCTGGACGAGCGCGATCGCGTCGCGCAGGCGCTCGGAGCCGGCCGCGGACGCGTCCTCGTCGAGCTCGGAGCGGCGGTCGACGGCGTGGACGAGCTCGGGCGCGCGCTCGCTGACGCAGAGGGCGTCGCGCAGCCACAGCTCACACAGCGCGAGCATCTCGTCGAGCGCGCGTGTGCGGGCGCGGCGCTCGCCGCGGCGGCGGGCGTCGGCGGATTCGCGTTCGAAGCGCTTGCGCTCCTTGGCGGGCAGCAGCTCGAGCTCGTCCGCCAGCCGCTGCTGCGCCTGCTCGCCGACGGCGGCGCCGGCGGCGTTCGCCTGCTCGAGCATGGCAAGCCACGGTCGGGCGGCGGTGTCGGCGGCGAGCGCCGAGCGGACGAAGCGCTCGGCGGCCTTGCGCATGGCCTCGCCGCGGTCGCCGGCAAGCACGCGCGCGTGCGCGGCATCGCCGAGCGAGAGGCGGGCGCTCGCGAGCGCCCGCCCGGGATCGACGCCCTCGAGGCGCTCGAGCTCGGCGGCTATGCGCGCGGCGGGCAGCGGGTTGAAGCGCACGTGCTGGCAGCGCGACGCGATCGTCGGCGCAACGCCCTCGCGGCGGTCGGTGAGCAGCAGCATGTGGACGAACGCCGGGGGTTCCTCGAGCGTCTTCAGCAGCCTGTTGGCGGCCTCGTCGTTCATGGTCTCGACGCGCTCGATGACGAACACGCGCCGGGCGGCCTCGAACGGCGTGCGCGCGGCGGCGGCGACGACGGGCTCCTCGACGTCGGAGACGAGCATTTCCGCGGCCCCGGAGGGCGTGACCCAAGTGAGATCGGGGTGGGATGAGTGGGCGATCCTTTGGGGGATCGCCGTGATTGATCGCGGATCGTCAGCGAGGAGCGCGGCTGCGAATGCGCGGGCGGCGTTGCGCTTGCCGCTGCCGGACGGCCCGTGCAGCAGATACGCGTGCGAAGGCGTGGCGCCCGGCGCAAAGGCCCCTTCGAGCACGGCACGCGCGTGCGGCTGCACGTCGAGCCCGAGCGGAAGCGCAGGCGCGTCGCCCGCGGGGGCGGCTTGCTCGCCGCTCGGCGCGGACGTGGCGTCGGCGTTCCCCACGAAGCCAATCCTAGAGGCGGTACGTTCTGCAGCGAGATGGCGGCGGGGTTGCTGATCACGATCGAGGGGCTCGACGGCGCGGGCAAGTCGACGTTGGCGAGCGCGCTCGCGGATGAGCTGCGCGGGCGCGGGGAGCGCGTCGAGCTGCTGCGCGAGCCCGGCGGCGTCGAGACATCCGAGCGGATCCGGGCGCTCGTGGCCGACCCGCAACTCGAGATCGGGCCGCGCGCGGAGGCGCTGCTGTACGCGGCGGCGCGCGCGCAGCTCGTGAGCGAGCGGGTGGAGCCGCTGCTTGCGGAGGGTGCGATCGTGCTGCTCGACCGCTTCGTCGACTCCTCGCTCGCATACCAGGGCGGCGGGCGTGGGCTGGGCGTCGCGGAGGTGAGGGCTGTCAACGACTTCGCGACGCGCGGGCTGGTGCCCGACAGGACGCTGCTGCTGTCGATCTCCCCAAAGGGGGGTGCGGCGCGCGTGGGCACGCGCGCGCATGCGCGCGACCGCGTGGAGCGCGAGGACGACGCGTTCTTCGACGCGATCGCGTCGGCGTACGAGCGGCTCGCGCGCGAGGAGAGCGACCGCATCCGCACGCTCGACGCGTCGCAGCCGCGCGAGCAGGTGCTGACGGACGCCCTCGAGGCGATCGCCGACCTGCTCTCGGGCGAGCGACGCGCGCCCGCCCGCACCCGCGCGGCGGGCATTTAGCCGCGCACGTTCGTCGGCGAGCGTCTACCGGCCGCGGCCGATCACTCGGCGAAGGGCCGCTCGCGCGGCTGCCGCAGGCCGAGGTAGCGGCCGAGCGCGGCGTAGCAGAGCAGGCAGGCCGCGCCGTCGGCAAGCCCGCGAAAAAGCCCGTCGAACGGGTCCTGCGCGGCGGCGCCGGCGAATGAGATCGCGATCGCCAACCCGCCGGCGAACAGCAGCGCGAAGTTCCAGCTGCCGGCGTCGAGGAGCGGCGGCACGAGTCCGCGCAGATCGTCCCCGAGGTCGCCCGCCGACCCCTCGAGCCGGGGAGTCAGCGAGCGCGCCGACAGCAGTCGCGGAACCGCGAGCGCCAGCACGACCCCGCCTGCGCCGGAGGCGGAGAACGCGAGCACGGTCCACCAATGAGCGATGTGTCCCTCCGTCCCCGTCGCCGCGAGCGCGAGCCCGGCGAGTGTGAGCGCGCCCGCGCCGAGCCCAACGCCGGCGCGGCGCACGAGCACGAGCGCCTCCTGCTCGTTGAGCGTGTGCGCTCGTTTGCGGCGCATCGCTCGCAGCCAACCGAGACCTCCGGCGGCGAGCGCGACCTGCGCGGCGAACGCACTCACGAGCAGGCCCGCGAGCGAGAGCGTCGATTCGCCGTGCCGCTGGAGGCTCGCGAAGCCGCCCGCGTGCGGGACCGCGAGAATCGCACCGAGGAAGAGAGCGCCGACGAGCGCGAGCGCGGCGAAGGCGCCGAATGCCGCGCGCAGGGCGCGGCGGCTGCCGAGCTCGTCGGCGAAGCGGCGCGCGAGCGCGGCCGGCTCGCCCAGCTGCGCGTCGGGGTCGCACTCGAAGTGATCCTCGACTTCGGCGAGGATGCGCGCTCGCAGCCTGCCGGTGATTCCCACCCGCTCGAGCTCGCGCTCGAGCTGCTGGTCGTAGCTCACGCGCGTGCTCCGCTCGCTGCGGGTGCGAGGACCGATTCGACGGTCGCGGCAAAGCTTCTCCACTCGCCGCGGCTCCTAACGAGCTCGCGGCGGCCGCGGCGCGTGAGGTTGTAGACGCGGCGCCTTCGCGCCTGCGCGTCGGACCAGTCGCTCGCGAGCAGTCCCGCGGCCTCGAGCCTGTGCAGCGCCGGGTACACGGTGCCCTCGGGAAGCGCGAGCGTCCCTCCGCTGCGCTGCTTGAGCTCGCGAATGATCGCGTAGCCGTGCAGCGGCGCGGGCTCGAGCACCGAGAGGATCATCGCGTCGAGATGTCCCTTGAGCGTCTCAGGCTTCATCGCGTGCGATCGTATACCTAGCGTTGCTAGGTGTCAAGAGATCATCTAGCATCGCGATCGTGCTCGACCCCTTCACCCGGCGCCTCGCGCTTGCCTTTCGGCGCACCTCGCCCGCGCTGACGATTCTCGCGCTGCTCATTCCCGCGACGGCGCTCGCGGCGACGAAAAACGGGACGACCGCTCTCGGCGGAACCGCGACTTCGACGGCTCCGCAGACGGGAGCGCCAGACCGGACGACGACGTCGACGCCGCGGGCGGGAACGACGACTCGAGCTCCGACGTCTCCGGCGGGCGCAAACGCTCCCGCGTCAGGCGCGACGAACACTCCAGCGACGGGCGCCGCGACTTCCACGACGGGAGCGGCAAGCGCTCCCGCGTCAGGCGCGACGAACACTCCAGCGCCGGCGACGACTATTTCGACGACAGCGACGACACCCGCGCCGGCGGCGACGACCCCGCTGACGGGTGCTGCGGGTGCACGCGTGGGCACGGCGGCGGGCGCGCGGAAGAAAAGCAGCGGCGGGCGCATCTCGACGGGAGCGGCGATCATCGCGGTGCTCGCGGCGCTGCTCGTCCTCGGCGCGGCTGCGTGGGCGCTCGCGCGGCGTTTCGCGTACGAACCGTCGTGGTGGCTGGGCCTGCAGCACTCGTTCGCGGAGGCTTCGTTCCGCACGTCGGCGACGTGGGCGGAACTGCGCGACTGGGCGCGGATCGGACGCTGAATCCGGAGGGCAGCTCGCCGGCGATCGAGCACCGACGGCGGGGTGCAGGCGGACCTGAACAACGCCGCTGCCTGCGCGCGCGCGGACAGGCGATCGGGCGCCGGCTGCAATCGGCCGCGGAGGTGCCGTGTGCGGTGCGCGTGAAGAGCGCGCAAACAGGCCGAAAATGTGGGGCCGGCGAGCACATTTGAACGTCGGGTTTTGCCACCGCGGGCACTAAAATTGGAGGTGCGTCAGGCGCCTCCGCTCATCCCCTTTCCGTCCGCCTCGAGAGGGACGATGCTCGGCCCCACTAAAGCTCGATGGGCGTCGCGAGAACGCCGGCGCAGAGAGAGGAAAGCCGATGACCCCACCTCGTAATCCGATCACCTCGAACGAGAGCGCCGCGGGCGTCGCGCTGACGATCAAACGCTTCTTCACGCAGGCGGGAGTGCACCCGTTCGACGAGGTCGAGTGGGAGGTGCGCGACGCGCGCATCGGACACGGCGACCGGGTCGCATTCGAGCAGCGCGGCGTCGAGTTCCCGCGCTCGTGGTCGCAGAACGCGACGAACATCGTCGCGCAGAAGTACTTCCGCGGGCAGCTCGGCGCACCCGAGCGCGAGCACTCGGTCAAGCAGATGATCTCGCGTGTCGCGGGGACGATCGCGACCTGGGGGCGCGAGGGCGGCTACTTCGCGACAACCGATGACGCCGACGCGTTCGAGCACGAGCTCACGCACATCCTCCTTCACCAGGTGGCTGCGTTCAACTCGCCGGTCTGGTTCAACGTGGGCTTCGAGGACCACCCGCAGTGCAGTGCGTGCTTCATCCTCAGCGTCAACGACACGATGGAGTCGATCCTCGACTGGAACACCAAGGAGGGGATGATCTTCCGCGGCGGGTCGGGGTCCGGCATCAACCTCTCGAACATCCGCGGCTCGATGGAGCCGCTGGCAAAGGGCGGCACGGCGTCGGGCCCCGTGTCGTTCATGCGGGGGGCCGACTCATGGGCGGGGACGATCAAGTCGGGGGGCAAGACTCGCCGCGCGGCGAAGATGGTGGTGCTCGACGTCGACCACCCGGATATCCGCGAGTTCATCTGGTGCAAGGCGAAGGAGGAGGATAAGGCGCAGGCGCTGCGCGATGCCGGCTTCGACATGTCGATCGACGGCGAGGGCTTCTTCTCGATCCAGTACCAGAACGCGAACAACTCGGTGCGCGTGACGGACGAGTTCATGCGCGCGGTCGAAGAGGACGGCGAGTGGCGGCTGACTGCGCGTACGACTGGCGAGCCGATCGGCGAGCCGCTGCGCGCGCGCGAGCTGATGGACGAGATCGCGCAGGCCGCGTGGCGCTGCGCGGACCCGGGCGTGCAGTACGACACGACGATCAACCGCTGGCACACCTCCCCGAACTCGGGCCGGATCAACGCGTCGAACCCCTGCTTCCCGGGCGACGCCCGCGTTCACACGACTCGTGGCCTGATGCCGATTGCAGAGCTGATCGAGCGGGGAGAGATGGGCGAGGACGTTCGCGTATACACGCACCGCGCGACCGCCGAGCAGGCGGCTAGCGGCGTTGTCGCGACGCAGCCGATCGCCTTCATGCGCAATGGCGTCAAGCCGATCGTGCGGCTGCGGTTCGCTAACGGCGCAGAGCTCCGCTGCACGCCGAATCACCGTATCTGGACGCTCAATCGAGGCTACGTTCCTGCTGAGCAGCTCACGGAAGACGATCGTGCGCTGCTCAACGACAGTGCGACTCCGGCGAGTTCCGCGACCTGGGAGTTGCCAGTGAAAGTCGACGCGCTCGCCAAGTCGGCCGTGCGCGGCGGGACCGCGACCTATCAGCGGCTTCCCGACCGGTGGAGCGAGGGACTTGGCGAGCTGACGGGGCATCTAATTGGCGATGGTTGGCTGACCGACGTTCAGACAGGGTGGGTCTACGGCGGCGATGACATCGACGACGGGCTCCTCGACGCCCATGAGGGCCTCCTGCGCGAGCTGATCGGCGGCATTACCCGCATCGAGATGGACAACGGCACGGTCCAGTTGCGGGCAGGAAGCGGCGCTGTGCGCGAATTCTTTAAGGGTCTCGGGGTGACCTCCGCTCGCGCCCACGCCAAGCGCGTGCCCGCGAGCATCTTCACTGCTCCCACTGACGTGCAGGCCGCGTTCCTGCGCGGGCTGTTCGGAGCAGATGGTTGCGTCTCTCGGGTAGAGACCGGCGGTAAGGCCTCGCGTTATGTCGGGCTCGGCAGCCGCAGCAACGGCCTGCTCAAGGACGTTCAACGTCTCCTTTCGACGTGGGGAATCCGCGGGCGGATCTATCGCATCACCGAGGGTGCGAGCTCCGGCTTCTCCTACACGCGCAAGGACGGATCGAAGGTTGAGTACGCGTCGCGTGAAGGCTTCGATCTGCGGATCACCGGAACGGACATGGGGCGCTTCGCCGCCGAAATCGGCTTCTCGTGCCCGCGCAAGCAGGCGGCGGTCGACAGTCTGATCGACGAGTGCACGTTCTACCGGACGAAGCTGGCAACGAAGCTGATTGCGCGCGAAGACGACGGTCAGGAGCTCGTTTACAACCTCACTGAGCCGCTCCACCACTCCTACATCGTCGACGGGTTTGTCGTCGCGAACTGCTCCGAGTACATGCACGTCGACGACTCGGCGTGCAATCTCGCGTCGCTTAACCTGATGAAGTTCCGCATGGACGACGGCTCGTTCGATGTCGAGTCATTCGAGCACGCAGTCGACGTGATGCTGCTCGCGCAGGAGATCGTCGTGACGCCGTCGAGCTATCCCACTGAGGAGATCGCGACGAACGCGCGCGCGTTCCGTCAGCTTGGCCTCGGCTACGCGAACCTCGGCGCGTTTCTGATGAGCAATGGAATGCCGTACGACTCCGACGCCGGTCGCGGACTGGCGGCGGCGATCACCGCGCTGATGACGGGGCGTGCGTACCGCCGCTCGGCTGAGGTAGCAGCCGCACTTGGGCCGTACGATCGCTACGCAGAGAACCGCGACCCGCACAATGCGGTCATGCGCATGCACCGCGACGCTGCATACGCGATCGCTGGCGACGACGCCGACGATGCGCTGCTCGCCGCTGCGAGGCGCGCGTGGGACGAGGCGGTCGAGCGGGGTGAGCGGCACGGCTATCGCAACGCGCAATCAAGTGTTTTGGCACCTACTGGGACCATAAGCTTCCTCCTCGACTGTGACACGACGGGCATCGAGCCGGACTTCTCGCTCGTGAAGTTCAAGGAGCTCGTCGGCGGCGGGCAGATGACGATCATCAACCGCACCGTGCCGCTCGCGCTGCAAACGCTCGGCTACTCGGACCAGGAGGTCGAGCAGATCGAGGCGCACCTCGCCGAGCACGGGACGATCATCGGCGCACCCGGCCTGCGCGAGGAGCACCTGCCGGTGTTCGACGTCGCGGTCGGAGAGCGCGCGATCTCGCACATGGGTCACCTGAAGATGATGGGCGCGGTGCAGCCGTTCATCTCGGGCGCGATCTCGAAGACTGTCAATGTGCCCCAGGACGCGACGGTCGAGGACATTGCGGATGCGTACGAGCAGGCGTGGCAGCTCGGCATCAAGGCGCTCGCGATCTACCGCGACGGCTCGAAGACCGCGCAGGCGTTGCGCACCGACGCGTCGAGCGGCGTCGACGAACCGACCTCGGCGGTGATCGACGAGGTCGTCGAGCAGGCGGTGAGTCGTGCGCTCGAGGAGGCGGGCCCGCGCCGCAGGCGGATGCCCCGCGAGCGCCAGTCGATCACGCACAAGTTCAGCATCGCCGGCCACGAGGGGTACATCACCGCGGGCATGTACGAGGACGGCACCGTCGGCGAGATCTTCCTAACCGACATCGGGAAGGAGGGGTCGACGCTGCGCGGGATGATGAACTCGTTTGCGACGGCGATCTCCATCGCCTTGCAGTACGGAGTCCCGCTCGAAACGCTCGTGCAGAAGTTCAGCTACATGCGCTTCGAGCCAGAGGGGATCACGCAGAACCCCGAGATCCCGTTCGCGAAGTCGATGCCCGACTACATCATGCGCTGGCTCGCCTCGCGCTTCCTCGACGCGGACGCGCAGGAGGAGCTCGGCATCCTCACCGCCGAGGTCCGCGCGCGGCAGGCCGCGCGCGAGGCCGCGCAGTCGATCAGCTCATCTGACACCGCCGGTCCGAGCGCAGATCCGAGCGACGACGCCGCCGGCGCACCCGACGCGCGCGCCGGGAATGGCGGGAACGGCGGGACGAGCGGCGCGGGCAACGGCGGCGCGGGCAACGGCGGGGCGACCGGGGCGACGAGCGCGAGCGCGCCTGCGGCGGCGGCCTTGACGGATTCTCCGCCGGTGATCCCCGCGAAGCTCAAAGGGCTCGACCTCGGCCCCGCGTGCGGGCAGTGTGGCGGCATGATGCAGCGGACGGGCTCGTGCTACACGTGCTCCAGCTGCGGCAACAACACCGGCTGCGGCTAGTCAGTTAGCCAGCGAGCGCCCGGGCTGTAAACGTTCCGTGTCCGGGTCTGGCAATGGGCGCGGCGGTCGGCTACCGTCGACGCAGTCCGGTTCCGACATGCGGAGGAGGGTGCAATGGGCAGCCGTGACCACCTCGTTCGACGCGCTTATCGCCTCGTAGCCGCTGGCGCGCTCTGCGCGTGCGTCCTCGGCGCGGGTGCGTACGTCGCGGACGCGGCGTCACCACCGCTGATCGAACGTTTCACGATCACGCGCGTGACCGAAACAGCGGCGACGCTCAAGGCCGTCGTCGACCCGGAGGGCGCGAGCACTAAATACGCGTTCTGGGTCGAATACCGCCCGTGCCAGCACGGTGCCGGCGAATGCGCGTTGGGCCCGCAAACCGAACAGGTGGGTCACGGAGAAGTCGCCGCGGGCAGTGCGGGAGTCGCGGTCCACCGAGTGGTCGGGAAACTCCGACACGGCTGCGAATACACATTTTGGATCAGCGCCGTCAACACCTTCGGGGAGAGCGAGAGCGCGCGCCGGGCGGTGACGACCGCCGGCACCGAAGGTCTCGGCTGCCTGCGCTGAGCGCTCGCGGCCTAGTTCCACCGCGAACGCGCCCTACCAACAAGCTCTGGCTGCGCACCCCCGGGCCCTAGCCCGGGGTGATAGTCATCGTCCATTCGCCAGGCGCGGTGACGCTGACCTGGTGATAGGTCCCTGGTTCGACCGGGCTTTCACCGCTCGACGCGCTCGAGCTGAAGGCGAGGCTGTGTTCGTCTTCCGCCGAGTTCTTGATCGAGAACCCGCCGCTCGAGCGCCAATGGATCATCGACTGGCGGGAGACCGTGAGCGTGCCAAGCCGACCGCTTCCGCTCCCCGTGTACGTCTTGCCGCCGCCCGAGCCTTCGGAGCCGGCGCCTTCGGAGGGCGCGGCCGTCGTCACGGTGTGCGTGTGAACGACCACGTGGGTGACCGTGGTCGTGTGGGTCGGCCCTTTCACCGTAACCGTCCGCGCGGGACCGCTTGCTCCCCTCGTAACCGTTTTGCTCGACGACGATTCCCCCACCAGGAGGCCAACAACGAAGCCGACGATCAGCGCCGCGAGCGCGGCAAACGCCGCGCTCCACCACCCCCGCTCCCACCATCGCGGATCGTCGGGCGGGATGGGCTCGTAGCCAGGCGGCGGCGCGTAGCCTGGAGGTGCCGGCTCGGCATACGCCTGCGCCCCCGGCGCGTCGTACGCGGGGGCGCGAGGTGCGCGAGGGCCGGCGCCGACTGCTGTCGGCGCTTCCTCGGGCGGCGGCGGCCGCCGGGGTGGTGGCTGTGCGCTCATCGGGCCAGTGTGTCCACCTGAGCGGACGTTCCTTCGCCACACCTTTACCCGCACGCGTCGCTGAGCAAGCGCCGCTTCGCTGTTCCGGTGCCGGAGCGTCTCTTGTTTTCACGGACAACGGCGCGGGTAGATGACGGCCGATCGACGCGACTCTGGACTCGTCGACCTCGCCCCGCAAGCTCGTCGCCGGCGTCGGCGCGCTTGGACGCGATCTGCTCGGACCGCTCGCCAAAGCGGGGAGCTGATGGCGGTCTATCTGTACGCGATCTGCGATCTCGACGCCGCGGTCACGCACGAGCTCAATACGCTCGCCGACACGCCGATCCGCATCCTCCGTGCGGGCGGCCTTGCGGCGCTCGTTTGCGATCGCCCACCGCGGGGGTGCACGCGGGTCGAAGACTCGCTGCCGGTACACGAGCGCGTGCTCGAAGCGCTCATCGCGTTCCACGACCTGCTGCCTGCCCGCTCAGGCACCGAGCTCGACTCCGACGCCGCGGTCGCCGCGCTCCTCGTCGCGCGCGGTCAGGAGTTCCGCGACGCGCTCGCGTACATCGCGGGCGCGGCAGAGCTCGGCGTGCACGCCTGCATCGACGGACCGCCGCTCTCGAGCGAGAACCTCCCCAGGGAGCCCATCGGGCACGAGTATCTCGCCCGGAGCGTCGGCATCCACCACCGCGTCCGTGCGCTCGCCGACCGCGTCGAGCACGCGCTCGCTCCCCTGGCGAGGGCGCACACGGTTCGCATGCCCGCCCCTGCCAGCGCGACTGTCCGCGCAGCCTTCCTCGTTGCGCACGAGGACGTCGAGGAGTTCACGCAGCGCACCGCTGCGCTCGACGCGGAGATGGTCGATGGGCGCATCTTCTGCACCGGCCCGTGGCCGCCCTACAGCTTCAGCAATGCGGGCGCGGCAAGGCGATGAGCGCCCGCTGCGCAGCCCCAGCGTCTACCTCGTGCGCGCGCCCGCGCTCCGTCGCTACGGCACAGCGATCGTCACCTGCGGGCCGATGTTGCCCGCCGCATCGATCGCCTGGATCGAGAACTTGCGCGCGCCCGCCGGCAAGGCGATTTCCGCGCTGAAGGACGAGCCGCCCGCCACTGGGTGAAGGCCGAGTTCGGCCTTGCGCCCGTTCACGCGCGTCACATAGCTCGCCGGCGTTCCGCACGGGCCGTTGTCGCCGGGCGCGACGAACGTGACGCGGAACTTTTCGCCGCCCAGCGGCGTCAGCGTGACTTTTTCAGCCGCATCCGGCGGCGTGCCGTCGTGGTTGTAGTTGCCGCTCTGCTGTTCGTCGTGGCGGAACGTCGGCCACTGCGGCTGGCACGCCGGCGCTTCGGTCTGCCACTCGAACAGCCACCCTTCGCGCGTCATGTCCGCCATGCGCCCGTCGAACGCGAGCGCGGCCGGCGCCGACAGCCAGCCACCAGTCACCTTCGGGAAGCCCGGGACGTCGAGGCCCGTCGAGCCGTCGTACGCGTGCAGCAGCCCGAGGCCCGTGCCCGCAACGATCTGGTTGCTCGCCAGCGTCGGGTCGATCTTCGCGACGTTGCTCGCCGAGAGCAGCTGGTAGTCGTCGGTGATCGTCGGGAACGACGGCAGCGGCGTCCCCGTCGTCCCGTCCCACGCACCGATCAGGTGGTTGTAGGGGAAGTTCTGCCCGACCAGCAGCAGGTTCGCCGCCTGCGAGAGCGAGAGCTCGTACTTGACCACGTCGGGCGTGCCCGTGCCCAGCAGGTCGCCGACGGTCGCCGACTCGAACAGGTTCAGCGCACCAGTCTTGTCGGTCGCGTCGGAGGCCCCACCGAACGCCTGCGAGCCCACCTGCTGCATCGTGCGCACCGTTTCGCCTTTGGTGTTCAGCTCGACGAGCGCGCCGCCCGTCGTCGACGCGACGATCAGCGTTTCGCCGCCGATCTTCGCGATCGCCGCGTCCTGGCCCGGGCCGATTAGCGGCAGCACGGTCTGGATGATCCCCGGCATCGCCGCCGGCCACCCCGGGAGGAACTTCCCCGTCGCGCCGTCGACCGCGTACAGGCGACCGCTCGAGCCAGCAGCCGAGCCCGTGACGCCCGCGAAGCTCACGTCTTCGCCGAACGGCGGCGCGCCGTACACCTCGTCCGTCGCCACCACGATGTCGTCGTGACCCGAGCCCGTCAGGTCGCCGATCGCCGCGTCGTTGATCGACTCCGCGACCATCTGCTTGCCTTCCGCGACTGCCTTCGGGTCGATCAGCGCCACCGGGAAGCCCGGCACCGGCGTGCCGTTCGCGCGCCACGCGTACAGGTGCCCGTCGAGGCTCGGCTCGACGATGTCCGGCGCCTTGTTGAACCCTTCCAGATGCGCGATCGCCGGCGACGCGAGAAAGCCGCACTTCGGGTGGCTCGATGCGGTCTCGAGCGCCGGCCCGCAGAAGGACAGGTTCTCAGTCACCGGGAAGCCTTTCACCGGTTTTCCGTTCGGCTGCCACACGTACACGTGGATGCCGCCCGCCGCGATCACGTCGGCCTTGCCTTTCTGCGAGAGGTCGTCGATCACCGGCCCCCGCGGCGGCTCATGCGGCAGGCCGAGCGCCGCAATGCCGGGGGAGCCCGTGTGCCCGAGCGCGGACTGCTGGATTTCGGTGTGCACCGGCCAGCCTTTCAATTCCTTGCCCGCCGGTGTGATCGCGCGCACGATCCCGTCCTCCGTCGGGACGATCAGCTCCTGTTCGTTGTTGCCGAGCAGGTCCGCGTAGCGCGTCGCGGATTCGCCGCCCGCGCCCATCCACTTGGGGAAGCCCGGCTTGAGCGTCGGGTCGGTGAACGTGTCGAACACGCGCCTGTCGATCCCCGTCAGCGCGATGCCCTGTCCGTTGACCTCGAGCTGCACCGTGAATTCGTGCTGGAACGGGTTCGGCTCCGCCGCCGCGAACGTCGGCCCGCCCGCGTCCGGCGGCACGACGTACGTCGCGAGCGCTTCGCGCACCTTTTCGAGGTTGATCGACCCGAAGTCGCTCACCGTGCCGCTCGATTCGCCTTCGCTCGCCGTCGTCCACGATTCCGGCGCCTGGCCGACGCCCCACATGAGTTTCCAGTGGAGCTTCCCGCCCGTCGCGAAGCGTGCGCGTGCGAGTCCCTTGATCTCAGTGCTCGCGCCCGTCAGCGGCGCGTACCAGTTCGGCGAGTCGATCGCCGCCTCCGGCGGGATGTCGCCCGCGACGACCGCGCCGACCGCCGCGCCGACGTTCGCGCGGCCCCAGCCGAAGTGCGACGTCCACTGCTCGTCCCGCGGCAGCGACGGGTTCGCGCCGGGGTCGGGGACGCCCGCCCCCGCTGCGTTGCCCGTCAGGACCCGTTCGGCCGTCTGCTCGAGCAGCTCGCGCGTCTCATCCGGGCGCAGCGCCATGCCGTGGTCGAGGCCCGCGCTCACGACCAGGCCGACCGCGCCCGAGGCCTTGCTCGTGTTCACCGATCCTGTCGGCCCCTGCATCGAGATCGAGCTCTTGCCGCCGTACTGCGTCGTGTTCGCGCCGCGGAAGAACGTGCTCACAGGCGCGTTCGAACCCAGGCACGCCGGCTGGCCAGAGGCGCCGCACAGCTTCTCCCCTTCGACCCACTGGCTCGATTCTTCGCCCAGGCCTTCGGTGTCCGTCACCGTCCCCTGGATCAGCATCGCGTGGCCGTAGTTCGCCGGGTAGTTGTGGTCGCCCGTGTTCAGGTCGTCGCCCGAGAACGTCTGCACCGCGCCGTGTTCGTACGCATAGTTGGACGCCGCTTCCGCGAACGCCGAGTGGTAGATGCTGCCGTTCGCGCCCTCGATCACCTTCGCGCCGTTGTCCGTCGCGTACACGATCCCAAGCGCGAAGTCGTTCGAGTCGGAGACGAACGTGTCCCAGATCTTCATCGGCATGATCGTGCAGCTCGGGCACACGCCGATCGAGCCTTCGCCGTCGTTGCCCTGTTCAGCCGCGTCGGACGCCCGCCCCGTGCCGTGGTGGTGCGCCGCGAAGTAGCTCGACAGGTCTGCCGGTTCGTTGTTGTTGTCGAAGAAGTTCCACCCCGCGATGTCGTTCGCGAAACCGTTGCCGTCGTTGTCGAAGTGCCCGCCCGCCACGCATTCTTCGACGAGGTGCGTGCTCCCGCTGATCTTGCAGTCCCCGAACGCGTGGATCAGGTCCTGCGCTGTGATCAAGCCCGGCGGGCCCTGGCGCCCGGTGTAGGAGAGGCTCACGCGCGGGTCCTGCGCCCAGTCTTCGACGTTGACCAAGCCCGCTTCCCCGTCGCCGCCCGCCGCCCCATCGCATTCGTAGGTCCCGCACGAAGTGCCGTTCGCGAGCTCCGGATACGGGAGCTCGGCCGTGTTCAGGTGGATTTTCTTGCGCAAGCCGCGCGCGCCCCAGTCGATGCCGTCGTCGAGGATCGCGATCGCCACGTCGGCACGCCCGCGCTCCGCCTTCCACGCGCCCGCCGCGTTGAACCCCGCCGGCATCAGCTTGCCCGCGTTCGGCCCCACCGCGAAGATCGCGTTCGGCGTCAGCTGCGAGGGGAAGCCGAAGAGGTCAAAGCGCTCCGCGTAGAAGTTCGACGAGCGCCTTTCCGGCGGCTGCTGCGTGTCGGGCTCCGACTGGTCGTAGCTGGGGTCGTTCGGGGTGTCCTGCCGCTGAACGCTTCCGTAAGTGAACTGCTGTTCGGTTTCCGCCGAGCACGGGTTTTCGAACCCGCCGCAGCTGGCCGCCGCGGTAGCTCCGCCCGTCACCAGCATCACTGCCACTACCAGCGCGCACCCTGCAATCGCGGATGCGAACCGCGCAACCCCTCTCCCTCTGCCCACGACATCCCCCTCTGGATGTTCGACTACCGGATCGAGCCGCGCATCCTAACGCAAATGCGACATCGCTGCACCGATGTTCCAATAAGGGACCGCGCGCTCGCGTGAGGGGCCGCGTGCTCGCATGACGCTGAGTGCCCACATGGTCGCGGTCAGTGCTCGCGGCTCCAAGGGTCACCGGCCCGCGCCGAGCCGGTGACCCCGTTATGTCGTTTGCCGGTTACGGATTCAGGCGCTTCTTCAGTGCGCTCGCCGATGAGAATTTCGGCGCCTTGCTCGCCGCGATCTGGATCGTCGCTCCGGTCGACGGGTTGCGCCCCGTCCGCGCTGCGCGGTGGCTGACGCTGAACTTGCCGAAGCCGGCAAGGGCGACCTCGCCGCCGGCGGCGAGCTCTCCGGAGATCACCTCGATCGTCGTCTCCAGCATCTGCCGCGCCTGACTTGCGGGGACTCCGTTGCGCCTCGCTACCTGCTCGGCCAGCTCGTTCTTGGTCATACCACTCCCTTCTAGGGTGCCGTTGATGCCCTGAGGCTAACCGCTGTGGAGGACGGCGAACCCCGAAAACACGGGCTTTGGCGCCTATATTGCCCCGAAATTCCGGGGTACTAAGCGTTCCGAGGCTCCGATTGCGGCGCCCAGCGGGCGTTTTCGCCCGGATTCGCGGGCTTTCGCGCTCTGCGGCGATCTCGCCGGGCCCGCGCTTCGCGGGGATCTCGCCGTCGATTCGCGGGCGCTTCAGCCCGCCGCGACGACCTCGCCGCGGGGCCGCTCCGCCGCGATCTCGCCTCTGCGCGCCGGCGCCGCCCCCACCGCGAACGCCGCCCACAGCGTCGCCAGCCACGCTGCGCTCGCGAGCGCCACGTGCACCCACACGAGCTCCGTCGGCAGGTGCGTCTTGTACTGGTCGAGCCCCACCACGCCCTGCAGCGCGATCAGCACGCACAGCACCGTCAGCGGCCTGCGCACGCCCGCCGGCGCCTCGCGGCGGCGCGCCAGGAACCACACCGCAACCGCCGCCAGCCCGAACGCCAGCGCGATCTCGCCGTGGCGGTGGATCACGAAGTCCATCGTCGCGCGCCCGTCGAATTTCAGGCGGTTGATCCGCTGCCCCGGCGAGCCGCCCGCGTGCGGTCCCGCCGCCGTCGCCGCCGTGCCCGCGAAGATCGTCAGCGCCCCGAGCCCGACGAGGCCGCGGATCGAGGCCACGAGCGCGCGATCGCCCGTCGCCGCGCGTTCGTGCTCGTGTGCGCGCTCCGAGCGCGCGCGCCACACGAGCAGCACCGCCGCCACCAGGATCAGCATCGAGAGCGCGAAGTGGCCCATCACCCAGCCGTAGTCCAACGCGCCGCGAACCGTGAATCCGCCCAGCACCGCCTGCGCGATCACGCCGAGCGGCAGCAGCGCCGAGAGGCGCGCGAGGTCGCGGCGGTAGGGCCGCCGGCGCAGCGCCAGCACCCACGCCGCGCCCGCCGCGATCGACACCGGCGCCGTCAGCACGCGGTTTGAGAACTCGATCAGCGCGTGCGAGTTCAGCGGCGGGTACGCGTGCCCGTAGCACCGCGGCCAGTCCGGGCACCCGAGACCCGATCCGCTCAGGCGCACCGCCGCGCCGCTCAGCACGATCAGCGTCAGCGCCGCCAGCGCCGCGTACGCCGCGATGATGTACTGCTCCGGCGTGACCGTGTAGCCGTTCGTGCGCTCGCGCACGCGCTCCAGGCGGTCTCGCATCAACCGCAAGTCTCGCAGCCCGTGCCAGGCCGTGACGCGATCGTGCGGCGTAGAGCCGACTCGGCGGGTTATCCGCGTCGCCCGCTCACAGCGCGAATGACGCTGTCGCGCTCGCGGGCGTCGCCGTGCCGGCTAGGCGCACATTGCCCGACCCGTCGTTCGCCAACTCGACCTCGACGTGCCACGCCGAGCCGTCCGCCGCGCTCACCGTCGCCTCGCCCTTGCTCACGAATGGCCCGCCTTTGCCTTCGACTTCCGTCAGCGTCGCCTGCGCCGGGGTCGCGCTCTCGATCATCGCGACGCTCGTCGGGGCGCCGTTCGCCGGGCCGCGCGTGTCGGTGCCGAGGGCGCTGACCGCGCCGCTCACGAGCACCTGCGCGGCGCATTTGAACGCGCCACACACCAGCCGCATTTCGTCGCTGCCCGCGAACTTCGCCGCCACGATCTGCGCGGGCCCCGACGCTGCCGACAGCGAGAACGCGCTCCCGCCTGCGGCGGCGGTCCCCTGCGGCCCCGCCGGGCCCTGCGGCCCGGTCGCCCCGGTGTGCCCGCGCGGGCCCGTCGCGCCTTTCGCGCCTTTCGGACCGCGCAGCGACGTCGCTCCCGGCGTCGCCAGGAACAAGGGGATCGTCCCTCGTTTGCAGCGTGCGTGCGCGCGCACGACGCGCGGCACCCCGCCGCCGGAGTGCACGCACTCCTGAACCAGGCCGCTCGACGACACCAGGCCGCCGCTCGCCGCGTACGCCCCGCCGCCCAGCGCCACGAACAACGCGAGCGTCGCCATCACGTTCGCGTAGGTCAGCCGTCCACCAAGTGCGCGCGCCATTGCCTCCGCCTCCTCCTTCGGTGGTTGTGTTTCCTTAACCCCCGCGCGGTCCTCGAGTTGTGCGCCGAGCCGCCGCGCGCGACCCTCACGGCCGGCCCTCGAGGCCGGCGCCCCTGCTTACGGCCGCGGGCCCCGAAACTCGAACGGCAGCTCCCCGGCGATGTCGCGCAGGCGCGGCGCTTTCGCGTCGCGCTCCGAGACGATCATCTGCGCGCGCGGCACCGGCCACTCGATGCCGATGTCCGGGTCGTCGAACGCGATCCCCCGCTCGACCGCCGGGTCGTAGTACGCCGTCTGCTTGTAGAGCACGTCCGCGATGTCCGAGAGGACGATGAAGCCGTGCGCGAAGCCCACCGGTAGGTACAGCTCGCGCATGCTCTCGTCGTCGAGCTCCACCCCCTCCCACTGCGCGTACGTCGGCGAGCCCCTGCGCAGGTCCACCGCCACGTCGAGCACCCGACCGCGCGCGCAGCGCACGAGCTTCGCCACGCCCGCGCCGATGTGGAAGTGCATTCCCCGCACCACCCCGCGCGCCGAGCGAGAGTGATTGTCCTGGATGAACTCCGCCTCCCGCGGGATCCCCTCGGGCGAGTGCCACTCGCGGCGGTACGTCTCGCAGAAGAAGCCGCGCTCGTCTCCGTGCCGCACCGGCTCGAACGCCACCAGGCCGGCCAGGCGGGTCGGGATCGGGTGCACGGGTCGCGAGGTTAGCGTCCGGCCGTCGCCGAGCGCGGCCTCGCCACGAGCGCCCGCGCTAGCCGATCGCCGCGCTGAAGCCCGACCACCACGCCGGCGGTCGCGAGGCGGCCGCGCCCGCCAGGCGTGCGTCGTATTCGGCGCGTTCGCGCGCGCCTCCCAAGTGCGCCGCCGCGCCGCCTTCGAGGATCACGCTCGCCGCCGCGCGCGCGCCGTCGTCCGGCCTGTACAGCGCGCTGTCTTCCTGCCTCTTCCCGCTTTCGCACGGCGCCTGTTCGCGGTTGGCGCGCAGGAACTCGTAGTAGAACGTGTGGCTCGCTTCGAGCTTCGGCGCGAGCTCGCTCACCAGCCGCTGCGCGCGCGCCCGCTGCTGCGCTTCCCCCATCACCACGCCGTTGTCGCAGTAGTACGCGCCGATCTCCGTTATCCACGTCGTCCGCGCCACGCCGCGCAACTCGTCGTGGATCGCTTCGGCTTCGCCGCCGCCCCTCGAGCTGTTCAGCGCGTAATACGGGTGCATCCCCCAGTTGACGATCGGCGGTGCCTGCCCCGCGTCGACGTCGCCGATGTAGCGCGCCGCGTACGCCGCCGCCCCCCGAGCATCGAGGAAATCTCCCGCGATCGTCGTGCACCCGTTGCTCGCGCACCACCGCGACACCGAGTTCGCGAACCCCGCCGCCAGCGCTTCAGGAACTTCGTCGTCGTTCGGCTCGTTCCACGCCTCTACCGCCCCCGGCCTGAAAGTCGCCAGAACATCTTCGATCGCCGCGCTGTACGCCGCTTCGCTCGCCGGGTTCGGCAGCGCGCGCGCGCACGCCCGGGGCACCCTCCCCGCGGGGCAGTAGTTGTAGAACGCCACAACCGGGATCAGGTCCAGCGATCTCACGTCCGCCCACCAGCGTTCGAATTCCTGCGCGTAGTGCGCATACGGTTCTTCCGAGCGGTTCGCGAACGCGTTCCACTGCAGCACGTATCTCGCGTAGGAGATGTGGCCGCTCGCCACCCACTCGGCGCGAAAGGCCTGCGCAAACGCGCTCGTCCCGAAGCTGCCGTCCCAGTTCGGCAGGCTCTGGTCGGAGATGCCGTCGACCGTTGCCGCGTGCGCTCCCGCCGCCGCGAGCGAGAGCGCGAGACAGGCGCCTACCGCGGCCGCGCGCAGGAGTGCTCCGACGTGGGGTCGGGGGCGACGGTTCATTGCGCCGCTGGGTGCTGCGCGCGTGCGCGCGCGCGTATGCGTGAGCGGGCGCGCGCCCGCGCGCATGAGCGCCGCGCATCGCGTCAGCAGCCACTCAGCGACCGGTCGGCGGAATCGTCGCGGCGTCCTCATCGCCTGACATCGTGGCGCGCCGCGCGCGGTCGTGCGCCCGATGACTGGTCGCGGCGAGCGGCCCTGCTAGAGCGAGTGGACGCGCCTGTCGATCGCATCGAGTACGTCGGAGTCGGTCGTTTGGTCGAACTTGCGTGCGAAATCGCTGCCGGAGCCGAGCAATGTCTCCAGATCGCTCATGCGCAGGACATCCGGCCCGGTCTGGTGGGGGCTCGCATTCCACACCGAGTAGCGGCGAATGTCGCCTGAGATCCGCAGCGAGCCCTCGTTTGCGAGCGCCGTCTGGATGAACGACTCGTTCGGGTGCAGCGTGCGACGGTAGTAGCGCAGCACGTCGGGCCGCCGGCGGGCGAACGCGTCGACCGACTCGACCGCGATTCGCGACAGGCTGAACCAGTCCGACCCGCGGTGGCAGACAAGCTTCGGCCCGAACGGCGTCCGAAGAGCGCGGACGCCGATCCAATCTCCGCTTGGCATTCGGCGGGTGCGCACAAACGCCCCGCTTCGCGCCGCCACGCGCGCCAACGAGACGAGCGAGCCGTAGCGAGCACGCCGCCAGCGGAAGTAATAGCGAGCGCTGAACTCGTCGACCGGCGCATGAAGGCCCGGCGGCAGGCACTGCTGAGCCTCAACGAGCGCGTCGCACTTGACGTCACCGAGCCCATGCTCTATCTCGGCGATCGGGCGGATCGGATAGTCCTGGCCGGACAGCATCACCAGCCACTCGAACTCGATGCCCTCGAGGCAGAACTGAAGACAGCGCAGCACCATGTCGAGATGCGAAGCCTCGCCCCATTGCACGGCGATGGGCGGCTCGACGAATTTGATGCCAAGACGCTGTGCAGCCGCGTGATCGATCCTGCTGCGCCGTCCGTCGTGGTGCAGTGCGAGCGACGCGCTCGGGCTCGCCCCGCGGAGCAGCGATGCCAGCCGGAGCACCTGGTCGGGGAGCGTGTGCGACGCGATGACGTACACGACGCGCGGACGAGCCACGCGGGCTTCATATCAATGTGCCCGTCGTACGCAAGCCGATCCAGGGCGCTCGTCGCTCGGTCGAGCGGCCGTCGGCCGCGGTCACCGGCGGTAGACGCGCGTCGGCACGCCTGAGGCCCTAGTGCCTTCGACGCACGTGGATGATCGTGATGCTCGCTTTCGAGACGTTGCGCTGGCGGTCGTACGCGATGAACGTCAGCGTGTGCCGGCCGAAGCTGATGTGGTGCGCGCCGAACCATTCCATGTTGCCCGCCAGCGTCTTCGGGTAGCTATGCGTGCCGAAGTTGCGGATCAGCCTGCCGTCGATCTTCAGCGTGATGCGGAACACGCCGATCGAGCTCGACGCCTTCACGTGGATCGGCAGCACGCCCGAGTAGCGCACCCTGTTCGCCGGCCTCCGCACCGTGATGCGTGGCCCCGTGAACACGCCGCATGATTCGCTCAGCCGGTCGCCGTTGCGCGCGTAGTCGCGCATCGCCGCGAACGACGGCTTGTTCGAACCGTTCGCCCGCACCAGGCCCGAGCGCAGATCGCCGCTGTCCTGCAGCGGGAACCACAGCGCCACCTGCACGTACCGGTCGTGTTCGAGGCAGTGGTACGCCTGGCGCAGGTATGTCGCCTGCGTTTCGTCGCTGACGCCCTCCGGCTTCTGACCCGCCCACGTGCCTTCTGGACACGTCGCGCTCGTCGTGCGCCAGCTCAGCTCGGTCATCCAGATCGGCTTGTCGTCGCCGTTCGCGAGCATCACCTGGCGCACTTCGCGGTACGCGAGGAACGAGTCCGGGACCATGCGGTTTTCCTGTCCCCGCAGGAATTCGTAAGGCGAGAGCACGTTGCAAGCCGTGTCCGTGTGGACGCCCACCGCGTCGAAGTAGCCCTTCGCACCCGCCTCATAAACCTTTTCGAGGAACGGATAGTCGTTGCCCGTCAGACCGCCCAGCACCACCGTCGCCTTCGGTTCGGCCGCCTTCACGGCGGGGTACGTTGCACGCAGCAACGCCGCGTATGCGCCCGGGTCACCGCCGCCCGACCACCCGCGCGCTTCGTCCTCCTCGTTCCAGATCTCGTACGCCGCGACCTCGCCGCGGAAGCGCTGCGCCAGCGACGCCACGAACATCGCGTAGTGCTGCGGATTCGCCGGCGGCGCGTGTTCATCGGAGGAGCCCGACTCCCACTGCGGCGACCCGAACACGTCGAGGATCACCTTCGTCCCTGCCGGAAGCCCTCGGAAGACCTGTTCCCAGCCGGCCAGCGTCGCCGGTTCCACCGGGCCGGCGTGCGGCTCCATGGTGCGCCAGCTCATGAACATGCGGACCCAGTGCGTTCCCAGCGTCTGCATGTCGCCGACCTGCGCCGGCGTCGGGATCGTCGCGTTGACTCCCGGTTCCGCCGCGGACGCGGCCGATGCCCCGCCAAGCAGCGATCCCCAGGCGAGCACTGCCCCGAGCAGCGTTGCTGCGCGCGCACGCGTGAGGCGCCGACGCTCCGTAGTGGGAAGGCGATTGGCCATCACCAGTCGGTATCGAGCAACAACCGCCAGGCCGTTAAGGCGCGGCGCCGCGTTAGACGCACGTCATGCGCGCCGACCGGACGCCGTGCGCTCGATCCGTTGACAGCCCGGCCGCCTATATTCGCCCCCGTGAGCACTACACCCGACCTCCGCGACGGAGTCGTCCATCTCTGGCGCGCCGGCCTCGACGCCGCCGCGCCCGACGACCTTTCCTCGTCGCTCTCGCCTGATGAGCGCCGACGGGCGCTCAGCATCGTCGACCCGCTACGTCGCGACCGCTGGACGCGCTCGCGCGCCGTGCTGCGCCTTCTGCTCGGCCGGTACCTGCGCCTGGAGCCGCGCGAACCCGAGCTCGTCAGCCGCGCCGGCGGCAAGCTCGTCCTGCGCGCGCCCGTGCCGCTCCACTTCAACCTCTCCCACTCGGGACCACTCGCCGTCTATGCGTTCAGCCGCTCCGACGAGGTCGGGGTCGATGTCGAGGTGCCGCGCGGTCTCTCTCGCGAACGCCGCCGCGCGTGGGTCAGACGTGAGGCTGCGCTGAAGTGCAGCGGCGAGGGCATCCTTTCGACGCGTGCTGCCGCGCGCGTAGGCGCGCGCGAGCCGTGGATGCATGAGTTCGACCTCGGGGACGGCGTGCTCGCTGCGCTCGCCCTCGAGCATCCGCCCAGAGAGTTGGTTTGCTTCGATCTCGTGTCGATTCGCGACCGGCTCGTCGTGCGTGAGCGCGAGTTCAGTGACGTGCTCGGGCGCGCGGACTAGCGCCGGGCGCGGCTCGCTCCCGTCATTCCACGCTCTCGCGTGCTGACTGAGCGCGCCAGATGCGCGGGTACGCTTGTCCTCAAACGATGTCGGACCTTTCGATCCCACCCATCGTCGTCGAGGACGTGCACAAGCGTTTCGACATACCGCGCGAGAAGGTGAGCACGCTCAAGGAGCGCGCCATCCATCCACTCCGGCGCAGCGCCACCGATACGCTGCGCGCCCTGCGCGGCGTCTCCTTCGCAGTTAACGCAGGTGAATTCTTCGGGATCGTCGGGCGCAACGGGTCGGGCAAGTCGACGCTCTTGAAGTGCATGGCCGGCATCTACGCGACTGACAGCGGCAGCATCTACGTCAACGGGCGCATGTCCACGTTCATAGAGCTCGGCGTCGGCTTCAATCCCGACCTGCCCGCGCGCGACAACGCGCTGCTCAACGCGACGATGCTCGGCCTCAGTCCGCGCGAGGCGCGACGTCGCTTCGACAGCGTCATCGACTTCGCCGAGCTCAAGGACTTCGTCGATCTCAAGCTCAAGAACTACTCGTCGGGAATGCTCGTGCGGCTCGCCTTCGCCGTGATGATCCACGTCGACGCCGACATCCTGCTCATCGACGAGGTCCTCGCCGTCGGTGACGCCGCCTTCCAGCAGAAGTGCTACGACGAGTTCGAGCGCATCCGCGCGAGCCATGCGACGGTTCTCCTCGTCACGCACGACATGTCGGCCGTCCAACGCTTCTGCGACAGGGCTCTGCTGCTCGAGCACGGGCGCCCAGTCGAGCTCGGCGATCCCGAGAGCGTGGGCGGCCGCTACCTCGAGCTGAACTTCTCCCAACAGGCCCGCGAGGCGGAGGAGGCCGCAAGCGTCGCCGAAGACAATCAGGATTCGCCGCGTGCGCACGCGACGGTGGAGACGTCGGGAGCCGGGGCGGGCGAGAACTCTTCGACCGGCGAGGCCGATGTCCCGGAACGCCGTTACGGCGATGGTCGCGCAGAGATCATCGAGGCCTGGTTCGAGGACGAGAACGGGGCGCGCGCCGAGATGCTCCGTACGGGATTGCAGTGCGGGTTCGCCGCGCGCGTTCGCTTCAACGCCCAGGTGGAGAATCCGCTGTTCGGGATCAACGTCCAAAACAGCCATCGCGACCACCTGCTGTCGGCATCGAACCTGTGGAGCGACCCCCGCGTCGGGACATTTGGCCCCGGCGATGAGGTCACCTTCCGCGTGCGCTTCCAGAACGTGCTCGCGCCCGACCGCTATCACGTCACGCCCGCCGTCGCCGGGCATGGTGGCGGCTGGATCGACCGCCGGGAACGGATGCTCTCGGTCGTCGTCAGCGGCACCCACGGCACCGACGCGCTGCTGGACCTCCCGTACGAGGTCGTGATCGAGCGCGGCGAGCGCCAGCCTCCGCACGCGGAGCTCGTGCGATGAGCGCGCCCGCGACTCCGCAGGCACGTCAGCCCTTGGAGAACGGTGCGCGTGCCGGCGCTCCGGCGCTGGGCCGGCCGATCAAGGGTCCCTCGGCCCTCGGCTCCGATCCCAAGCGCCTCTGGCAGCTCACGTGGATGCTCGCGACGACGGAGTTCAAGCTCGCGTTCTTTGGGTCCGCGCTCGGGTACCTGTGGCAGCTCATGCGGCCGCTGCTGCTGTTCGGCGTGATCTACGCCGTGATCTCGAGCGTGATCGGGAAGCTCGCATCGGTTCCCTTCTACCCGACCGCATTGCTGCTCGGCATCGTGCTCTTCAACTTCTACGGCGAATCCAGCGGGGGCGGCGTCGCGAGTCTCATCAATCGCGAGAACCTCGTGCGCAAGATCCAGTTCCCGCGCCTCGCCGTTCCCCTCGCCATCGTTCTGACCGCGCTCTTCAACCTCGTGCTAAATCTCGTCCCGGTCTTCATCTTCCTGCTCGCCGAAGGGGGCCGGCCGCGGCTGAGCTGGCTCGAGCTCCCGCTGCTGATGGCGATGCTCGCGTGCTTCGTCACCGGACTGGCGATGCTGCTGTCGGTCGCGTACGTGCGCTACCGCGACGTGAAGCCGATCTGGGAAGTCGTCCTGCAGATGACGTTCTACGCCTCGCCGATCTTCTATCCCATCACCAGGGTCCACAGCACGACCATCCTCGGCGTCCATGTCAATCTCGCGCATGTGCTCATGGCGAACCCCTTCGTCGCGGTTTTGCAGCAGGCGCGCCACGCGCTTTTCGGCCCGGGCCATCCAACCGCCGCGAGCGCGATCGGCGGCGGCGCGATGATCCTCATCCCCATCGCGATCCTGCTCGTGACCCTCATCGTCGGCTTCATCGCCTTCGATCGCGCCGCACCGCGCGTCGCCGAGCAGCTGTGAGCGCGACGCGCGCGGCCGCCAGCGTGGAAGGCTCAGCAGGCGTGCCCGGTGTCCACGAGCGCCCGCTCAAGCTCGTGTTCGTTGGGCAGACCGTGTATTTCCGTCAGTGCGCGCTCGAGCAGCCAGCCGGCGGCTTCGAACCGCATTTCCTCGACTTTCGCGCCGCCGCGCCGCCTGACCCGCTGCTCCGCGCGCTCACCGAGCTCGACCCGGACGTGGTGCTCGTGTTCCGCCCCGAGATCATCCCTCCCGGCCTGTTCGCTTCGCTTCGAGGGGTCACGATCGGATATCTGACGGAGCCGCTGCCGCGCGTCGCGCAAAGGCACCACCCCGATCTCGCGCAGCGGCTGTGGTGGCTGGAACAGGTCGACGCTGCAAACTTCGACCGCATCGTCTCCTTCGACCCGTTGATCGCCGAGACCGCCGCGAACGTGCTGCCCGTATGGCGCTCGCTGCCCCTCCCGGTCGCCGACGGCATCTTCATGGACGTGCACGAGTGCACCCGACCGCCGCGCTTGCTGTTCATCGGCCGCTCCACGGCCCATCGCGAGCGGATGCTCGCGCCCCTGAAGGCGCAACACGAGGTCACCCACGTCGGCCACGGACTGTTCGGCGATCGGCTGCTCCACTTCCTGCGCCGCTTCGATGCTCAGCTCAACCTTCACAACAACCCCTACCCCTCGTTCGAGAACCGCGTGTCACTCGCGCTCGCCGCCGGCCACCTCGTCATCTCCGAGCCACTGAGCCCATCGCACGAGCTGACCGCCGGGGTCGATTACCTTGAGGTGAGCGAGCCCGAGCAACTGCTCGCCATCGCAGACCGTCTACGTGACGAACCCGACGAGTTCCTCGAGGTCCAGCACGCCGGGCGCCGTCAGGCAGAGCGCTTTCGAGCATCACGCATCTACCCGCAACTCGTGCGCGAAGCTCTCAGCGACGTGCGAGCGCATCGTACGCGCCGGGTAAGCGACCGAGGCGAGGCGAACGAGCTCTACGCGTAATCACCGTCACCCTTACGCGGGGTCGCCCAGATCGTCATCTGGTAGCAGACGTTGAACAGCACGAGCCGCGCCTTGTCGAACGGCAGCACGACCTTCAGCACCCTCGGCAGCGAGTGCCATAAGGGCGAGGGATCGTAGTGCTCGTTGACGATCCGGAACAGACGTTGGAAGTGGAGGTTGTCGTGAAAGAACTGCTCGGTCAGGAATATGTGATGGCCGGGGAACATGCCCTGCGCCGAGTTCGCGTACGGCACCACGAACAGGAAGGTACCGCCCGGACGGAGCACGCGAAACACCTCGTCGAACACGTGGTCGAGGTGCGAATGCTCGAGAAAGTGCGAGCTTCGCACCTCGTTGCACGAATCGGCCTCGAACGGAAGCCGATCACCGTTCAAATCCAGGAACACATCCGGCGCGCGCTCGTCGTCAACCACCTGCGCTCCCATACCGCTGAGGTCGTCGACGCCGATGAAGCCCTCGGGCTTCACATAGCCGCAGCCTAGATCGAGTGACACGCCCCCGTCCGCTCCCGCGTGAGCATCCAGCAGTGTCTGCATCGACGTCCACCGCGGATGAAGCGAATACGTCACGCGCGCGCCTCGGCGCTCGTGCCGAACGCGCGCGTGTCGAGCATCAGGTCGCAGATCACCCGCTTGAAGAGACGGGAGGCGCGATACTGCTCGGCCTTCAGCCGGCCTCGCATGCGAATCCGCTGATACATCTCCGGGAACCGTCCGAGGCGCTCGAGGAACCACACCAGCTCATCCGCAGAGCTCACGTGGAGATAGTCGATGTTGCGCTCGAGACCGTAAGCAGGCTCGGTCGCGTCGGCGATCAGGAGCTGGCCCGCCGCGAGATGCACCAGCGCCTCGTGGCCGAAGCCGCCACCGGAGTCGCGTGCGACATACAGGCCGACGTCGTATTCCGAGAGCAGTTGCACGAGCTCGCGGCCGCTCACGCCGTGGATGAGCTGTAGAACGTCGTAGTGGTGCTTGGCAGGCATCAGGATCGCCTCGCGGTGCTCGCTGGACGCTCCCAGACTCATCGCACGCGGCGCGCGATGCAGCGGCCGCACCTGTGCGAAGTACGCATCGCTGACCGGCGGCGGCATCGAGCGCCAAACCACCTGCCCCTCGATGCGCTCCCCGGTGAGCGACGGATCAAAGCTCACAAGCCTGTCGAGCTGGGGTAGGCCCGAGATACCCTCGTTGCCTCGGACACCATCGACGAGCACGCCGAGCATCGTGCCGATCGCCTCCAGCTCGACGTCTTCGGCGATGGACGGCGGGTCGAAAATCACCGTCACGTGCGGGCGGAAGCGTTTCAGCGCAGAGCCCGCGGGCTCGACGCCCGGCGCCCCTCTCGCGCGGATACGCTGGTATTGCAGCCCGTACACCGGCGCAGCCGGGGCAAACGCGTCGAGCAACTGCTCTGAGCCGACGAAGGCCACACGCACGGGGGCCTGAGGCCAAAGCGAGGCGCGCTGGCCGACGTTGACCGCCTCAGGGCTGCTCATCGACCCCGGTACGATAGCGGCGGCCCGCCAACCCGACCCCGAATGGCCGACTGGCAAGAGCGAATCACACACGAGACCCCGCCGGCGATTCGCGTCGAGCATGAGCTCCGCTACCAGGCCGTCGCGGCACTGATCCTCTCCGGCGGGCCGTGGGCCGATCTGGGCTGCGGCAACGGCCTAGCCGCGGCGGCTGCCCTGGGCGACGCTCGCCCTCGATCGGCGCTGCTCGTGGACGCGGACGAGCATGCCGTCGCTCAGGCGGCACGAGAGCTCGGCATCGCCGCATCTGTGCAGGTCGTCGCAGATCTCACCGAGCGCAACGATCTCGATCGGATCGGCGGGCATCTCGCGGTTCTAGGCGGCGAGCCGATCATCACGTGCTTCGAGGTGGTCGAGCACCTAGAGCGCTTCTCGCCGCTGCTCGAATGGGCGGCCGCGCTCGCAAGCGAGCGGCAGGCAACGTTCGTGCTGAGCGTGCCCAACGACGCCTTCTGGTCGATCGAGAATCCCTACCACCGGACCATGTGGGGCGAGGGGTCATTCGCCGAGCTGCAACGCCTGCTCCCGCACGAGCACACGCTGATGCGCCAGGTGACGCTCGCAGGCTCGGCGCTCATGCGCTGGGATACGCCGCTCGAGCACGAGCTGCAAGTCCTCGCAGGCGCCGCGGGAACCGTACCGTCGCACTTCATCGCCGCCTTGGGGCCCCGCCACGCGGAGGTGGACGTTGGCGCGCACGTCGCGCAGACAGACGCGCTCGCGCAACGACGCTGGGAACGTCAGCGCGAGAGCGAGGTTGCGATCGCCGCTGAAGCGGTCAAGGAGATGGAAGCGACGGTTGCCAAGCAGGCGGGCGAGCTGCGTCAACAGACCAAGGAGTTCGAAGACTGGCGCGTCTACATCCACGAGCTCGAGCGCGAGCTCGGCAGACCCCTCTCCGGCTCCGCGGAGGCAATGGCACGCGAGCCCCCGAGCGACACGACCGGTGCGGGTGGGCAGGACGCGGCGGAGCCGGCCGAGCCGCGCGCATGAGAGTCGCGTTTCTCGTCAACGACCTGCAGCTGTCGGGCGGGGTCGGGGTAGTCGTGCAGCACGCGCGGCGGCTGAGCGAGCTGGAGGACTGGGACGTCACGCTCGTGCTCGCGCGGCCCCAGGACGATGCGAGCTGGCACGGCTACGAGGACATCGCGGACCTGCACGTCTGCACGCGCGAGGACGCGCTCGCCGAAGAGTTCGACGTCGCGGTCGGCACCTGGTGGGAGACGACCTTCACCCTGTTCGAGCTCGCCGCGACGCGGTACGCGTACTTCGTGCAGAGCCTCGAGGACCGCTTCTACCGCACGGATGAAGCTGAGCGGTTGGGCGCCGCGTTGACGCTCGACCTGCCCGTCGCGTTCATCACAGAGGCGCGCTGGATAGCCGACACGATCGCCGCGCTGCGACCGGATGCCACGTGCTTTCTCGTGCGCAACGGAATCGACAAGGACGTGTTCGCGCCACTCACGCGCGTGCCCGTGAACATGTCCCAACCCCTGCGGATCCTCATCGAGGGATCGCCGACAGCCTGGTTCAAGCAGGTGCACCAGGCGGTCGACGCGGCTTCGGCAATGCGCGAACGCCGCCACGTGACCGTCGTCAGCGGCGAGCGCGAGGCGCTCGGCGGCGTGCCCGCGGACGAGGTCGTCGGCCCGCTGAGCTTTCGAGAACTGTCTGAGCTCTACGCCCGCAGCGACGTCGTGCTCAAGCTCTCGAGGGTCGAGGGCATGTTCGGCCCGCCTCTCGAGGGATTTCACCGCGGCGCCACGTGCGTCGTGACGCCCGTGACGGGACATGAGGAATACGTCGAGCACGGCTGGAACGGGCTGATCACGGACTGGGAAGACCTGCGCGGTACCGCGCAGGCGCTCGACATGCTCGCTCGAGACCGTCACCTTCTCCACTTCCTTCGCGCGAACGCGCTCGAGACCGCGCGAGCGTGGCCCTCGTGGGTGCAGTCGAGCCAGTTCATGGCCGCCGCGCTGCTCGCGATCCTGCGCGAGCCGCCGCCGGCCGCCGCGCCCGCGGCGATGCGCATGCTCGCGGACGTACGCTCGGGCATCGAGCTGTATAACGCGCACCTGCGCGAGCGGAGGCTGTTCGCCCACCGCGCCGATCGCCTGGACCGCGCGGTCGCTCTTGCGCGCCGCACGCTGCCCGTCCGGGCGATGCTTGCGCTGCGCCGCTACCGGGTCGTCAAACTGATCGCGTTTCCCCTGCGCCCGCTCACCGCACGCGCTCGGCGGCTGCTGGCTTGAGATCTCTCGCGCGTGAGCTGCGGCGAGCGTTCGGGCGGCGCCGGCCTGCCCCCGCAGGTGCTCTCTCGATGCCGCACATCGCTTCGATGCTCGAGCTCGCGCGCACGGGACCGGCAGTGCTCGATACCAGCCGCGGTGACGCAGGCGGCCCGCTGAGCGTGGCCGCGGTCGTGCCATCGTTCAGGCGAGGTAGCGGCGGCCACGCGACGGTGGTTCATCTGCTGCGCGAGCTTCGTGTGCTTGGCCACCACGTCTCCCTTTGGCTCGAGGATTCCGACGGCCGCCACCGCGACGAGCCGGCGGCGGTTACGAGACGCAGCTTCGCCGAGTTCTTCGCGAGCGACTCGATAGAGCTGCATGCGGACTTCGCCGCCTGGTCTGGTGCGGACGTCGCTCTCGCTACCGGGTGGCAGACCGTCGCGCGTGTTCATCTGCTCGACGGCGTACGCGCGCGGGCCTACCTCGTGCAAGACCACGAGCCGGACTTCTATCCCGTCTCCGCGGAGTCGCTGTGGGCCGCGAGCACATACCGCAGCGGCCTGCATTGCATCGCCGCGAGCCCATGGCTCGCGCACCTGCTGCAGAGCCGCTACGGCGCGAGTGCGAGCCATTTCGACCTTGCGCCAGACCACGCGCTTTATCGACCCGACGCCGCCGCGAGACGCGAGGCGACCGTGATCTTCTACGCGCGCACGGCTACGCCGCGGCGTGCGGTGCCCTTGGGCCTTTCCGCCCTCGAGGTGCTCAGCGAGCGGCGTCCGGGCGTCGAAATCGAGCTGTTTGGCGAAGTGCCCCGGTCGCACGACCACATCGGCGCTCGCCACCGGCAGCTCGGAATCCTCAGCCACCGCGAGCTGGCCGAGCTCTACCGCCGCGCAACCGTAGGGATGGTCCTATCGCTGACGAACCCATCCCTCGTCGCGCTCGAGATGATGGCCTGCGGCTTGCCGTGCATCGAGCTCGCGAGCGAGTCGATGCGCGCGACGTTCGGAACAAGCGGTGCGCCGATGCTCGCGAGCGCCGACACGCTGGCGCTCGGCGAGGCAGTCGAGGAGCTGTTGGACGACCGCGAGCATCGCGAGCAGCTTGCGCAGAGCGGGCTCGCGCTCGCCGCGGAGCGCACGTGGAGCCGCGCGGCAGTACAGGTGGAGAGCGGCCTCAGAGCTGCGCTGGAGCGCTCACGAATCTCGCACGATCAACCGCCGACTGCTCACAACTCGAGATAGCCGCCGCCGCATCAAGCGTCAGGCTGTCGCGCGCAGCTCGATCCGCACGAGATCGCCATTCAGAGGATCGCTCACCCAAACACCCGCACCAGACGCCGCGATGGCTCCGATCGAGCGGCCGACGTGGATTGGCGGTGTCAGTGGGCTCGCGGACTGCGGGTCGATGATCGTCACTTCGCCCGATGCGCCGGCTATCCATACGCCACATTCGCCTACGGAGATGGCAACCGGCCGCATCCCGTCCGGCGCGGGAAGCTTGCGAACATTCCCGCTCGTCGCATTCACTCGCAGTATCGACCGACCACTCGTTTCGCCCAGCCAGATCGCACCGCCACCCGCGCTCAGACCGCTCAGTGCCGCGCCTCGCTGGTCGAACCCGGCGCGAACGGAACCGCCGACGGCAGGGTTGATCGGTGAGAGGCCCTGTTCGCCGGCGCCAAGCACCCACAGTTCACCAGCAGCTTCGACCACCGCAACCGGCTTTGACACCGGAACATCGAGTTCGCGCCCGATTGCACCGGTTCTCGGGTTGAGCTGATCGAGAGAACCTGCATCGAGGCTGAGGACCCAAACGCCCTGCGCCCCGGCGATAGCAGCGGCGGGAAGCGGCACCATCGTCGAGGAGGTTTGAGCGAGCGAGCTGGTACCCACCGCGACTACTCGTTCAGCATCCCGCTCGGCCACCCACAACGTGGCGGGGGTGAGCGCGAGACTGATCGGAGCGCCCCGGAGCTGGATGCGGCGGACTTCACCGTCGCCGCTCAGCCGAACCAGCACGCCGGTCGTCGGGCTTGCCGCCCACACTTCGCTCCCGGCTGCCACCACGGGCGCGACACCGCGTCCGACCTGCCGCCGCTCCGAAACCCGCAGCCGGGCTCGAGACGGGCAGGATCGCGCAGCGCTGGCCACCCCCACACGCGTTTCGGCCTGGGTGACGCGGCGGCCGGCGGAGCCGGCACAACCGCTCAGTGCGAGCGTCGCGAGAATCCCTGCGATCCCGGCAGACGGGAGAGGTAAGCGGCTCAGAGCGCTACCACCGCGACCCGTTGCAGCTGCAGGGTCACCTGGGGATCGGACGCCGCGACACTTTGCACATTGAGCAGTTCCAGCCGGGGGACGACACTGGGACGACCGCATATGCGAACCGACACTGTTCGAGATTCGCCCGGCGCGAAACGTACGTACCTGCGCACGCCCTCGCCACGAACAGCGAGGAGTCTGGTCGAGCTCGAGATGGCACTCAGTGCTGAGGTCACACCAACGCGCGCGCAGTGGCCAGCCTGGAGATCATACAAGCGCAGGATCGCCGGGCGGTCGATCTTCAGCCATCCGTCGCTGGATATTTCCGAAACGGCCCACGCCGCATGCAGCTGCCGCCCAGGCCGAAGCAGCTCGAGCACGCCGTTCGGAGAGTGCGCTCGCACTTCGCCCGCGAGTGAGATCGGGAAGCCGCGCGCGACCGTTACCAGATCCGAGTTCGGCGGTGAGGGAAGCGTCAGTGGGCGACCATCGCGGCCGTCAACGTCACCAGAGCGTTCGTCGAAGTGAAGGCGCGCCGTGGGGAGGGTAGGGTCGGCCACCCCTGGAAACGCGTACGCGCGCGCGATCGTACGGTTCCAGAACTCGCTGCCCTCCCACAAGCGATGCGAGTAGTCGAGGTTGCCAACGTCCGAGACCAGCTGCCCGACCGCGCTATTCGCCGGAACGCTGCGGTCCACCCAGTCGACGCCGGTGAGGCTCCCCCCACCAAAGCCGCCGCCACTGGCGCTGCCGTCAACGACGCGCGCCAGCCCATGCGTCGTCTCAACAATGCAGAAGAGAATCGCAAGCGCGCCCACGCACGCGAGGAGGCGCGAGGGCCGCGCGCGCCGCGCGAACGGAACGAGAGCCACGCCGACGGCGAGCAGCACCACCGCCGCCAGGAACTGTCTCGACGAGTCCGGGCTGGCCATCGCTGCGCTGGCGGCTCCGAACGCCGGCTTGATCCAGTCATAGAAGCTCGTCATGCCGGGCGAGATCTGGTACCAGAACGCGCCCCGCGAAGCCTCGAAATGGGTCATCCCGACCAACGCGGCCAGAGCGATAGTGCCGCCGAGCACGATGCGCCCCCGATGACGTGCGTTCAGCAGCGCCCCGCACATGCCGACTGCCAGCAGGGGCACGATGTAAAAGAGGTAGCGCTCCTGTAAGAAGCCTTCCTCGAAGCGCACGCTGATCTCCGCCACCTGAAAAGTCAGGGCGAGCATGGTGAGCAGCGCCAGGCAAGCAAACGCGTGTGTCTTGCGCGCGGTGGGAGCGAGTACCGAATCGCCGATGAACCCCAGCGCCAGCGCCGCCGGAATCGCGCCGAGCCCAATGGCAATGAAGACGAAATAATCGCGCGCCATCGCCAGCGTGGCCCCGTTGAGCGTTACACCCGAGAGCGCTTCGCGGTAGAAGCCGAAGGCCTGCGCAAGGACGCCCGTTAACAGGAGCGGAACGCCCACGACTGCTCCTAGGAGGCCGAGGACCGTGAGTGGAGCATGCCGTCGCAGAATTCGCTCCCGCGCTTCACGCAGCGCCGCGCGTCGGTCGCCGCCCTGGGCAAGTGCAAACCTGAACTCGTGAAAGAGCATCGCAACGACGAGCACCGGCGCGAGCAAGGTGAGTTGCAGCCGTCCATAGCAGGCGAGCGCGATCGCCGCGATCGCGATCATGTCTCGAGCGGGACTGGGCTTTGATAATGACCGCTGCATCGCGAGCAGCGCCCACGTGCTGGCGGGGAACGCCGCGACCTCCGTCAGCTCACCCGTGGAGAGGGTCAGCCACGGCGCGGCTGCCACGAGCGCACTGGCGATATAGGCGGCCCGCCTGTCTTCGAGGACTTCGCGAGCGAGAAGGTACGTGGGAATTGCCGCGCTCGCCATCAACAACGGGTTCACGAGGTGAACGAGGCGAAAGGCGGTGACATTGCCGAACACGCCCCATATGGGAGCGATGAGCAGTGGATAAAGCTGGTTCAGGCGCTGCGCGCCGCCGCCGCTCAGCGCGATCGGCGTCAGCGAATGCGAGATGCCGATCGCGAGACGGGTGTAGATGATCTCGTCGGGGTCATACCCCGTGATCTGATGCGTGAAGAAGGCGGCGAGCGCCGCGGCGAGCAGCACGATCGCGCCGACAACGAACGGCGGGTTGACCGCCGCCGCTCGGAGACCCCTGCCGGCAGATGAGGCGATGCGCGCCGCAGAACCGCGACCCGCGCGTGGCACAACTGTGCTCCCCGTCGACGGAGACCCCACCGTGCTAGCGAGGCCGCGGCGCGGTCGGGAGCCGGGACGCAGGCGTCGAGAAAATGATCAGCGTGCGGCGCGTGGGGGCGGCGGTGCTCATCGGCTCGGATTCGACGCGAGGCGCGGCTTGCCGGTCAGGCGCCTGCGCGAGTTGCGGTTATAACGCTCAACGGGGCGGAAAGTGGCGGGGCAACGCGGTCGTGCGAGCGTGCCCTCGTGAGATGCTAGCGAGATGCCTGTGGGACCCGATCGGCCCCCTGAGACGGCCGCACCCCTCATCTCGGTGATCGTGGTGGCGTACCGCCGGCGCGGTGCGCTCGCCGAGTGCCTGGATTCGTGCCTGCGCGCTCGTGATGCCGTGCCCGGGGACACGGAGATCATCGTCGTCGACAATGGCGATCTCGCGCCCCTGGTGCGCGAGCGCTGGCCGTCAGTTCGGCTGCTCGAGCCCGGACGCAACCTCGGCTTCGCGGGTGCGGTGCAGCGTGCCCTCGAGGTCGCGCGGGGAGAATGGGTCGCGCTGGTCAACGACGATGCGCGCCTCGAGCCGGACGCGCTCGCTCGCCTGCTCGCCGCGGGCGAGCGGGACGCGCGAATCGGGTCGGTCGCGGCCCAGGTGCGCTTCGACTCGGATTCAAGCCTGATCAACTCTGCGGGCATTAACGTCGATTCGCTCGGCATCGCCACCGAGCGCCTGGCCGGACGCCCGCTCGTCGAGGCAGAGCACGCACAGGAGGTCTTCGGCGCGTGCGGCTGCGTCGCGCTCTACCGAGCGGAGATGCTGAGGGCCATCGGCGGCTTCGAGGAGCGCTTCTTCGCCTACCTCGAGGATGTGGACGTAGCCTGGCGGGCGCGAGCTGCCGGCTGGACTGCCGTGTACGAGCCGCTTGCGATCGCCTACCACCGCGGCTCGGCGAGCTCCGGGGAGGGAAGCGATATCAAGTACTTCCTCGTCGGGCGCAACCGCGTTCGAGTGCTCGCTCGCAACGCAACGACCTGGCAGCTGGTGCGTGCCTTTCCGGCGATCGTGCTCTACGACCTCGCGTACGTAGCTTTCGTTCTCGTCAGCGATCGAACGCTCGCACCGCTGCGCGGACGCGTCGCCGGATTGCGCGAGTGGAGCTCGACGCGCAACGAGACCCGCGGCCGCCGGCGCAGGATCGAGCTCAGCTCGCCCCTGTACGGTTGGCTGGGCGCGCTGCGTCAGCACGCCGCCTACCGGCGGCTCGGATCATCGTCCTGAGCCGCGCGCGCGATCGGTGCCGCTGCGCGCCGCTCGATTGCCGCGTCGATCACCGAGGCCATCCGTTCGGCGAGCAGCGGGTATGCGTAGTTCTCCGTTCCACGCGGCGCGTACGCTCGCTCGAGCTCGCCGCTGATCGCGCGGCGCAGAGCGCCGGCGATCGCATCGACGTCATCGGGCGCGACACTCACGCCGATGTTGGTCTCGGCGACGATGCGCGCCGCCTCGTTGCCCTCAGCGAGCGCGATCACGGGACGGCGCGCGGCCATGTACTCGTAAAGCTTGCCCGTCGCCTCCCCGCGGTTGCGCGAGGTGATCAGCACCAGCGCACCAGCCGCACGTTGGAGCGCCAAAGCCTCGTCACGCGGGAGGTACCCGCAGCGGCGGACCACATCGCCGAGGCCGGCGTTCTCGAGCAGCGCCGCTTCGTCGCCCTCGGGGCGGCCGGCAACGACCAGCTCGACGCGCTCGGCGAGCCCGGGGTCGGTCTCGATCAAACGCCTCAGCGCCTTCAGGAGCGGCCGCGCATCCCGACGCCAAGGTCCTACCAATCCGCCTGTGTGAACAAAGCTCATCCGGTGCGCGTCCGCCGCAGGCAGCGGCGGGCCGGAGCCAAGCTCGGGGTCGAAGCCGTTCGAGACCAGCCACGTACGCACGCCGAACCGCGCGCGAAAGTCCTCGGCGATCGGCGCGGTCGCGGCGACGACCGCGTCGGCCGTTGTCACCGTCCGCCGCTCCAGCCAAGCATTCAGAGCACGCTGGGGCCGCGTAGGGAAGGGCGGGACCAGCGGCTCGAAGGTCCATCCGTCGCGGAACTCGGCGATCCACGCCGGCCGCCGCCTCCCGAGCGCGAGCGGCAACAGGTGGGTCGACATCGCCGGACTGCTCGAGACCACGCAATCGAATCGCGCCTCGCGGAGCAGCCTCCGAAGAGCGCGCCGGGCGGCTGGATTCCAGGAGATGAGCCACGGATCGGGCACGAACACCTTCCACAGGACTGGCGGCATCACTCCGGGCGGGACATCCTCCGAGCCAGCAACGCTCGAGGACGGCTCCGGTCGCGCGCCGCGCAACAGCACACGCCGCAGCAACGGGTTCGAGTTGAGGTTCGCCGTGCGAACGACGCCCTCCGCAGCTGCCGGCGAGTGACCGGGTGGCGCCGCGGTCAGAACAGTCACGTCGTGGCCGAGTCGGCGCAGGTACTTCGCCAACGCCGCCCAGCGGTTTGAACCCGATCCTGGTTGGGGCGGGTAGTAATAGGTGACGACGAGCAGACGCCTTGCGCTCACCCCGCGAGGACCTCGACGTCGCTCCGATGCGGCGTGGCGAGCGCCGAGCGCCACAACTCGACGCTCATCGCGCGCCACAGCGCCGAAGCGTCGCGCCAGCGCCCCGCGCGCGCATCGGCACGGATCGCACCCGTGTCGTACAACCCGTCGTCGATCGAGCCGTCCAGCAGGACCTCGCATGCGCGCTCGATGAAGGCCGGCTCGCGAAACCATTGCTGCTCTGGAGTTTCGAAACGGACCTTCTCGCGCTGCGACAGCACGCTGCTCGGAACGAGTCCCTGCATGGCGTCGCGCAGCACGCGCTTGGTCACGCCGTCGCGGAAGAGATAGCTCGGGGGTAGCGAGAGCGCGAACTCGGCTACACGGCGATCGAGGAACGGCAGACGCACCTCGCGCGAGTGCGCCATCGAATCACGGTCGGCGAAGCGCAGCAGGCCGGGGAGGCTCGTGTGAAACGCCTCGCGCAGGAGCTCCCGGCGCAGCGGCGAGCGCTCCTGGATCTGCGGTGCCTCTACGGCGACCGCCTGCGCGATCGCGTCGCGCGACGCGTAGGGGCTCGCCCGCGAGGAGCGGTAGCCCCTGGCGAGAGCGCGCGGGAGCGTATCGAAGCCGAGCGCCTTCGCGCGCTCCACACGAGCGGGGCCGGCGATCAGGCCGCGCAGGAGCGCGCCGTTGCCCATCGACCGCAGTGCCCAGCCGCCGCTGACGTCGTAGCCGCCGAGGAGCTCGTCCGCGCCCTGACCGTCGAGCAGCACCGTGACGCCCGCCTCGCGCGCCGCTGCCATCACGCGCCACTGCGCATAGATGCTCGTGGTCATGAACGGCTCCTCCTGGTCGCGCACGAGGCGCTCGAGATCCTCGAGCAGGTCCGCCGCGCGGGGAGAGACGCGGTGGTGCTCGACGACGCCCGCCGCCCTCGCCACCTCGTGCGCCCGATCCCACTCGTCGCGCGCGAAGCCCGGAAAGGAGGCGGTGAAGGCGTGCCGCGTGTGGTCACCCGCGAGCTCCGCCGAGAGCGCGACGATCGCCGAGGAATCGATCCCCCCGCTCAACGACGTGCCGACCGGCACATCGGCGCGCAGCCGCAGCCGGATCGAGTCCGCGAGCAGCGTGCGCAGCGTGTCGACGGCTTCCGTGTACGACGTCGGAGGGTCGATCGCTCGCGGCCACCAGTAGCGCCGCGTCTGCGCCTGACCCGCCCGCCAGCGCAGCAGGTGCGCTCCGGGCAGACGCGAGATCCCCGCGAAGAAGCTATGTTCGATCGGGGGTAGCAGTCCGAGCGCGATAAACGGCCCCAGAGCGGCCTCGTTGGGGCTGCCGAGGCTCGGCTTGACCTGCAGGATCGCGCGTATGTCCGACGCGAATGCCAGCTGGCCATCCGCACTCGTCCAGTAGACGGGCTTCTCGCCGAACGGGTCGGTCGCGAGCGTCAGCGCGCGATCGCGCGAGTCCCAGATAGCCAGCGCGAACATGCCGTTGACGCGCTCGAGCGCCTCCTCGCCCCACTGCGCCCAGGCGTGGAGCAGGACCTCGCCGTCGCCCTCGGTGCGGAAGTTGTGCCCGAGGCCGCGCAGCTGCTCGCGCAGCTCGAGGTAGTTGTAAATCTCGCCGTTGAACACCAGGTGCAGGTGCGCGTGGTGCAGCGGCTGGTCGGAGCGCGGGTCGAGGTCGATGATCGCGAGCCGGCGAAACGCAAGCCCGGCTTCGTCTTCCGCGAAGATCCCCTGTCCGTCGGGACCGCGATGCGCCATCGCTTCGGCCATGCGCTCGAGTGCCGCAGGGTCCACCCGTCCCCCGACAAGGCCGCCGATTCCGCACACGAGCTGAGCATATTGAGCATTAGGATTGGCGGGTGGCAGTCAGCGCGTCGAGCAGATCCGGCGCCGTGCTGCGCTCCCTGGCTCGAGCCGCCGTAGCGGTTCCGATGCTCCCGATCGTCGTGCTCGCCAGCCTGGCGGCACGCCTCGCGAGCGTTCGGCGTCGAAGGAGCACGTCGCTGCCGAGGCTGATCTGGGGCCCCGTCCCGATTATCTCGATCAAGTACTGGTCGAGCGCCCTGCGGGACCGTGGCTACGAGAGCCGCACCTGCGTGTTCGGTTACTACGCGATCAACGAACGCGCGGACTTCGACGTTCACTACGACGAATTCCTCCCACGCGGACTCGTATTCGAGGCCTTTCGCCCGTACGCGGTGTTTCTGTGGGTGTTACGCAGCGCCGAGGTGTACCTTTGTTACCTGGACGGCGGCTTCCTCCAGATGACCGCGTTGCGCCGTCTCGAGCTGCCGCTGCTTCGGCTCGCCGGTGTGCGCATCATCGCAACTCCCTACGGAAGCGATATTGCCGTCCCGGGGCACCTCGGCGTCGCCGAAGCGCCATTGCTGCGCGACTATCCCGAGATCGCCGTGCAGGGTGCCAAAGTGCGCCGGCGCGTCGACGAATTCACCCGCTGGGCGAATGTCATAGTTCGCAACTACCAGTACGGCTACCTGCCCCGCTCGGATGTCCTCTGGCCGACGTTGATCGCGATCGACACGGAGAGATGGCGGCCGTCCGGACCGCTCGGCGACGCGGACGGGCGCGACGGAGAGGTCATGGTCGTGCACGCCCCGAACCACCGTCACATCAAGGGCACGGCCGCGCTGATCGACGCCATCGACCAGCTGCGTGAGGAGGGACTGAGGGTAAGGCTCGAGCTGCTCGAGCGGCGGTCGAACGAGGATGTGCGCGAGGCGGTGGCGCGCAGTGACATCGTCGCCGAGCAGTTCATCGCCGGCTATGCACTGTTCGCGATCGAGGGTATGGCCGCCGGGCGGCCTGTGCTTTCGGCGTTGAGTTGGATGCCCGCGGACGTGCGTGCCGAGCTCACCGGCCGCGAGATTCCGATTGTCGACGCCGACACCGCGACGCTCCTTGATCACCTGGGCCCACTCGTGCGCGATCCAGCGCGGCGACATCAGCTCGGACAGGACGGGCGGCGCTTCGTGATCGCCAACCACTCCTACGAGGCGGTGGGAAGGGGGTGGCAGACGATCATCGAAAGAGCCTGGCGGAGCGATCAACGCGGCAGCGCGACCAGACCCGAGAGAACCTGACGGACGATGCTGTCGGGGTCGTGGTGACGTTCGACGAAGGCGCGAGACGCTCGCCCGAGGCTCGAGACACGTTCCGGCTCACTTACGAGCATGCGCAGCTCCGGCGCGAGAGTGGCGGGGCTGACACGCACGACCGGAAGCTCCGCTCCGAACGGGTTATCGGCGGGCGAGTCCTCTCGGACGTAACACAAGACGGGCTTGCCGAGGGCCATCGCCTCGACGGCGATCCCGCCATACCAGCCGATCAGGAGTTGATCGACAACGAGATCGGCGTTGCGCAACCTCCGTAACACCTCGCCGTGTGGAACGTTCTCGATCAGATCGAGACTCACTGCTACGCCCTCGGATCGAAGCTGTTCGATCGCGCCCAGCACGTGGGCGGTCCCCTTCACATCGCGGCTTGTCGGTGCGTGCGCGACGACGATCTCCCTTTTGTCCTCGCCGTCGGCGGGCGATGTCTGATCGGGCACCAGCAGTCGGAGATCGACGTGGGCGTACGGCAGAAAGCTCGATCCCGGCAGCCATTTGCGCAAATCAGGATTCAGGTGAAACACGCGGTCCGCATAACGCAGAAAACGCGCCGCGTTGGGAGCTCTGTAACGGTTCTCCCTGCGACAGTGCTCGTACGTGCAGAAGCAGCACTCGACCGGGCGCACATCGCAGCCCTGAAAGGTGACGAGGAGCGTCTTGCCGGCACGTTTCAGAAGCGGAAGCTCGTTCAGGACGTGCCCATGCAGCCAGAGCGGGATCAGCGGCTGGCCGAAGTTGAAATGGATTACGTCGTACGAGCTCAGCGCGGCGCGCACAAGCGACGCCCGGGCAGCGAGCCTTCGCCACCGCGGCGCGCCGTCGAGGTCGAAGCGGATATCCGCCTCGTAGCCGTAAGGACCGGCCGCCACGACCGCGACGTCGCTGTGGAGACCGAGCCTGCGCTCGGCTCGCGAGAGCCCGTAGGCGTTTCCACCGACGTCGGCAGGCGCATGCAGGATGCGCAGCGGCCGTTCCCTCCGAGAGGATCGCTGTGAGCCGGGCCCGGAGGGGGCGCGCCCGACCCGGAGGCTCACGGGTGCGCGCCCTTGAGAAACGTGCGGCACCAGTGCTCGAAGCTCAGCAGCGACCAGAGCAGCAGACGCCGGTTCTGACGGCCTTCGAGATGCTCCTCGACGAGCGGCCGCACGCCCTTGGGGTCGAGGTACTCGTAGATCGCGGCCTCGGGCGAGAGTAGTAGCTCGCGCACGTAGTCGATGCTGTCACCACGAAACCAGCTCGAGTCCGGGCCGGAGAAGCCCTGCTTGATCTGGTTGGTGATGTCCTCGGGGACGTAGCGCTCCATCACGCGGCGCAACAGCAGCTTGCCGTCGCGCGTCTTCTCGAAGTAGCGCTCGGTCTTCGGTCCGGGCTCGTTCTCGTTCAGACGCACGACCTCGCCGAGGTCACGCAGCTTCAGGCGCACCGGGAGCCGCTGTGCGAACTCCACGAGATCGTTGTCGAGGAAGGGCACGCGGTTCTCGAGTCCGTGCGCCATGCTGAGCTTGTCCTCGACCACGAACAGCCCGTGAAGGAACGTGCGGGCCTCGAGATAGAGGGAGTGGTTGACGTACTCCTCTGCAGAGCGCGGAGCCTCGCCTTGCGGAAGCTCGCCGCGGAAGATCTCGGCGGTGTCGATGTCCTTCACCTGGCGCCAAACGTCGGGCGCAAAGAAGCTCGCACGGCGCTCGTCGGGCACGAGCCTGCTCCAGAACGCGTAGTACTTGCGGATGTAGGCATCGAGGTCCTGGTTGACGACCGCGCGGTAGTAACGCCACGGGTAGCCGGCGAAGAGCTCATCGCCGCCGGAGCCCGTGACGACGACCTTCACGAAGCGGCTCGCAAGTCGCGCGACGTAGTAGTTGGGGTAGCACTGCCCGACGCGCAGATCCTCCAGGTGCCACGTGAGCGCAGGCAGGCAGCGCATCATGTCCCCTGCCTTGAGCACCGCCTCGTAGTGCTCGGTGGAGAACTGGTAGGACATCGCCTCCGCCTTCACGCGCTCGTCCACCGCAACCTCCAGCCCCACCCGCGAGGTCATGTCGAAGCCCACGGTGAACGTGTTCAGGTAGGGCAGCGCCTGCGCGGCGAGCGCGGTGATGCTGCCGGAGTCCATGCCGCCCGACAGATGCGCGCCGACGGGCACGTCGGAGACCAGCTGGCGTGTGACCGCCTGGCGGAAGAGCCGGTCGAGCTCCTCGACGTACTCCTCGTCGGATATACCCTCGTCGGCCTCGCAGAAGTCGAAGTCCCAGTAGCGCTCGGGCTGCACAGGCCCCGGCTGTGCACGCAGCGTCACGCGATGGCCAGGACGCAGCAGCTTTACCCCAGCGAACAGCGTGCCATCGCTGAAGATGTTCTGGAAGGTGAAGTACTCGAGCAGGTGTGCGGGGCTGACGGTCGCAGCCAGGCCGTTGTGCTGCAGCAGCGACTTGATCTCCGAGCCGAACAACACGACCGGACCGACCTCCGCGTAGTAGAGCGGCTTCACGCCGTAGCGGTCGCGCGCCAGGAACAGCTCGCGCCGCGGGCGGTCCCAGATCGCGAACGCGAACATTCCGTTGAAACGCTCTACGCACGCCGCGCCCCACGCGGCGTAGGCCGCGAGGACCACCTCCGTGTCGGTCTGTGTAAGGAAGCGACGACCCTCGCGTTCGAGCTCGCGACGCAGCTCGCGGTAGTTGTAGAGCTCGCCGTTGTACGTGATCACGTAATCGCCGGTGGCGTCGAACATCGGCTGATCGCCCTCGGGACGCGGATCGATGATCGCGAGGCGCCGGTTGGCGAGCCCCACCGGCCCGTCCGCGTACTGCCCCTCGCCGTCGGGGCCGCGGTGCGCGATCACATCGCTCATACGGCGCAGCAACTCGAGCGGAATCGGCGCGCCCGAGCGGTCGAGCGCGCCGGCGATGCCGCACACCGCTAGCTACCTCTCGGCTTCGTCGCTCGCATGAAGCACCCGTTGGCGAAGTCGATCTGCTCGACCGCGGCGAGCTCGAGGTCGAGCTCTGCGAACCACCGCTCGATTTGGCTCTTGCGAGGGTGTTCGACGTGGAACTTGTCCACCGCTCCCTCCGGCTGGGCCAGTGCGGCCAGGTACGCGGGCTCCTCTTCGGTAGCCTCACCGGGGCGCAGCCGGTCGATCATGGCACCGATGCGCTCGCGTGCACGGCGGAGGTGCCCCCCGTTCGCAGTGGGATCCGGCTCGGCGATGGGACGATCCACCTCGCCGAACCAGACCGTGATCGACCCGCCAGGTCGGATCAGCCTCCGGGCCTCGGACAGCGCACGACGTGGCACGAGCATGTGGTCGAGCGAGGTCGCAAACAGCACCTGATCGAAGCTTTCAGAGCGAAACGGAAGGTACTCCCCGAGGCCCTGGACGAACTCGAAGGCACGCTCGTGCGAGCCGGCGAGTGGATCGATCCCGACGAAGCGGCAGGACGCGACGTCGGCGTAGGTCGGAAGCGTCTGTGGGCCGCAGCCCACATCGAGCACCGTTCCGGAAAAGGCGCAGAACGTTTGGAACGCGTCGGCATCTGGGCGAGCGGTCACAGACAGGCTGTGCTCCGGAACGGCCGCGGCCGCCGCCACGAAGTTCGCCTGCAGCGCTTCCCATAGCGGCCACTTCGCGAGTACCTCGGCATCGGGCGGCGGGATCGGCGTGAGGTCGAGCCACTCCGCGCGCTTGAACTCACGATCGCAGCGCGCGCACCTCGGCGTGCGGCCCAAGACGTCGAGAGGGCCGCCACACACCGGGCAGGCGAGCAGGTCCTCCGGCGACGGCACTAGCCCAGCATACGAAGCTCACGCAGGCAGGCGTCTGGTTCGCACGATCGTTCGGAGAGCAAGGAGATCATCCCCTTCGAGCACACCTGTGAGGCGCAGGCTGAGTAGGAACAGGCCGAACACCGCGACCTTGAGCACGAGCGCGAGCGCCACGGGCTCGATCGGAATCGCTCCCACGGACACCGCGGCTGCGGTGATCGCCGCGAGCCGCACGAGCCTTCCGAGCTGATACGGCGTCCGGTACACGCGCTGGGCTGTGAAGTAGTAGAGGCCGAAGAGCAGCATGTACGCGGCCGCAGTCGCAACCGCTGCGCCGAGCATGCCCCAGGCGGGGATCACCAGGAAGTTGAGCCCGATGTTCGCCGCGGCCGCGATGCCCGAGTAGATCAACAGGCTGGCGGTGCGGCGCGCGAGGGAGATCCCGCCGAGCGCGATGTTCGAGAGCCCGTAGGTCGCGAGGCCGAAGCAGAGCAGCCCGACGGCCTCGTAGGCCGTGTCGAACTTCGGCGCGAGGACCTGGAAGAACTCGCGCGCGAATAGCGCGACCAGCACCGTCACGACCGCGAAAGCAAGCCCCATCGCCGTGAGAGCGCGCGCCCGGACGACCTTCTCGTGCTCTGGGTCCTCGGCGTACAACGACAGCATGAACGGGGCGAAAGCCGTCGCGAAGGCCGTGCCGCCCAGCGTGAGTATCAGGGCGAGCCGGTTCGCCATCGCGTATTCCCCCACCTGGCTCAGGTTCGAGAGACGCGAGAGCATGAGACGATCGATCAGCGCGAGCGCCCAGAGGGCGAGCGCGGTGGGAACCAGCGGCAGCCCGTACGCGAGCATCTTGCGGAGCTCGGGAACCGAGAAGCCGCCGCCGACGTCGTGGCGGACGACCGTGATCCCGTACGCGACCGCGACGCCTCCGCCCACGATCACGCTCCACAGCACTCCGGCGGCCTTCATGTGCAGGGCGAGCAGCGCAACAAGTACGAAGGCAGTTGCGAGGAGACCCGCCACCAGCGAGGAAGCGAGGTACTGCCATACACGGAAATGCAGCCGCATCACCTCGCGGGTGAAGTTCAAGAGCCAGCCCAGGGGTAACGAGAGTGCGGCGATCAGGATCAGGTTGCCTCTGCCGGGCGCGTGGAACAGGTACCCGGCGAGCGGCCGGCGTACGACCACCAGTACGCCCGCGAGTATGAAGGCGGAGGCTAGGCAGACAACCGCTGTCGTCGACAGAACCCGCCGGCGCTGTTCCGGCTGGGCGTCGCTGTAGTCGTAGAAGGAGCGCTGCGAGGCGGAAGCGAGGCCGAGATCCACAAACACCCCGACGACCGTCGCGGCGCTCGTCACCAGTTCGAGGACGCCGTATTCCGAGGTGGTGAAAACCCGCGCGACGACGGGCAGCGTGATCAGACCGAACAGCTGCACGGACACCGTGCTCATGCCGTAGACCAGCGTCTGCCGGCCCAGGCGGAGCATGTGGCTGGTCATCGGCTGGCTATTGGATGCCGCGAGGCGGGTTCCGCGACCACCTCGTGGCAAAGCTCGATTACGCGCTCTGCGAGCGCCGGACCGTGATGCTCGACCGTCCACTGGCGCGCTTCCGCACCCAGGCTCGCACGCAACTGGGGATCCCTGAACAATGTCGTGAGGGCGCTCGCGATCTCCTCCGGCTCGGTGACGTTCATTACGGGCGGATGTTTGGAGAACACCGGCTCGAAGCGCTCGCGCTCGAGATGGATGAGCAGCGGCCGCCCGCAGCTCATCGCCTCGAGCGCCGAAGCTCCGTAGGAGCCGACGGTGAACTGGTCGGCCACGATGTCGGCGGCGCAGTAGTAGCGGCGCAGACGCTCCTTGGACATCGCGAACGGGAGCAGGCGTACACGATCCGCGATGCCGAGCTCTGCGGCGAGCGCACGCGAGCGCTCCAGGTCGGCACCCCACCCGGCGCAAACCAGGATCGCCGAACTGTCCTCCTGCGCCGCCTGCGCGAAGCCGCGCAGCAGCCGGTCGGAGCCCTTCCAGTACCAGTCCTGGCGGGCGGGCACGAACACGATCAGCCCCTCCGAACCACCCAGCAGCTCCTCACGGAGCTCTTCCTCCGGCTGCGGACTGTACTTCTCGAGGTCGATGACGAAGCCGAGGAACACGCACTTCTCAGCGTGGCCGAGACGAGCGGCGAAGGGTAGGAAGCGCGGGTCCGTCAGCAGGATCCTGCTCGCGCGCGCGTAGCCGAGCCGCTGCAGCCGCGCGGCCGCCGCCAGCTCGCGCTCATCGCCGGCGAGGGTCAACGCCTCGTGCCCCTCCCAGTCGCCGGTGTCGTAGAAAGGGACCATCGTGATATCCCCTCCCCAGGTCTGCGCGAGGCAGGGCACGCCCGCGAGCGCGGCCCATGCCGGCCCCATTCCATAGGCGATGACGCAGTCGTATTCGCTCAGAGTGCGCACCACCCAGCCGCGCTCTGCTGCCATCCGTGCGGCGCGCCAGCCACCGTCGCGCATCGCGAGGCGCAAAGCCCGTCTGAGCGCAGGCGCCTCCCGGACGAGTTTTGCCAGGTGGACGAGCCGGCCTTCCTCGGGTTGCGGCCACACGACGGTGTCGGGCCGGCGGCGAACCCAATCGGGAAGCTCGCAGTCGGGAAGGCGGACGTCGTCAAGCTCGTCCGGGGGGAGCTCAAGGTCGAGGTCCTCCCAGCGCGGGTCGCTCATGGCGTAGCGATCTAGTGGATCCAGCACGAGATCGACGGGGTGCCCGAGCCGGTTGAGAACCTTTGCCTGGACGTACGCGTTATTCGCGAGGTTCTCGAAGATCGCGATGCGCATCGGTGGTGATTATTCCCAACGGGTCAGCGACCCCGTGTGCTTCGAGCGAGCGCCCGCGGGCGCCTTTCAAAGCGGGTCGGGTTCGCTCAGCTGGCCTCGACCGTGCGGCGCAGCCCCTCCTCGAAGGTGACGGCGGGCGCGCCAAGCGCAGCAACCTGGTGCTCGGTCGAGGCGACGAGGTCGGGCTGGCGATCGCCCAGCGCAAACGACGGCTCCTTCTGCAACTCCCGGCCGGCGAGCTCTGCGATCTGACGCACCGAGACGACCGTTGGGCCCGCCACGTTCAGAGTCCGGGACGCCGTGAGGTCGAGGGTCGCCATTACCGCGGCGGCTGCGTCATCCACATAAACGGGGTTCACATGGATGCCGTCCTCGCCGGCAAGGGTCACGGCGTCGCCCGAGCGAACCCGGCCGATCAGACCGGGTATGAACATGTTTTCTTGGCCCGGCCCGTATATGAAGAAGAAGCGCAGCGTGTGCGCGCGCAGCAGCGACCCGAACTGCTCGACGGCCTGCTCGCCCGCGAGCTTGGAGACCGCGTAGAAGTTACCCGGTTGCGGCACGTCGCCCTCAGTCACGGGCGCCGGTCCGGCCGCGTACACGGCACCGGAGGACGCATAGGTGAAGGTGCTCCCTCCGGTGCGGCGGCAGTAGTCGAGCAGGCGTACCGTGGCCGCCGCGTTGACTTCGTGAACGTCCACCGCGCCCTCCGGAAATTCCCTGTAGCGCCGCGACTGGGCGAGGTGGATCACCGCGTCGATGCTTTCCGGCAGCTCGTCTGAGAGCGGCGCCGCAAGGTCCTGCGCAATCCAGCGCACACCGTCGATAGCCGCAGGCGAGGTGCCGGGGCGATGCATCGCCACGACCTCCCCGTGCTCTGCCAGCTGCGGCAACAGCGCCATGCCGAGGAAGCCCGTGCCTCCTGTGAGGAGGGTGCGCACGCGATGCCTACGCGGTCCCTGCGGCCAGCGCGCCGCGCAGCTCCTCGAGCACGTCGCGAAGTCCGTCGCGCAGCGTCACCGAAGCGGCGAAGCCAAGTTGATCCCGTGGCTTGGTCACGTCGCCCACGCGCGGAGGCACGGCCACCGCCTCGCCTTTGTATTCGGGTTCAATCGACGCGTCAAGCAGCTCGGCGACGAGCCCGACGAGCTCATTCAGCGAGGCGCTGGTGCCGTGGCCGACGTTGTAGTCCTCGCCGCTCACCTCGGCACTCAGCGCGAGCACGTTCGCGCGCGCGCAGTCATCGATGTGCACGAAGTCGAAGCCCTGGCTGCCGTCACCCGTGAGCTGTGGGCGTTCGCCGGCGAGCATGCGCCGAACGACCGCCGGGACGACGCCTGCGCGTTGACCGGGGCCGTACACGTTCATGTAGCGCAGGATCGCGAAGCCGTATCCGTATGACCCAGCGAGGCCGCGCAACAGCATCTCCGCGGCCGCCTTGGTGGCCGGATAGAACGCGTTCGGGCGCAACGGGTGATCCTCGCGGATCGGCACCGCGTCGGTCGGGCCGTACGCCGACGAAGCGGATGAGTAGACGACGCGTTCCACGCCTTGCTCGCCCGCGGCACGAAAGACGTTGAACGAACCGCGCACGTTCGTCTCGAACGCGGCCTCGTGCTCGGTGTTGGCAGCAGTCAGCGGAAGCACGGCCAGGTGCATTACTCCTTGCACGCCTGCGCAGGCTCGAGCGACGGCGTCCGGATCGGCGATGTCGGCGACGAGGACCTCGCAGTCAAGTCCCTCGAGGCGCGGCGAGGCGACCGCGTCGAGCACGCGCACGCGTGCGCCCTCGGCGATCAACGCCTGCACCGTGGGCACGCCGACGAAGCCGCCTCCGCCCGTCACGAGTACCTGTGCTCCTTTGAGCTGCATGGGTCGCGCAGGCTAGCACGGGCATCTCAGGGGTTCCGCTACGATCGGGCGCTGTGGACGCGGTCCGTGTCGGCGTCGTCGGGTTGGGATATTGGGGCCCCAACCTCGCCCGCAACTTCCATGCTCTCGCAGACGCCGAACTCGTCTGGTGCTGCGACGCGTCGCAAGCCGCCCGCGAGCGAACCGCCCCAATCGTTCCCGGCGCACGGATGACGGATCGCCTGGAGGATCTGCTCGACGACGAGACCCTGGATGCGATCGCGCTCGCGACGCCCGTGCCGTCTCATTCCGAGCTCGCGGTGCGCGTGCTGGAGGCGGACAAGCACTGCTTCGTCGAGAAGCCTCTTGCGCAGTCGGTGAGGGACGCCGAGCGCGCCGTCGCGGCCGCCGAGAGGTCCGGGCGGACGCTGATGGTCGGCCACCTGCTCGAGTACCACCCGGGGGTACGCAAGCTCAAGGAGCTCGTCGACAGCGGCGAGCTGGGCGAGATCTACTGCGTCTACGGGAACCGTCTCAACCTCGGGAAGCTGCGCGCGGACGAGAGCGCGCTCTGGAGCCTCGGGGCCCACGACGTGTCCGTGCTCCTGCACATCGTCGAGGAGGAGCCCTACGAGTTCGCCGCCCACGGTGAGGCCTATCTGCGCGAAGGGGTCGAGGACGTCGTGTTCTGCTTCCTGCGCTTCCCCTCGGGAGTCGCCGCGCATCTGCACCTGTCCTGGCTCGACCCGCACAAGGAGCGCCGCTTCACGGTCGTCGGCTCGAAGAGAATGGCCACGTTCGACGACATGGCCCTCGAGGGCAAGCTGACCATCTACGACAAGGGCTTCGACGAAAACACGCAGTCCTACGGCGAGTACATAGCCCGCAGCGGCGACATCTTCTGCCCGCGCATTCCCAACACCGAGCCCCTGCGGATCGAGTGCGACCACTTTATCTCGGCGATTCGCGAGGGCAGGCCTCCTCTCTCCGATGGCCACAGCGGGCTCCGCGTAGTGCGCGTGCTGGAGCGTCTGCAGGAAGAGCTGGAGCGCACTCGCCGCGCTCATGCCCCGAATGCGGCATCGGCGGTCGCCGCGTCAGCAGCCGGCTGAACGCACCTCGGCGGGGCAACGGAGCGACGCCGCTCAGACGGCGGTCAGGAGCTTGGCGGTTCTCCGCCCAGCGGACGGTCGGGCGGGCGGCGACGCAAGCCGAGGATGCTGAGCAAGAACGATGAGAAGAACACCTGCAGGCCGACGATCACGAGCGTCGCGGCGACGATTGCGAGGCGCTCTTCGGCGAGCGCGCCGAAGCCCCGGCTGATCCAGTGACCGATGACGACGGCGCCGACTGTGAGGCCGGCGACGATGATCGTTCCGCCGAGAGCGAGCCCATGCTCCAAGCGAAAGCGGGCGCGCGCGCTGTCGAACCACTGGTCCCTCTCACCCATGAAGTAGGTGCCGTAAGCGTGCGCGCACAGCCCCATCGCGAGAACCTCGCTACCGACAATCGTGAGCAGCGACCCTCCGATCAGGCTGTGAAGGTCCCACCGCCGCCCGAGCACGTCGATGTTCAAAAGGACGGTCGCCGAGATGAGGACGCCGATCGCCGACATCACCGCGCCGGGAATGATGAACAGGTGGGTAGGGCTGTGGACGAGGAGAAAACGCAGGTGCCGCCAGCCGTCGCGGAACGAGGAGAGCTTCGACTCTCCTCCGCGGGGGTGATATTCGATCGGCACCTCGCCGATCACGAGGTTCTGCTTCGAAGCGCGAATCACCATCTCGGAGGCGAACTCCATGCCGGTCGTGCGCAGGTCGAGCTCGGGAAGCACGTCGCGGCGTAGCGCGCGCATGCCGCAGTGCGCGTCCGCGACGCCGGTGCGGAAGAACAGGTTGAGGATGCCGGTGAGCACGGGGTTGCCGACGTAGCGGTGAAGCCACGGCATCGCGCCGGGCTTGATGTTGTCCATGCGGTCGCCCATGACCAGCTGCGCGCCGTCCTGTAACTTCGCGACGAAGCGCGCGATCTCGCCGAAGTCGTAGGTGAGATCGGCGTCGGCCATAACGATGTAGTCGCCGCGCGCGGCGGCGAAGCCCGCGAGGTAAGCGCTCCCGTACCCGCGCCTTCGCTCCAGCACGACGTGAGCGCCGGCCGCCTCGGCAACCGCCGCGCTGCGGTCTTCGGAGGCGTTATCGACGACGATCACCTCACCGCTGAATCCGGCGGACTCGAGCGCCGCTTGCGCATCGCGCACGCACTGCTCGATGTTCTCCTCCTCGTTCAGGCAGGGGATCACCACGGACACCATCGGGGTGGGCCTGGTTATCCGCACATGAGGTGCGGCGGGGAGTGGGTGCTGGGCGGTGCTCATCCGATTCGCGAGGGCGCAGACAATCCAGCCACCGGATCGCAACGACTGAGAACACGCGCCAACGCGAAAAGTGGCGCGCTGCGGACCCTGATCCTAGCGGACGTCCTGGTCGTCCGGCAGCCGTGGTCGCTCACTGCCAGAAGCTCGGGAGCGCGCTCAGATGGCGCTTGACCGGAAGCGGGATTCGCGCGTGGTTTGCGCCGAGGACCAGCCCCGCGAACTTCGTCGTCTCATATACGGCCGCATAGGGGATCCAGCGCCGCCGCCCGCTGCGCCACAGCCATGCGAGCTCGCCGCGCGCGTACCGGAGCGCGGCGGCGCGCAGCGCACGCGCGGCCTCGCGGTCGCCCGCGAGATACGCGCGATCGGCGGAGGCGCCGGAGTCGAAAAAGCGCCTGAACGCCGCGCCGAGGGTGTAGTTGTGGGAATGCCAAACGACGGCCTTGGGTTCGTAGCGGACGGCGTAGCCGGCGAGCAGGACGCGCCGGCACCAGTCCTGATCCTCGCTCATGATGATGTCCTCGACAAAGGGGAAGCGCTGCCACAGCGCACGCGGCATGGCCGCGTTGACGTTCGAGAACAGCGTCGTCTCCATCGTCAGCTCGCCGACGCTCGCCGCCTCCTGGCGCCGCTGCTTCTCGCCATAGAGGAAGCCGAGGAAGTAACGCTCGGGGGGCGTCGCCCCCTCGTGCGGCAGCTGGCGGCCGTAGACGCCGGCCAGCGTCGAGTCCTCGTGCAACGGCGAGGTCAACCGCTCGAGCCAGGTGGCCTCGAGCGGATACGCGTCCTGGCTGATGAAAACGAGCACGTCCCCGCGCGCAAGCGCCGCACCGAGGTTGCGCGCACGGCCGTGGCTGAACTCGCGGGGTGGTATCTCGCGCACGACCGCGCCGAAATCGCGCGCGGTCGCGACGCTCGCGTCCGTCGAGCCGGAGTCGACGACGACGATCTCGACCTCGCTGTCGATGGTCTGCGAGGTGATGGCGTCGAGGCAGCGCACGAGCTCGCTGCCGCCATCCTTCACGGGGATCACGACCGAGATCACGCGCGACACGATACGGGCGCCGCGCGAAGCGCCCTCTAGGATGGGCGACCAATGGGCGTCGCGCTCTTCGACACATCGACACCGCTGACGCCGCTGTGGCCGGAGCTCATGGAGCGGCTGACGGCGGTGATGGACGCCGGGCGCTACATCCTCGGACCCGAGGTGAAGGCGTTCGAGCGAGAGTTCGCCGATTACCTCGGCGTCGCGCACGCGGTCGGCGTGGCGAACGGGACGGACGCGCTGACGATTGCGCTGCGCGCCGCGGGCGTGGGTGAGGGCGACGAGGTGATCGTCCCCTCGTTCACCTTCTACGCGAGTGCCGAGGCGATCGTTCCCACCGGCGCAACGCCGGTCTTCTGCGACGTCGACGCGGACACCGCGAACGTCAGCCTCGAGACCGTACGCGCGGCGCTGACGCCGCGCTCCAAGGCGGTCATCGCGGTCGATCTATTCGGCAACCCGGCGCCCGTCGCTGAGATCCGCGAGAACACCGGCCTGATCGTCGTCGAGGACGCGGCGCAGGCGGCCGGCGCGCTCGCCGACGGTCGACGCGCAGGCTCGATGGGCACGGTGAGCACCTTCTCGTTCTTCCCTTCGAAGAATCTCCCCTGCTTCGGCGACGGCGGCGCGATCGTGACGGACGACGAGCAGATCGCCGAGCTGGCACGAATCCTTCGCTTCCATGGTTCACGGGACAAGGCCACCTTCGAGCAGGTTGGCTACAACTCGCGTCTGGACGAGCTCCAGGCGGCACTGCTGCGCGTGCTCCTGCCGCATCTCGACACGTGGACGGAAGGTCGCCGCGCGGCCGCCGATCACTACGAGTCATGCGGGCTGCGTGAGCTCGTCGCACTACCCGCGCAGACGTCCGGCATCGAGCCGGCCTGGCATCTGTATGTGGTGAGGCACCCGCACGCCGACCACCTCGCCGCCGAGCTCGCGCGCGCGGGCGTCGAGGCGCGCGGCTACTACCGCAGGCCCGTCCACCGCCAGCCCGCGATGGCCCGGTGGGGCGCGGGCATCGAGCTGCCCGCGACCGAGGAACTAGCCGCGACGAACCTCGCGATCCCCATGAGCCCCGTCCTCAGCGGCGAGCAGGCGCGCGAGGTCACCGAGGCGGTCGGGGCAGCGTTGGCTTCCGTCTCCCCCGCATAGGGCGGGAACCCCGGCCGACGAGCTATCGAGACTGATCGCTCCGCCGCGCGTGCGAGCCTCTACAGCTCCGCGAGCCGGCGCTCGAGGAAGCGCCGCTCGGGGTCCGATCGCGCGAGCGCGAGCGCGCGCTCGAACTCCGCTCGCGCCTCCTCGCCGCGGCCGAGCCGTCGCAGCAGCTCCGCGCGCGTCGAGTGCAGGTAGCGGTAGTCGTCGAGCTCGAGGCCTTCCACGGTCTCGAGCGCGCGCTCGGGCGAGCCCGCTTCGGCGAGCGCGACCGCGCGATTGAGCTCGACGACCGGCGAGTGCGTGAGGAGCGTGAGCCGCTCGTATAGCTGTGCGACCTCCCGCCAATCGACGCGCTCCTCGCTCTGCAGCGACGCGATCGCCGCCTGGAGCACGTACGCGCCGCTGCCGCGCAGCGCGAGCGCGCGGTCGAGCGCCGCGCGGCCGGCCGCGATCTGCGCGAGATCCCATAGCGACCGGTCCTGCTCCGCGAGCAACACGAGCTCGCCGCCCGCAAAGCGCGCGTCGCGGCGCGCGTCGTGAATCAGCATCAGCGCCACCAGCCCGTGCACCTCCGGCTCGTCGGGCATCAGCTCGCACATCACGCGCCCGAGCCGGATCGCCTCCGCGGCGAGGTCCATCCGGCCCCCGTAGCCCTCGTTGAAGATCAGGTAGATCACCGCGAGCACCGCGTCGAGACGGTCGGGAAGCACGTGCGCGGCTGGAATCGCGAACGGGATGCCCGCCTGCCTGATCTTGACCTTCGCGCGCGAGAGGCGCCGCTTCATCGTCTCCTCGCCGACCAGGAACGCGCGCGCGATCTCCTCCGTGCTCAGTCCGCCAAACGCGCGCAGCGTCAGCGCCACCTGCGCCTCCCTCGCGAGCGCCGGGTGACAGCACGTGAAGATCAGCTCGAGGCGCTCGTCCTCGATGAACGTCTCGTCGATCTCGTCCACCGTCGCCTCCGCGACCTCGAGCGCGCGCGTCTTCTCAGCGAGCGTGCGCTCGCGGCGGATGCGGTCGATCGCGCGGTTGCGCGCCGTCGTTACGAGCCATCCAGCGGGATTCGCGGGTAGCCCCTCGCGCGGCCAACGCTCCGCCGCGATCGCGAACGCCTCCGCCGCGGCTTCCTCGGCCAACTCGAAGTCGCCGAGGAAGCCGATCAGCGAGGCGAGCACGCGCCCCCACTGCTCGCGGAAGATCTGCTCGATCAGCTCTACTGCTCCACAACCGGACGCACCTCGACGCAGCCGTGCATCCGCGCCGCGGGAACCCGCCCCGCGAGCTCGATCGCGTCGTCGAGGTTGTGCGCGTCGAACACGTAGTAGCCCCCGAACACCTCCTTCGTGTCCGCGAAAGGGCCGTCGGTCGTCAGCGTCTTTCCGTCCTGCACCCGCACCGTCGTCGCCGTCTCGATCGGCTGCAGCTGCGCACTTGCCGTGCAGCGCGGATCGTCTGAGAGCGCCATGTATTCGCCTTGAGCAGCCTGCCGCTCCTGCTCCGAGAGCGACTCCCACGATCCGGGCTTTGCGTAGATCAACAGGGCGTACTTCATCGTTTGGCCTCCTTGGAGATTGAAAGGAATCATCTCCAAGACGAACGGGCGAGGCGCGAGGGGACAGCCCGTAGCCCGCGCTCGCGCACTCGCACCACGCTCGATCGAGCCGCACTCGAGGGGATGCGCCCGGCGCTAGCAGGGTTTGGCGAAAGGATTGGCGAAAGTCACGGCCCGGACGGGTCGGCAGGCGGCCCCTGCGACGGGTAGAGCGCGTGCGAAGTAGCCTACACGCGTGCCGCGCCAGCTCCCTCTGCGTGCCGTGAAGAACACGCTGCTTCACGCGCCCCCACCGGTGCGCGACGGAGTGGGCCTCGCGCTGTTCCGTGGCTACGAGCTGTACACGAGCCTGCGGCCAGGACGCACCCGAATCGTCGAAGACAATGGCCTGCCGGTACCCCCCGCGAGGCTGCGCACCACGGTAGTCGGCTATGCCGAGCCTGAGCCGTTTCTCGCAACGGGCCATGCCGAGAACGCGATGATCCGCGACGCGCTCGCCCGCGCTGAACGACCGATCGAGTCGTTAGACAGCCTCCTCGACTGGGGTTGTGGCTGCGGACGCCTGACGCGGTGGTTGGCCGATATAGACGCCGACGTTTACGCCTGCGATTACAACGGCGACCTTGTGGGCTGGGTGAGCCGCAACCTGCCGTTCGTGACAGCGACGCGCAACGACCTCGCACCGCCGCTGCCCTACGGCGACTCCGTATTCGACTTCGTCTACGCGCTCTCGGTCTTCACACACCTCCGAGATGACTCGGCCCGCGCGTGGCTTGCTGAGATCAAGCGCGTTCTTCGGCCCGATGGCTTGTTCTTCTTCACGACCCACGGTTCCGGGTACCGCTACCACCTCTCACCTGGCGACGCCGTGCGGTTCAACGCTGGCCACTCGGTGGTGCAGTTCGGTTCGGTCGAAGGCACCAATCTCTGTGCGGCCTACCATCCACGACGGTGGATGGAAGGGGCCGCTACGGACGCGGGCTTGGTCGTTGTGGAGGTCATCGAGGCCGCCGACGTACCGGAGTCCGAGCGCGTGATCGGGCAGGATCGATACCTCGTCGGGCGCGGCTAAGCCGCTAGTGCGCACGTCCGCTCTGAGGCCAGGCGGCAGGCGAGTTTGCCCAATACGGTCAGGTCTACGTGGAGCCTGACGCGCTCGATGCGCCGGACGCGGAGGGGTCCCATCGCCCATTCGTTCGTGAGCCTGCCGAACTCGCGCTCGACGGCGACACAGCTGCGGTAGAGCTTCGCGCTGCGCACCGACTCGCGTGGGATCAGCGGGTGGAGCGGCGATGCCTTGACCCACACGAACGCGGGCTGGCACTCGCCCGTCGGGCAACGCCACTTCGTCGCCTTGCGCTTGAAGTCGGCCCCGGCGAACTTCCAGACGCCGCGGCGGCAGCACGGTGGCTCGTGGTCGCCGCGCTTGACGCCGGCAGTCTCCCGCAGCGGCGTGACAAGCGAGATGCCCCCGCGCAGGGCGTGCTTGGGGTAGAACCGGGCGGATCGTGAGGTAGTGATGCCGAGCGCCGCCCTGCAACGCCCCGCCGCCATTGGCCCTACGAGTTTCGCCAAACCCTCCTAGTGCTCGCGCACCCGCACGACGTTCGACGCGCCGCGCGCGAAGGGGTAGTCCGACTCTGCATCGCAGAGCACGCGAAATTCATACGTCGCCGGGCCCGCGAAGCGGAAGCGGTAGCTCGCGCGAAAGCGCCCGCGCGCGTTCGCGCGCACGACTTTGAACTCGAGCCACCCGCTCCCCGCCGAGCGCGCCTCGAGGATCACCTGCTTGCCGCCCGCCGGCACGTGACCGCCGAGCAGCCGGCCGCGAAAGCGGATCGTCCCGCCCACACGCACCGCGCGCGGCGAGATCGAGAGCGCGACCGGCGCGCGCACGCTGAGGCGAAGCGCGCGCGTCGCAACGCCCGCCCCCGCCGCCGTGAAGTACGCGACGCACACCGTCCGCGACGGTCCGCCGCCCGCCACGCGCACGCTGAAGCGCCCGTCCGCGCCGGTCAGCGTGGGCACGCTCGCGCTCGCCGCCCCTGCGCCCGGCGCCGTCGCGAACGCTTCCACCCGCGCGCCCGCGATCGGCGAGCCGTCGGCGCGCGTGACATGGCCTTCGACCGTCTGCGCGCGTGCGAAGTTGCTCGTCAGCGTCGCCTTCGCCGATCCGCGCCAGCCTGCGCTCAGGACCGCGTCGCCCGCCGTCGCGTTCGCGTTCGTCGCACACGGCGCGCCGTTCGCGACCGGCACCCTGCGGTCGATCACCGTCGCCGCGTTTCCCGCCGCGTCGATCACCTGCACCGTCACCTCGTGTTCGCCGTTCGCGAGCTGCGTCGTGTCGACGCCCACCGACGTGCTCACCGTCGCCACGCACGGTTTTACGTACAGGAACGCCGCGCTTCCGTCGCCAGTCCCACCCGCCTCGCGGCAGCGGCCTCCGTTTTCATCCAGCGGCGTGCGCGCGAGCGGCGCCCCGTCCACGCTCACGAGCGCCTCGTATACGCCCGCGCCCGCGTCGCTCGCCGTGAAGCTCACGTCGCTCACCCCGCTCACCGCCGCCGCCGCCGCGAGCGGGCCGCCGACGTTCACGACCGTCGGCGGCGCTTGTTGTTCGAGCGTCACGTCCGCCGCATAGATCACCACCAGCGCGTGATAGCCGTCGGGCATCAGCGGCGGCTCAGGGGCCAGCGAGCTGCAGTTGAAGAGCGCTTCCGAGACGCATTCCGCGTTCGCGCTCAGCCCCGTCGCCAGGCTCGCCCGCGGCGCCGCCACGAGATTCGCGCTCGCGAACGGCACGCCCTGCTCGCCGATCCCCGCCGTGCACCCGCTCTTCGGCGCGCATTCTTCGAACGCGCTCGTCCTCCCGACGCCGCCGAGCCACAGCACGTACTCGTCTTTGAAGTTGAAATAGCCATCCGCGTCCCCCGCGCGCCAGATCCTCGCCGCCGCCACCCGCTCGCCCGCCGGCGGCACGAACTGCCAGCTCGCCACGTCTTCCGGCACCGCCGATACGTGGTCTTCCACGAATCCCGCCGCCAAGCCCCCCGTCGGGCTCGCGCAGCTGTTTTCCGTCACCGCCGTCGCGCCGCGAGCCGCCGGCGTCCAGCCATCCGCCGGTGCCACTTCGCCTGTCGGCGTGCGGCACGCGTAGACGTGGTAGATGCCCGCGTGCGCGCCCGTGGGAGCGCCGAGCGCGCTCATCGCCGCCAGTGCCAGGCTCGCGCCGAACGCTCCCTTCGACGTCCGCAACGCCATCTCCACCTTTGTCGGTCCGTGGGGGCCTCGTGCCCCCTCCTGCAATCCTCTCACGACCGCCGCGCCGTCGCAGGACACGCGCGCGCTTTAGCCGCGCGCGTCCCTCAGCGCCGACAGGCGCCCTCCTCTACACCGCGAACGAGATCGGCAGCCGCGCGAGGCCGTAGATGCCCGACACGCCTTCGAACTCCGGCTCGCTGTCGAGTCGCAGGTCAGTCAGGTTCTTCGACAGGAACGCCAGGCCCTCCTGGAGCTCCACGCGCGCCAGGTTCGCCCCGAGGCAGTAGTGCACGCCCGCGCCGAACGTCAGCGCGCGCGCCCTCCCGCGGTCCGCCGTAATGTCGAACGCGTCCGCCCCGCCCGCGCCCGCCTCCGCGTCTGCCAGGTCGCGGTTACCCGTGAACGCGCACACCGCTACCAGCGATCCCTCTGGGAACGTCACGTCGCGCCACTCGACATCCTCCGTCGTCAGGCGCGCCGTGAACGGCGTGATCGGCTCGTAGCGCAGCGCCTCCTCGACCGCCGCCTCCGCCAGCGACTCGTCTTCCGCCAAGAGCTGCCACTGGTCGGGGTGTTCAGCGAGCAGACGGATCGCGTGCGCGAGCTGGCTCTGGCTCGTGTCAACGCCGCCCACCAGGACATTGAAGACGAGGTTGATGCACTCCACGTCGTTCAGGCGGTCGCCCTCCTCCTCCGCCTCGATCAGCTTCGTGATCAGGTCGTCCGCCGGGTGCGCGCGGCGCGCGCGCACCAGCTCCTCCGCGTACTCGTAGAACTCCGCGCACGCCTCCTCGATCTTCTCGCGCTCGCTCGCCATACTGATCACGTCGAACTGGCGCTGGATCCAGTTCGACCAGTGGTGCAGCCGCGGCGCGTCCTCCAGCGGCGCCCCCATCACCGTCGCGATCGCCAACGACGGGTACGGCTTCGCGAACGCCTCCACGAACTCGCAGCGCACCCGGCCGCCGTCAGCGCTCGCCACGCTCGTCTGGCGCGCGCCGTTCGTATCCGCCGCCGTGTCCGCCCGGGCGCTCGCCAGCACGTCGTCGAGCAGTCCCTGCAAGAGATCGCCCATCACCGGGCGGTAGCGCTCCACCGCGCGCGGCGACAGCGCCGGGTTCACCAGGCTGCGAAGCCGCGTGTGGTCCGCCCCGTTGATGTGCAGGATGTTCCGCTTCATCTCCTCGTACAGCGCGCCCTCTTTCACCTCGAAGATCTCCGCGATCCGCATCCCCGGGAAGACCGCCGCCCGCGTGCGCAGGAAGAACTCCGCCGACTCCCTGTCGAGCACGATGAACCCGTCGAACGGCCCGCGCGCCAGCCAGCCCTGCGAGCGCAGCTCCGCCATCGCCGCGTGGAACGCCTCTCCGCGCAGCGCCTCGTCCGCCGTGTTCAGGAACGGGAGGTCGAGCTCCGTCGCCAGCCGCATCGTCGCCGCGGACGCTACCGCGCGCCGTGTGCGCGTGCCGTCACGAGCGGTCGCCGGCAAGTTGCTCGAGGCGACTGCTGTGCGCGTGTGCGTGGGCGTGGGCGTGGGCGCGAACGCGCGTGTGTGCGCACCGCGGCCGGTCCGCATGTCCGAACGCGACTGCTGCGCGCGTGCGCGTGTGGGCGCACCGCGGCCGGTCCGCATGTCCGAACGCGACTGCTGCGCGCGCGCGCTAGCGCTCCGGCTCTCGCGCCAGCTTCTTGCCGGGGTTCAAGAGTCCCTTCGGGTCGAACGCCGCCTTGATGCGTTCGTGCAGCGACAGCGCCGCCTCGTCCCACTGCAGCGCCAGGCGGCCGCTCTTCAGGAGGCCCGTGCCGTGCTCCGCAGCGACCGACCCGCCGAGCGCGGCGACGAGCTCGAACAGCTCCGCTTCGGACTCCTCCGCCGCATCGAGCTCCGCGTCGCTCGACGGGTCGACGAGCACCGTCGCGTGGATGTTGCCGTCACCGCCGTGCCCCCACGCGCACGAACGTAGTCCGCGGCGCGACGCGATCTTCTCGAAGCGCTCGAGCGCCTCCTGGAGGCGCTCCACGGGCACCGACACGTCCTCCGACACCTTCGCCCCGCGCGCAGCCGTCACGACGCCGTTGAAGCCGTCGCGCCAGCGCCACAGCGCCGCCGTCTCGTGCGGCTCCTGCATCACGAGCGCGCGCGCCGCGAGCACTTCGCGCAGCGCCCCCCGCGCGGCGTCCGCCGCCGCAGCCGAGCCGTCTACCTCCGCCATCAGCGCAAAGCCCGCGTCGTGCGGGATCGCGCCCGGGTAGCCCCCAGCGACGATCGCCAGCACTTCGCCGTCGATGAACTCGAGCGCCGACGGCTCGATCCCCGCGGCGAGCACTTCGAGGATCGCTGCGCAGCCGTCCGCGCGCGTGCGCTGAAAGCACATCAACGTGTGCGTCGCCTCCCGCGCCGGCAACAGCGCGAGGTGTACCGCCGTGATCAAACCGAGCGTTCCCTCCGAGCCGACGAGCAAGTTCTTCAGGTCATAGCCCGCGACGTCCTTGCGCGCCCAGCCGCCCAGCGTCACGAGCTCGCCCGGAGCGAGAACAGCCTCGACGCCGCGCACCCACGCGCCCGTCGCCCCGTACTTCAGCGCGTGCGGCCCGCCCGCGTTCGTCGCCACGTTGCCCCCAATCTGCGATTGCTCCGCCGCGCCCGGGTCGGGCGCGAACACCAGTCCGTTCTCGCGCGCCAGGCGCTGCACGTCACGCGTGCTCACGCCCGCTTCCACGCACATCCGCCACAGCCCCGGCTCGAGCTCGCGAATCCCGCGCAGGCGCTCGAGCGAGCACACGACGCCGCCCTCGCTCGGGACCGCGCCACCCGTCAGGCCCGTCCCGCCGCCGCGCGGCACGAGCGGCACGTCGTGCGCGTAGCACCAGGCCAGCACCGCCGCTACTTCCTCCGCGCCGCCCGGAAGGATGACCGCGTCCGCGCGCCCGACGATGCCACGACGGCGCGTCGCGTCGGCGTTATAGGGCGAAGACTCCGCCGGCGCGAACACGTGCTCCGCGCCGACGAGCGCGGCCAGCTCCCGTTCCATCGATATCGCGAGGCTACAGCCGCGGTTAGCATTGGTTGGGTCATGGCCGTTCGCGCTAAGACCCCCTCGGACGCGGACGCGTCACCGGACTCGCAGTTTCGAACCCTCTCCGGCGAGCCCGTCCGCGAGCTCTACACGCCGGACGACCTGCCGCCCGGCATCGGCGGCCCTGACGATCCCATCGGCCGCCCCGGCGCCTACCCGTTTACGCGCGGTCCCTATTCGTCGATGTACCGCGGACGCCTGTGGACGATGCGCCAGTTCGCCGGCTTCGGCACCAGCGAGGAGACCAACGAGCGCTTCCGCTACCTGCTCGATCACGGCCAGACGGGGCTCTCCACCGCCTTCGACATGCCCTCGTTGATGGGACACGACTCCGACCACGCGCGCAGCCTCGGCGAGGTCGGCCGCGAGGGCACCGCGATCGACACGCTCGAGGACATGCGCACGCTCTTCTCGGGGATCGACCTCGGCAAGGTCTCCGTCTCGATGACCATCAACGCCCCCGCCGCGATCATGCTCGCCTTCTACGTCGCCGCCGCCGAGTCCGACCCGTTGCATCCGACGCCGCGCGAGCAGCTCTCGGGCACCATTCAGGCCGACATCCTCAAGGAGTACATCGCGCAGAAGGAGTGGTGCTTCCCGATCGACCCCGCGATGCGCCTGTGCGGCGACATGATCGAGTGGTGCAGCCGGCACATGCCGCGCTGGCACCCCATCTCGATCTCCGGCTACCACATTCGCGAGGCCGGCTCCACCGCCCAGCAGGAGCTCGCCTTCACGCTCAAGGACGGCTTCACCTACGTCGAGCAGGCGCTCGAGCGCGGCCTCGACGTCGACGCCTTCGCGCCGCGGCTCTCGTTCTTCTTCAACGCCCACATCGACTTCTTCGAGGAGATCGCCAAGTACCGCGCCGCTCGCCGCATCTGGGCACGCGAGATGCGCGACACCTACGGCGCCAAGAACGAGCGCTCGCTGCAGATGCGCTTCCACTCCCAAACCGCCGGCGTGAGCCTCACCGCTCAGCAGCCGCTCAACAACATCGTCCGCACCACCGTCGAGGCCCTCGCGGGCGTCCTCGGCGGCACGCAGTCGCTGCACACCAACTCCTACGACGAGGCGCTCGCCCTGCCGACCGAGGACGCCGTCACCATCGCCCTGCGCACGCAGCAGATCATCGCCCACGAAACCGGAGTCACCAACACCGTCGACCCGCTCGGCGGCAGCTACTTCATCGAGGCCCTCACCGACGAGATGGAGCGCCACGCCTATCGGTACTTCGAAAAGATCGACGAGCTCGGCGGGATGGTCGACGCCGTCAAGCAGAACTTCCCCCAGCGCGAGATCGCCGACGCCGCATTCGTGCTGCAGCAGGAAATCGACGCCGGTCGGCGGATCGTCGTCGGCGTCAACCGCTATGTGCAGGAGGGCGAGGAGGAGATCCCGACCCTGCGCATCGACCCGGCGCTCGAAAGCAAGCAGATCGGCCGCCTCGCCGCCGCCCGCGCCGCGCGCGACGGCGCCGCCGTCGAGGTCGCGCTCGCCGCGCTTCGCGAGCACGCCGCGCAGCCCGACCACAACCTCATGGACCCGCTCTTGCGCTGCGCGACCGCCGGCGCCTCCGAGGGCGAGATCGTCGAGTCGCTGCAGCAGGTCTTCGGCGCCTACCAAGAGACACCCGTTTTCTGAGGCACGGGTCTCGGCCACTCCGGGGGGAGCGGGCCGGGCGCACGGTGCTTGCTTCCCCCGCCTCGACCGAGGTGCTGCGCGCGCGCTAACGCGCGCGCCTGCGGGTGCGCGGCACGCCCTCTCATCCAGCTCTGGCGCAACTTAGAGTGCGCGTACGTGCTCTTGGTTAGGATCAGCAGCCGCGCAAAGTCCGGGCGCGACTCCCGAACCCTGGAGACTCGATGAGCAGCCGTCCGTACGCACGCGACTGCGCGCGCCCGCTCGTGCGCGCCCTTGCCCGCGCACGCCACGTCGCCTTGAGCGCCGCGATCGCCTTGAGCGCCGCGAGCGCTGCCGTCGTCGCGCTCCCCACGGCCGCCGCCGCGCGGGCGAGCGCCGTGACCGTCTCCCCGCTACCGGGAAGCACCGACGCGATGCCCGGCACGCAGATCAGCTTCCTCGGCGCGCCCGCATCGCAGCTGCGATCGATCCGCGTCGTCGGCTCGACGAGCGGCCGGCACAGCGGGCGCCTGCGCTCCTACGCGTCGGCAAGCGGCGCGAGCTTCATCCCGCGCGCCGGCTTCACTCCGGGTGAGCGCGTGAGCGTGAGCGCCCGGCTGCGCAGCGGCAGACGGATCCAGCGCCTCGCGACGAGCTTCACCGTCGCCCAGCCCGCGACGATTGCGCTCACCGAATTCGCCGCCGGACCGGCCAAGGCCTCGGAAGCACAGAGCTTCCGGTCCGAACCCGGGCTGCACCCGCCCGTCGTCACCGTCCACCGGCCGGCAACATCGGCGAGCGCGCCGGGCTACCTGTTCGCGACACCGTTCATCGGACCCGGCCAGTACGGGCCGATGATCTTCGACAGCGGCGGCAACCTCGTCTGGTTCCGCGCGCTGCCGCCCGGCGAAGACGCGGGCAACCTGCGCACGCAGACATATCGTGGACAGACGGTCCTCACCTGGTGGCAGGGCAAGACCTGGACGTTCGACTACGGCCAGGGCGTCGACATGATCGCGAACTCGAATTACAAGACAGTCGCGGTGATCAAAGCGGGTAACGGCCTACAAGCCGACGAGCACGAGTTCCTGCTCACGCCCAACGGCTCGGCCTTTGTGGTCGCTTACAACCCCGTGATCACGAACCTCACCTCCGTCGGCGGCGGGGCGTCGGGTATCGCGCTCGACGGCGTCATCCAGGAGATCGATCCGCGCACCGGACTCGTGATGTGGGAGTGGCACAGCCTCGGCCACGTCGATGTCTCGGAGTCCTACGCCAGCCTGCCGGGCCTCGCGACGAACGCGTTCGACTACTTCCACATCAACTCGCTCGACGTCGACGGGCATGGGAGAGTCCTCATCTCAGCGCGCAACACGTGGGCGATGTACGAGATCAACGCCCACACGGGCGGGGTCACATGGCGCCTCGGCGGCAAGAGGTCGACCTTCGCGCTCGGCACCGGCGTCGCGTTCGCCTGGCAGCACAACGCCGTCTTCCTCGAAAACGGCGAGGTCAGCGTCTTCGACGACGAGGGCAGCCCTCCCGTGAAACCGCCGTCGCGCGGCGAGGTACTAAAGCTCAACACCGCCGCAAAGACCGCGACGCTCGTGACCCAGTTCATCCGCTCCCCGACACCCCTGACGACCAACAGCCAGGGTAACCTCCAACAGCTGCCCGGCGAACGCTGGCTCGTGGGCTGGGGCGGCGTGCCGAACTTCACCGAATTCAACTCCAAGGGCGAAGTCATCTTCGACGCGCAACTACCGAACGCGACCCTCGCCGGCGGCATCCCGGCGGGCGAGTTCAGCTACCGCGTCTACCGCGAGCCCTGGAGCGGACAACCGACGGCGTACGACCCGGCGATCGCCGTCAGGCGCGCGGGTGGCGCCACCGCCGTGTACGCGAGCTGGAACGGCGCGACCGGCGTCGCCTCCTGGCAGCTGCTCGCGGGAGCGGACGCGGGTCATCTGTCGCCCACCGGGGCGACGACACCAAGGAGCGGGTTCGAGACGACGATCCCCGCGCCGGCCGCCGCGTATTACGAGGTGCGCGCACTGAGCGCGTCGGGCAAGGTGCTCGCGAGCTCGAAGGCTGTCGCGGCCGCCGGCGCGTGATCAACCGCCGACTGCACAAAGCGCTGCTCGCGTGCGGCGCGCTCGTCGCGCTTGGCAGCGCGATATCGCTCGTGCTCGCCTCACACCGCATCGCCGCCGAGCAGGCCGCCTACCACGCGCCCGCCGCCGGACGCTGCGCCCCGAGCACGCTCAATGCGTCGGCGGTGCTGCCCGGCACGAGCCTCTCGGTGAGCCCGCTGCCAGGTACCTATGCGGCATCCCCGAACACTCAGATCAGCCTTGTCGGCGTACCCACGGGCGAGCTGCGGGCGGTACGCGTCAGCGGCTCGCTCACCGGTCGGCACCCAGGGAGCCTGCGCGCCTACTCGCAGGGTGACGGCGCGAGCTTCATCCCCCGCGCTCCCTTCGAGCCGGGCGAGATCATCACCGTGCGCGGAAACCTCCGCAAGGGCAAGCACGTGACGCCGTTCGCCTTCCGCTTCGCAGTTGCGCATCCGGAGACGCTCGGGTACGTCGCGCAGAGCACGCCGCCGCGCCGTCCGCACGAGGTCGAGCACTTCCACTCGCGCCACGACCTCGTCCCGCCCGCGATCGAAGTCACCGCGAGCGCCGCCGTCGGCGGTGCTTCCGCGCGGGCGCGCGGTACATCGGGCGCGGTCGCGGGGCTAGTGTTCGCGACGCCGTACGAGGGTCCAAGCGCAGCCGGTCCGCTGATCTTCGATCAGGCGGGCAACGTCGTCTGGTTCGCGCCGCTACCGCGCGGCATCGCCGCGGCCAACCTCCAGGTCCAGCAGTACGACGGCCAGCCAGTGCTCACCTACTGGCGCGGGCGGATTCCACCCCAGGGGTTCGGCCAGGGCGAAGAGGTCATCCTCAACAGCTCCTACCGCCAAGTCGGCCGCGTGCACGCGGGCAACGGCTACAAGGCCGACCTGCACGACTTCCGCATAGGCCCCCACAACACCGCCGTGCTCACCGTCTTCAACGCCATCCAATGCGACCTCTCCAGTGTCGGCGGCCCGCACGGCGGCGCGGTCACCGACGGCCTCTTTCAGGAAATCGACCTGCCGACGGGGCTCGTGCGCCGGGAGTGGCACAGCATCGACCACGTCGCTCTGTCGGACTCCTACGCGACGCCCGTCGGCACGACCACAGCGTGGCCGTTCGACTACTTCCACATCAACTCGCTCGCGGCGCAGCCCGACGGCACGACGCTGATCTCCGCACGCAATACGTCCGCACTGTACGAGCTCGACACGGCGACCGGAGAGGTGCTCGAGGAGATCGGCGGACGCAGCTCGAGCGTCCACCTCGCCCCCGGCGCGACCACCGCCTACCAGCACGACGCGCGCGAGCACCCGAACGGGACGATCAGCGTGTTCGACAACGGCGGCGTGCCGATGGTTCATGAACAGTCTCGCGGGCTGATCCTCGAACTCAACCCGCACACGGGCGCCGACGCGGTCGTCGCGCAGTACAGGCACGCGACGCCGCTCTCCTCCGGCAGCCAGGGCAACTTGCAGCTGCTGCCCGACGGCAACGCGTTCATCGGCTGGGGATCGGAGCCGTACTTCTCGGAGTTCAATCCCGCGGGACAGACGATCTTCGACGCCCGCTTCCGCGGGCCGTACCAGTCCTACCGCGGCTACCGCTTCTCGTGGGTCGGAGCACCCGCCGCACCGCCCGCGATCGCGGCCACGCGCAGCGCGCAAACCGGCGTCGTGACCGCGTACGCGAGCTGGAACGGCGACACGCGAACGACGCGCTGGCGCCTGCTCGCGGGCGACTCGCCGCGCGCGCTCGCGCCGATCGCAGAGGCTCCACGCGAAGGCTTTGAGACGGCGATCGCGCTGCCCGCGTCCGCGTCGTTCGTCGCCGTCGAGGCGCTCGACGCCGCCGGCAACGTGCTCGGGCGCTCCCGCGCAGTCCGCGGCTAGCGCGGCGAAGACGCGCATCGCGCGCCGTCCGCGCGCCGTCCGCGCGCCGGCGCATCGTGCACTCGGCGCACGACGGACCCGCCGCAGAGCTCGTAGGGGAATCCACATCGGCCGTCTAACGGAACCACATCGGCTGTATAAGGGAATGTTTAGAGAAAGACACGGGTTTACAACCCCCCTCAACGCGGGTACTCTTGTCTCAAACCCACTGGACGCCTGCAAAGAGGACGGCACGAGCGATATGCACAGGGCCGAAACCGGCTCCAAATCCGCTGCACCAGCCCTGACGGCGACGAACGGCGCGCCGCGCACGAACGGAAGCACGGCTGTCGAGCAGCCGGGGGAGCGCTACAAGCGACTGCCGACCGGCGCCCACGGACTCGCGCGTGAGGACGTCGAGCGCGACCAGCGCGATCGCCTCCGCAGGGCGATGATCGAGCTGATCGCGCACCGCGGCTACCCCGCTGTGCGGGTCGCCGACCTGACGAAGCTCGCACGCGTCTCGCGGCCGACGTTCTACTCGCTGTACGAAGACAAGGAGCAGCTGACGCTCGAAGCGTACGAGGACATGGCGACGCGCACCGCGCGGGCGTCGCTCGCCGCGTACAACGAAATCGAAGGCACCCCGCGCGAACGCCTGCGCGCATCGATCGGCGCCTACCTCGAGCTGTGCGCGGCGGAGCCGGATGCGATGTCGCTGTTCCTCTTCGGCGCCTTCGGCGCCGGGCCGGCCGCGCTCGAACGACGCAACCGCTCGCTCGAGACGTTCGAACGGAACGCAGAAGCGAGCCGCGATGCCGCAGCGCCGCCGCCGAACGTCGCGCTGACCGTCAAGGTCATCTTCGGCGGCCTGCGCGAGGTCGCCGCCGCCCGGCTGCGCGACGACCGCGCAGACGAGCTGCCGGACCTCGCCGACGAACTGACGGCGTGGGCCGCCTGCTACGAGCGCATGCCGCCCGATCCCGTTCGCGCCCCGCCGATAACGACGCCGCCGGAAACGCTCGAGGGCCCGGAGCTGGTCTCCGATCGAGCGCGCGCGGCGCAGGGGCGCCTTCCCGGCGGCCGCCACGACCTGCCGCGCGAAGTCGTCGAGCGAAGCCAGCGCGAGCGCATCGTCGACGCGACGGCTGAAATCGTCGCCGAGAAGGGCCTCGCGGGCCTAACGATCCCCGCGATCGCGTCGCGCGCGGGCGTCTCACACGAGACCTTCTACGAGATGTACCCGAGTAAGCAGGACGCGTTCCTGGGCGCGCAGAAGGTCGGCATGCACCAGGCGTTCGCGACCGCGATCGAGACGTATCAGAGGCACAGAGAGCTCGCGTGGTCGGTCGCCGTCGCCGAAGGCCTGCGCGTGCTGATCGACTTCCTCGTCGCCGAGCCCGCACACGCGCGCCTGTCGATCGTCGACACGTTCGCCGCGAGCCCCGAGACGCTTGAGATCCGCGACGATTTGCTGCGCGGCTTCGCGTACTACTTGTCGGAGCCCGAGCGTCCTGCGGTCGAGGGCGTCGTCGTGCCGCCGATCGCGCCCGAGGCCGTTGTCGGCGGCATCTGGCAGGTGATCCACTACTACATCGAGCGCGGCCATCTCAACGCGCTGCCGACCGCCGTGCCCGAAATCACGTACCTCGCGCTCACGCCTTTCCTCGGCCCGGCGGACGCCGCGGAGGTCGCCGAAGTCGCGCTGCGGCCGCCACCGCGCTGGCTGACCTAGCGTCGCGCGGACCACCCGGAGTCCGCGATCGCGCTGCTTTCAGGCGGCGACTTTGTCGGACGGCTGCTCGTCGAGGTTCGTGAGGGCCTCTCGCTCCTCGCCGATTCGCAGCGGCGAACCGAAGCTGACGCGCAGAACAGCGCCGCCGCCGGGAGCGTTCTCGGCGATCGCGTACCCGTGGTGCGCGTCGGCGGCCTGGCGGACGATCGCGAGCCCGAGGCCGGAGCCGGGCGTGCGCCGCGCGTTACCGGCGCGGTAGAAGCGCTCGAACACGCGCGGCAGGTCGGCCTCGTCGAAGCCGGGGCCGTGGTCGCGAACGCGCAGCTCGCCCGCGCGCAGCGCGACCTCGACGACCGCGCCTTCGGGGCTCCACTTGCGAGCGTTGTCGAGCAGGTTCGTGACTGCGCGCCCGATCACCTCGGCATCGCCTCGGACGGCTGTCGGCTCGAGGTCGAGCTCGAAGGGCTGCCCACCGCGGCGCCGTGCGCGCTCGGCGACCTCCTCGACGAGCTCGTGCACGCGCACCTCGCCCCAATTCCTAGGCGAGCGCTCGCCGCGCGCGAGCTCGACGACGTCGCTCACGAGCGCGGTTAGATCGTCGAGCTCGTCGATGATGTCCTGTCGCAGGCTTTCTTGCTCGGAGAGCGGCAGCCGCTCGGCGTCGCCGAGGATCTGGATGTTCGCGCGCAGCGTCGCGATCGGCGTTCGCAGCTCGTGACTCGCGTCGGCGATCAGCTGCCGCTGAGCCTCGATCGAGCGCTCGAGCTCATCGAGCGTCGCGTTGAAGCTCGCGGCGAGGCGCGAGAGCTCATCGCGTCCGGCGACCTCGAGGCGCTTGGAGATGTCGAGGCCTCCGGCGAGTGTCTCCGCATGGTCCGTGAAGCGCGCGATCGGGCTGAGAGCGGCGCGCGCGACGAGCGCCCCGAACAGCGCCGCGAGAGCGATCCCGACGACTCCCACGCCGATGAGGATGAGCAGGAGGTTGCGCAGCTCGTGATCGACCTCGGTGAGCGGCCGCACGATCATGATCGCTCCGGCGCGTTCGGTCGGCGAGCGCGCCGCGCCGACCGTGAGCACGCGCAGATGCACGCCGCCCACCGTGCGATCGGTGAACCTACGGCCATGCCCACTCGCGGCGATGGTCCTCTCCTGCGTGTTCAGTGAGATCGTCGGCGAAGAGCCCTGACCGCCGGGGACCTCGATCGCGCCGCTCGGCGCGAGGAACTGCACGTAGCCGGTCGCGGCGCCGAATCGCGCGGGGGCAAGGGTGTGCGGCAGGCGATCGGTGAACACGTCGGGATCTTCCGGGGCCGCGGGGCTGGCCGTCGACGGCGTCGGGGTTGCCCGGCGTCGCGGATGCAGCCCGCGCAAGCCGATCCTGCCCAAGCGGTCGGGTTTCGCGAGATACGTCACCTCTCCGGGTGAGAGGCCGAGCAACGTGTTCGAGCGCTGCGTGAGCGACTCGTCTATCTGCCCTCGCAGGTCGGCACGCACGGCGACGTAAAGGAGGACCGCCGCGGAGACGACCGCGAGCGCGACCGCCGTCGAGGCGACCGCGGCTATGCGCGTGCGTAGCGTCACGGCTCGCGCAGGACGTAGCCGACGCCGCGCACGGTGTGGATCAGCTCGCGGGCGCCAGATTCGTGCAGCTTGCGACGCAGGTACCCGATGTAGACACGCAGCGCGTTCGACGCAGCGCCGAAGTCGTATCCCCACACACGGTCGTAGATCTGGCTGTGCGTGAGCACGCGGCGCGGGTTTCGCATCAATAGCTCGAGCAGCTGATACTCGGTGCGTGTGAGCTCGGCGAACGCGTCGCCGACGACCGCGCCGTGCCGCGCGCGGTCGAGCCGTAGCTCCGCAAACTGCAGCTCATCGCGGTCTCCGTCGGGATCTGCGCGGCGCATGAGTGCGCGAAGTCGCGCCTTGAGCTCCTCGACGTCGAACGGCTTGATCAAGTAGTCGTCTGCGCCGGCGTCGAGCCCGGCGACGCGGTCCGCGACCTCGACGCGAGCGGTGAGAATGAGGATCGGTACGCGGTTGCCGTTGTGGCGCAGGCGGCGGCAGACCTCGAGCCCGTCGATCCCGGGCATGCCGATGTCGAGGACCACTGCGTCCGGCACCACGTGCGAGAGCTTCTCGAGCGCCTCGCCGCCATCGGCTGCACAGTCGATGTCGTAGCTGGCGAGCGCGAGCACGCGCCGCAGCGCATCGCGCACAGCGCGATCGTCATCGACGATGAGAATCTTCATTTACACGATTCTGCCGCACAGTTCGCGGCGAATCGACGGCTCTTACGGTGCTCTTAGGCGCGTACGTCGAGCACTACCTTGCCGGTCGCACGGCGCTCGTCAATCGCGAGCAGCGCGTCGGACGCGCGCTCGAGCGGGAAGCGCTCACCGACGACGGGCGCGACGACGCCGTCGGCGACCATCTTCATGATCGCGGCGCCGATTTCGCGGTTGAGCTGCGGCTTGCCCATCACGTACGCACCCCACCCCGCGCCCACGACCTGGGTGTTGCCGAGGAGCAGGCGGTTGACACGGACCTCGGGGATCGCGCCGCCCGTGAAACCGACGACTATCAGTCTGCCGTCCTCGCGCAGCGAGCGCAGGCTGTCGGTGAAGCGGTCGCCGCCGACCGGGTCGAGCACGACGTCGACGCCGCCATCGGAGCGTTCCTTGACCTCATCCCGCCACGCGTCGGACAGGAGCACGACCTCGTCGGCGCCCGCATCCTTCGCGACGCGCTGCTTCTCCTCGCTAGAGACGACAGCGATCGTGCGCGCGCCGAGCCCCTTGGCGACCTGCAGCGCAGCCGTGCCGACGCCGCCCGCGGCGCCGTGGACGAGCACCGTCTCGCCTTCCTCCAGACGTCCGCGGAGCTTGAGGGCGAAGTAGGCGGTGTGGTAGTTGAGGATCAGCCCGGCGCCCTGTGCGTAGTCGAGCGTGCCCAAGGAGAACGTGAAGAACTCGGGCGCGACGGCGACCTCGGCGAAGCCGCCGAGCGCGCAGAACGCGGCGACGCGATCGCCGGGCTTGACGGCGGCGTCGCCGGGCGCGCTACGCACGATCCCCGCGACCTCGCTTCCCGGCACGAACGGCAGCGGGGGTTTCATCTGGTAGAGGCCGCGCGTCTGCAGCACCTCAGGGAAGGACACGCCCGCGGCGTGCACGTCGACAAGCACGCCGTGGCCCGGCGTGAGCATGTGCGAGGGCTCTGGCGCCTCGAGCTCGACGAGTCGGAGGGCGGTCTCGGGCCCGGACTCCTCGACGATCTGTACGGCGCGCATCGTGGGATTATCTCCGGAAACGGCGAGCGGAGGATGAAACCAATGGCGAAGGTGCTGTGTGTTCTCTACAACGATCCCGTCGACGGATACCCCCCGAGGTACGCGCGCGACGAGATCCCGAAGATCGAGCGTTACTACGATGGCCAGACGACGCCGACCCCCGAAGCGATCGACTTCACTCCCGGCGAGCTGCTCGGGTGCGTGTCGGGCGAGCTGGGCCTACGCAGGTTTCTCGAGGAGCGCAGCCACGAGCTCGTCGTGACGTCGGACAAGGATGGGCCCGAGTCGACGTTCGAGCGCGAGCTCCCCGAGGCCGAGGTCGTGATCTCGCAGCCGTTCTGGCCGGCGTACCTGACGGCGGAGCGGATCGCGAACGCGCCCAAGCTGAAGCTCGCGCTGACCGCGGGCATCGGCTCCGACCACGTCAACCTGCAGGCGGCGATGGAGCACGGGGTGACCGTCGCGGAGGTCACGTACTGCAACAGCATCAGCGTCTCCGAGCACGTCGTGATGATGATCCTCGCGCTCGTGCGCAACTACATCCCCTCCTACCAGGTGGTCGTCGAAGGCGGCTGGAACATCGCGGACTGCGCGGCGCGCTCTTACGATCTCGAGGGGATGCAGGTCGGCACGGTCGCGGCAGGCCGCATCGGGAGCGCGGTGCTGCGGCGGCTGAAGCCGTTCGAGGTCGGCCTGCACTACACCGACCGCCACCGGCTGCCTGCGGACACCGAGCGTGAGCTCGCCGTGACGTTCCACGACGACGTCGAGTCGCTCGTGAGGGTGTGCGACGTGGTGACGATCAACGCGCCTCTTCACCCGGAAACGGAGAACCTGTTCGACGACGAGCTCATCGGCAAGATGAAGCGCGGCGCCTACCTGATCAACACCGCGCGCGGGAAGATCTGCGACCGCGACGCGGTAGCGCGGGCGTGCGAGAGCGGGCAGCTGGCGGGCTACGCGGGTGACGTGTGGTTTCCGCAGCCCGCGCCGCGCGATCACCCGTGGCGCTCGATGCCGCACCACGGCATGACGCCGCACACCTCGGGCACGAGCCTGTCGGCGCAGGCGCGCTACGCGGCGGGCGTGCGCGAGATCCTCGAGTGCTTCTTCGACGGTCGCCCGATCCGCGAGGAATACCTGATCGTCGACGCGGGCAAGCTCGCGGGTGCGGGTGCGCACTCCTACAGCGCGGGCGATGCGACGCGGGGCTCGGAGGAGGCCGTCGAGTTCAGTCGCTGAGACGCCGGGATCACCTCGTGCGAGCCGTCATCGAGCACGATCACGCCGCCGTCGGTCAGCCACTCGCGCGCTGCCGATGGTCCGCCGAGCAACGCCGCCTTCGCGCGGACCTCAGCCTCGAGCGCGCTCGACGCCAGCGCGGTCGCCTGCACGACACCGGTGAACGCGGGCTGGCCGGTCGATGGGTCGAGCAGGTGGTGGGCGGGAGCGCCGCGCGGTCCGAGCCAGCTGCGCCTGCCGACGCCGCTCGTCGCGACGCCGCCGCGCAGGAGCTCGAACGTGTGCAGCGTCCCGTCGTCAAACGGGCTCTCGACGTGGACCTCTCGCGCCGGCGAGGCGGCGTCGCCGATCGCGAGATCGCCGCCGCACACGATCGCGAACGCAGCGTGGCCGGCGAGCCGCTCGGCAAGCACGTCCGCGAACAGCCCCTTGGCGATGCCTCCGCTGTCGAGCAGCATGCCGACGGGTCGCGTGACGGTCGCGCGCTCGACGTCGACCTCGATCAGCTGCCAGCGAGCGCTTTTGCGCGGCGCAGCCGGCCTGCGCGGCGGCGCTAGCTCGAGCGCGCGGCGCAGCGGCACCGACTCGCCCAACTGGGACGCGTCGCGGGCGTAGCCGGCGGAGACGATCTCGCGTCCAAGCGTCGCGTCGACGAGGCCGCCGCTGAGCGAACCCGCGTCTCGCGCGGCGCGCGCGAAGCGTGCCATGAGCGCGCTCACGGTGACCGTCTCGCGGGGGTTTCTGTTGAGCGCCGACAACTCGCTGTGCGGCAGAAAGCGCGAGAAGCGCACGTGCCACGCCTGGAGGTCGCGCCTCGCGGCCGCGACGGCTTCGCGCGCGCTGCGCTCGCGAGCGTCACCCGTGACGAGCACCGAGCACGCGCAGCCGAAGCATTCGAAGCGCTCGCTCGCCTCCGCCGCGCGCGTCATGACTGACTCGTGGTGACCGAGCTCGCAGCGGTTTCTCCGCTCGACGAGGACGACCCGCTCGAGGAGGCGGCGGCTTCGCTCGACGAGCTGCCGGCTTCGCTCGACGAGCCCGCAGATTCACCGGACGAGCCAGAGCTGCTCGTCGATTCTTCGCCGGTCGAGGACTTCGTCGAGACGCTCGATTCGGGGCTCGAGGACGAGGTGCTCGTCGTCGCCTTGGACGCTTCGCCGGCGCGCGAGCGGCTGTTCGTCGAGCTCGAGCGTTTGGAGGCGCTCACGCTCGAAGTGCTCGCGGAGCGGCGCTTTTCGGCTGCGTTCAGCGCGGGGTCGTGGCCGGAGGCGAGCTGCACGAACAGCAGCACGAAGAGCGTCGCGAACAGCGCTGCGGAGCTCGCGGCGACGGTGCGCCTGACGCGTCGCGTTCGTGCGCGCATCGCCGCTACTCGTTTGGCAGCTGTCGCGCGCGCACGCGCTCGGTCCTCGGGCTCGGCGGCGCGCGCGGCGGGGTACGAGGCGCGCGCGCGAGCGCGATCAGGACGGGGTGCGCTGGGGTCTGTTGGTTGCATGGGGGGCTCCATTTCGGTCGGGGTATCGGGGAAGACTTGGTGTGGTCGTGTGTCGGCCGGCGCCTCGCGACCTAGCCGGTGGCTGCCTGAGAGGCCGCTGAGGGTGCTCGCATATGAGCGGGCGCCGGCGCGGACGCGGTGCGCGTGCGTGCGGGGGCGAGCGTGCGCACGAGGAGGAGCGCGAGCGCGGGTATGACGACGACGGCGGTCATCGCGAGGAACCACAACTGCCCCGCATCGGAGCCCTCGCCGAGCGCGTGCACGATCCCGAGCAACCACGCGAGCGCGGTGAAGCGGTGCAGCGCGCGCCAGCGCGCGACGCCGATGCGGGCGCGTGCGTAGTAACCGAGACCGAGCGCGGCGAGCGCCCAGAAGGCGATAATGCCGCTCGCGGTCCAGAACGTCTTGTACGAGCTGACGAACGGAATGGAGACATCGAGGATGCTCGGCCGCAGATACGAGTCGCCGAGCAGCGTGAGGCCGTGCACGAGAAGCGCGGCGAGCGTCGCGAGCGAGAGCGCCTCATGGAGCACGCGCAGCTCGCTCGTCCGCTTCTTGACCAGCCGGCCGCCCATCGACAGGCCGACGCAGACGGACAGCGAGGCGAGCACAAGCGCGGCGGAGCCGGCGGCGCGGCTCGCGAGCCAGAACAGGTGCGGCGCGACGCCTGTCGCAAGGCTCGTCAGCGCGGTCATCGGCGTACTCCTCTCTGCTTGTTGGACGACATCGCGAAGCAGTCTGCGGGCGCGTGCTTGGCGGGATGTGGGCCGAGGCTGAGAGGTTTGTGTGAGCGCGCGTCGCGGGCGGCGTGCCGACAGCAGCACGGACCTCGCAGCGTGCGCGACTCCAGGCGCGTGGACGTCTGGCGCACGCCTCGCCCGCGCGCACGCGCACGCGCACACGCGCGAACGCACACGCGCGCGCAGCGGTCCAATCGCGATAACTCCACGCCCGCGGCAGCCCAATGAGCAACCCGGCGCGTCGCGAGCGCTACCCGCACCTCCGCCGGCGACGCGCACCTTCGCGGCGCCGCGCCGCGCAGCGCCGCGCCGCGCCCCGGGGGGCCGCGCGCGACGGCGACTACTCGCTCGCGCGGCCGCTGGAGGCGCCGTTGGTCTGCGTGGCGGCGGACGCGTTGGGCAGCTCTACGACGAAGAGCGCGCCGCCGTCGTCGGCGTTGGCGGCGCGGACGGTGCCGCCGTGGGCGTGGACGACGTCGGCGACGATCGCGAGACCGAGGCCGGCGCCGCCGCGACCGCGCTCGCGCCCGTGCTCGGCGCGCCAAAAGCGCTCGAAGAGTCGGTCGAGCGAGTCGGGCGGGAGTCCGCGGCCGTGGTCGCGGACGGTGAGCTCGACGTGCCCGTCGGTATCGCGCAAAGCGACCTCGATGGGTGAGTCGGCGGGCGTGTGGACGAGCGCGTTTCGCATGAGGTTGGCGAGGACGGTTCGCAGCTGACGCGAGTCGCCGTCGACGACGGCGGAGGCGGGGGCATCGAGGCTGATTGAGCGGGCAGGCGCGGTGGCGCGAGCGTCGTTGACGGCGTCGCGGGCGAGCACGGCGACGTCGACGGGGGCGCGCTCGCGGGCGGGCTCCTCGTCGACGCGGGCGAGGGTCAGGAGGTCATCGACGAGCGCGCCCATACGCGTGGCCTCCTCCTCGATGCGCCGCATGGCGGTCTCGGTCTTTTGCTCGTCGCGGACGGCGCCCATGCGGAACAGCTCGGCATATCCGCGAATCGACGCGAGCGGCGTGCGCAGCTCGTGGGAGGCGTCGGCGAGGAACTGGCGCAGACGCTCTTCGCTCGCGGCGCGCTGCGCGAAGGCGCGCTCGAGGCGCTCGAGCATCCCGTTGAGCGCGATACCGAGGCGTCCGACCTCGGTGCGGGGCGTCGCTGGGCTGACGCGCCGCGAGAGCTCGCCGGCAGCGATCTGGCCGGCGGTGACCTCCATGCGGTTGAGCGGACGCAAGCCGATGCGCACGACGAAGAACGCGCCGACTCCGAGCGCGATGAGCACACCGGCGATAACGAGCGCCTCGATCAGGCGCAGGTGGCTGAGGGTGTCCGCGACGCCGTTCAGGGGCACGGCGGCGAGCGTCAGGCCGGTGTCCTCGGGATCGTGGCTCATGTACACGCGGTATTCGAGCCCGGACGAGCCGACGGAGCCGACGGTGAAGACTTTTTCGAGCGGGGGATGCGCGGGCAGGCGCGGGGCGGGCGGCGTCGTCGGGGCGTAGGAGAAGGGGACGCTCAGCACGACGGCGCCCGAGCTCGTACGGCGCTGGCCGTAGGTTCCCGAGGGTGGAAGGTTTGCGGGCGGCCCGCCGCCGCCAGGCGCACCGCCGCCGAAGAAGCCGTGGCGGCCGGACGAGCCGCCGCCTGGGCCGCCGGCGCCCTGACCGGTGCGTTCGTCGAGGATTATCCCGTCGAGCGCGCGCGAGACGGCAGGCCGGGCTTCCTTGACCTGCTGATCGACGCGTCCGAGAAGGAACGAGCGCTCCTCGGCGTAGGTGACGGCGGCGAGGATCGCGAGGCCGACGGCCCACAGGCCGACGGCGCCGACGAGGATGCGCGTGCGCAGCGACGCCATCAGGCGCGGGGGGCCTGCAGCGCGTAGCCGACCCCGCGCACGGTCCTGATCAGCGACGGCCCGTGGGCGTCGAGCTTCTTGCGCAGATAGCTGATGTACGTCTCGAGCACGCGCCCGTCGCCGCCGAAGTCGTAGTTCCAGACGTGGTCGAGGATCTGGGCGCGGGTGAGCACGCGCCGCGGGTTGAGCATGAGGTAGCGCAGCAGGCGGTATTCGGTTGCAGTGAGCTCGATGGCGACGCCCGCGCGGGCGACCTCGTGCGTCTCCTCGTCCAGCTCGAGGTCCTCGAAGGAGAGGACGCTCGAGTCGGGGGCGGCGGCGCCGGTGCGGCGGAGAATCGTGCGGATGCGCGCGACGAGCTCCTCGAGGCTGAACGGCTTCGTCATGTAGTCGTCGCCCCCGCCGGCGAGACCGCGGACCTTGTCCTCGGTGGCGTCACGCGCGGTGAGGAAGATGATGGGGACGTTTGCGCGCTGCGCGCCGAGCCTGCGCGCGACCTCGAATCCTTCGATGTCGGGAAGCATCACGTCGAGGACGACGAGGTGCGGTTTGAAGCTCGCAATCGCGGCGAGCGCGTCGCGCCCGCAGGAGGCCGCTTGGACGGTGAAGCCTTCAAAGCGCAGCGCCATCGAGACCACCTCGGCGATGTTCTGCTCGTCGTCGACGACGAGCACGCGTGTGCCGTTGTCGGCGCCCCCGCGCGCAGCGCCGTTCGCGCCGCCGTTGTGAGATTCACGTGATGTCGGCCCGTCGCTCATGAAAACCCCTTGCTTAGTGTGATCCACGTAAGGATCATCGCCCTGGGAAGTGTGAGGATCCGGAGAGAATCCTCAGAGCTTCCTGAGAGAATTCTGGGGCCTCGCGCGCGCGCGCGGCAGCTCAATCCAGAGGATCCCGCGCTCGCCTCGCCCGCGTACGCGCACACGCGCGCGCAGCACCCCGATCGAGAGAGCCATCGCACCCCTCCGCCTCGCACGCGCGCGTGCGGCACCCCAATCGAGAGAGCCACCGCACCCCTCCGCCTCGCCCACGCGCGCGCGCACGCGCACGCGCGCAGCTCCCCAATCGAGAGACCGCCGCACCGGGCCTGCCCTACGCGGGCACGCGCGCGCAGCACAGGCCCCTCCCGCCACGCGCGAGAAGGGCACGGTAGGCTCCGCCAACGGAAAGCGAAGCAGCGGCTCTTGCCGGCACCGGCAAGGCGGGCGTGAACGTGGGAGGCAAGCGATGTTTGGTTCGATCGTCGTGGGGACTGACGGCTCGGGCACGGCGACGCAGGCGGTGCGAGAGGCGGTCGACATGGCGAGGGCGACGGGATCGACGCTCGAGCTCGTGAGCGCGTACACGCCGGTCTCGGAGGCGCGCCTGCGGGCGGAACGACGCGATGCGCCGGAGGACGTGCAGTGGGCGATCAACCCGAAGCAGGAGGTGGAACTGTCGCTGAGCGACGCGGCGGAGATCGCGCGGGCGGCGGGAGTAGATGTGAACACGCACGCGCGCGAGGGCGATCCGGCGGACGCGATCCTGGACGTGGCGGAGGAGCAGAAAGCGGGTCTGGTGATCGTGGGCAACAAGGGGATGACGGGGGCGAAACGGTTCCTGCTGGGGTCGGTTCCGGACAAGATCTCCCACCACGCGCCGTGCTCGGTGCTGATCGTGCGCACAACCTGAGCGTCGAGAGGTGGAGACGGCCTGCGTAGACGGCGCACTGGTCCCGCTGGCCGATGCGCGGATCCCGGTGACGGACGAAGGGCTGCTGCGGGGCGACGGCGTCTTCGAGGTGATGCGGCTGTACGAGGGCGTGCCGTTCGGGCGCGAGCAACACATGCGGCGGATGGCGCTGTCGGCGAAGAACCTGCGCCTGGAGATGGACGTGGCGGGACTGGAGCGAGACATCGACGCGCTCCTCAGCGAGGTCCGCCCGGGCGACGCGCTGCTGCGCACGCTGGCGACGCGCGGGGGTCACCGGATCACGCTGATCGAGCCGCTGCCGGAGCTGCCGGATACGGTGACGCTGGGCTATGTGACGTACGAGCCGGTGCTGTTACTCGACGGGGTGAAGTCGCTGTCGTACGGGGCGAACATGCTGGCGACGCGGCTGGCGCGGGAGCGAGGCTTCGACGAGGCGCTGCTGATAACGCCGCAGGGAAGCGTGCTCGAGCTCCCGACGGCGTCGTTCTTCTGGGTGGCGGACGGCGTGGTGCACACGCCGCCGCTGACGGAGCACGTGCTGGATTCGATCACGCGGCGAATCGTGCTGGAAGTGACGGACGGGCGCGAGACGAAGGCGACGCGCAAAGACGTGGAGTCGGCGCAGGAGGCGTTCGTGGCGTCGTCGGTGCGCGAGGTGATCGCGGTGAGCCGAGTCGAGGACCGCGCGCTGGAGCGCGGCCCGGTCACGGAGCAGACGGCGCGCGCGGTGCGGGCGCGCATCGAGGCGGAGCTGGCAGGCGTCCCTCAGGGCGCAGGAGCGGCGGACGCGCCTTGAGGGAGGGCGGCTGACGCCGCAGTGACGGCGGCAGCGTCGCCGGCGGTGAGACGCTCAGCGGCGAGGGCGGGCTGGACGGAAGCGGCGGGCGCAGGCGCCTGAGCGTCGAGGCCGCCGAGGGCATCGCGGAAGCCGCGCATGCCGCTGCCGAGCGAGCGGCCGAGCTCGGGCAGGCGCTTGGCGCCGAAGACGAGCAGGACGACGAACAGCAGGAACGCGATGTGTAGGGGATTGTCTAGGCCCATGATCTGGCGAGGTCCTCCTCGGGTGTGTTTGCACTTACTGCGCGCGAGCTGCGCGCGCGGATCACACGGTGAGCGCCCTGAGAGCGCCTAGTGGTGGTGATCGTGCCCGTGCGGGCGGGCGGCGAACTCGCGCTCGCGGACGTCGATCTGGGCTCGCGCGAGCGCTGCGCTGTCGTCGAGGACGTCCTCGAGGGCGGCGGCCCAGCTGCTCCAGTAGGGCCGCGACTGGCGCTCGGCGATGCGCGCGACCAGCCGCGTACGAAAGCCCTCCCAGTCGCAGGCGCCGGAGCGGCAGAGGGCGATGGTGAGCCCGAACGCGCGCCGCTCCCAGGGCGCGGCGAAGACGATCTCGCCGTTGTCGCGCGGCGGCGAGACGGAGCCCTCGAGATCGGCGTCGATGGCGGTCCCGCGGCTCACGCGCGGCCTCCGGTCTCGCCTGGCGGTAGAGCGCGGGCGACGCCGATCATGGAGTCGCGGGTGACGAGCTTGGCAAGCTCGCCCTCGCGCATGCCATCGCTGCCGGCCGGTCGCTCGGGCAGCACGAGGTAGCGCGCCTCGGCTGAGCTGTCCCACACGCGCACGAGCACCTCAGCGGGAAGCTCGAGGCCCATCTCGCGCAGCACGGCGCGCGGCTCGGCGACCATGCGCGAGCGGTAGGCGGGCGACTTGTACCAGGCGGGCGGGAGCCCGAGGACGGGCCAGGGGTAGCACGAGCAGAGCGTGCAGACGACGACGTTGTGGACGGAGGGGGTGTTCTCGACGGCGACGATCATCTGCCCCTCGGTGCCGCCGAAGCCGAGCTCGGCGACGGCCTTGGTGGCGTCGGCGAGCAGCCGCTCGCGATAGGGCGCGTCGGACCAGGCGCGCGCGACGACCTTGGCGCCGTTGAGCGGGCCGACGCTCGTCTCGTAGTGCTCGATGACGTCGTCGACGACGCCCGGGTCGACTAGACCCCTCTCCACGAGCAAGGCCTCGAGCGCCTCGACGCGCAGGGCGGGATCGTCGCCGGCGGTCTCGCGAACGCTGCTCACGCGGGCTCGAGGTGGGACTCGAAGAGGTCGACGCGGACCTCGGTGGCGGGCTCGGCGGCCTCGCCCCACAGGTCGCGACCGTCGAAGGCGACGGTGTAGAGATGCTGCGAGCCGGCGCGCCGGCCTTCGCCGCGCGCGTCGGCGAACAGCGCGGCGCCCTGGTGCGCGCTGACGACGCCGGGCTTTCCGATCAGATATCCGGGCTTGCGCGTGAAGGCGCGCGCGGCCTGCGCGCGCACGCGCACGCGGTCGCCGGGCGCGAAGCGCGGCGCGGCGCGAGCGGGGCGCATCGTCCCGGTGACGCGCGGGAGCACGCGCGCGGAGACCCAAGGCGGGAAGCGCGAGCGCAGGTTCGCGCGTATGAGCCGGGCGGCGACGGCGAGACGCACGGGCGAACGCGCACGGGCGCCGTCCAGCGCGGGGGCGCGTCCGTCGAGCCGGGCATCGACCTCGCCGGGGGCGAGGTATCCGGCCTCGACGAGCATCTGCTCGAACGCGCGCAGCCAGCGCTGGTAGTAGCCGGACAGGTACTGCTCGCGCGGCAGCTGCTCCATGGCGAAGCGCAGCCGCTCGGTGTTGCCGCGGAAGAGCAGCAGGACGAAAGGCGCGATCCCGAACACGCGGCGCTCCCACTGCGTGTGGAATACGGGCTCGTTCGGCTCGCGGACGACGCGTGCGTAGTGCTCGCTTCGGCCGCCCATGTCGCTGATGGCGCCCACGAGGGCGAACAGTACAGCCGTCTCCCTTACGATCTTCGAGGTGAGCGCGATCGCTGACTACCGCACGGCGTCTGAGGCGAACGACATCGACGCCTTGGTGGCGACTCTGGCGCCCGACGTGGAGCTCGTCTCGCCGCTGTCGGCGCGACTGGTGTTCCGCGGTCGCGAGGACATGCGGGTGCTGCTGGGCGCGGTGTACGGGACGGTGCGGGAGCTGCGCTGGGGCGACGCGCTCGGCGAGGGGAGCACGAGCTTTCTGCGCGGGACGATGCGCGTGGGCCCGTTCAAGCTCGATGACGCGATGCTCTTCGAGACCGGGCGGGACGGCCTCATCACGCGCATCCGCCCACACCTTCGGCCGTGGCTCGCGATGACGTTCTTCGCTCTGGTGCTGGGGCCGAAGGTGGCGCGCCACCCGGGCGTGGTCCTGCGGGCGGCACGCGGCTAGCGATGAGGAGCTTGCTCGAGATAGGCGGGAGGCGCCTGCCGATGCTGCGCTGGTCGGCGGTGCGGATGGCGCTGGGCATGCGCAGGTTGACGCGCGAGTGGCAGGTGGGCGACGGGCGCGAGGCGGCGTGCCTGCAGTACGTCCTCGAGAACGCACGCGCGGGCGATGCCGGCGAGGTGATCGACACGATCGACGAGTTCTGCGCGACGCGCAGCGTGCTCATCAACGTGGGCGACGAGAAGGGTGAGATCCTCGACCGCGCGGTCGAGCGCAGCGAACCGCGGCTGCTGCTCGAGCTGGGTGCGTACTGCGGCTACAGCGCGCTGCGCATGGCGCGCGCGATGCCGGCGAACGCGCGCGTGGTGTCGGTCGAGTACCTGCAGGCGAACGCGGAGATCGCGCGCGGCATCTGGGAGCACGCGGGCGTGGCCGACCGCGTTACGGCGGTAGTGGGCTCGCTCGGAGACGGCGGCCAGACGATCGCGCGGCTGCGCGAGGAGTTCGGCTTGGCCGACGAAGTGCTCGACCTGGTGTTCATCGACCACGACAAGGAGCAGTACCTGCCGGACCTCGAACGGATCCTCGGCGAGCGCTGGCTCCACGCGGGCTCGGTGGTGGTGGCGGACAACGTGAAGTTCCCGGGCGCGCCGGCGTACAGCGCCTACATGCGCGACGCGGAGGGGAAGACGTGGCGCACGACGGAGCACGACACGCACGTGGAGTACCAGTCGCTGCTGAAGGATGTGGTGCTCGAGTCGGAGTACCTCGGCGCGACCGGCTGAGGCGACGAGCGCGCTCGGCGCAGTCGCCGGCTTCGTGCGCGGGCGCCGATCAGCGCACAAACTCGGCGGCGCGCGGAAACCGTGCGGCCCACGGCTCGAGCTCGATCGCGAGCGCGTTGATCACGCACGAGATCAGCCTGTACCAGCCGGCGATGACGATCAGCTCGATCAGCTGGTCGCGCTCGAAGCGCACGGCGAGCTTCGCCCACAGCTCATCGGGCAGCGTGTCGGCGTCGTGGAGCGCATCGGCGGCGGCGATCAGCTGCGCGTCGGCCTCTGACCACGCCGCGCCACCCGCGCGAGCGGTGGCCGTCGCAGCTACCTGCTCCTCGCTCAGGCCGACGGCGGCGGCGAAGACGACGGCGTGCACTCACCACTCGTACTCGGCTCCCGCACGCGCGCACGTGCGCAGGATGAGCAGCTCGCGCTCGCGCGGGTGCAGGCGCGGGTGTCCGAGGATCCCGGCGCCGAGCGGGCGCATGCGCGAGGCGAGCTGATCGTGCACGGCGAGTGTGCGGAACAGCGTCAGCGGCTCCTGCTCGGCGGTGCCCATCCACTTGCCGAGCAGCGTCGCCGTCTCGGGCGTGTACGGCGGGTCGAGTGGGGCGATTCGCGGCGCGGATGTCATCGGCTACCCTTTCGCTTCGATAATCAAAGCAAGGAGTGTAGCTTCTGTTTTCGAAGCAAGCAAGCACGAGCTCAGAACCAAGCGCGACCACAACCGCGACCGCGGGCGCGACCGCGGGCGCGGGTCGTCGCGGTGGCGCGCCCCGCCCGGGCACTCCGGTGCGCGGTTCGCGCACGGGCCGGCCGATCATGGCGCTGTTCGACCTGCTGGGCCGGCGCTGGAGCATGCGGCTGCTGTGGGAGCTTCGCGAGGGCGGCGTCACCTTCCGAGAGCTGCAGGCGCGCTGCGAAGGGATGTCCTCGAGCGTGCTCAACGAGCGGCTGCGCGAGCTTCGCGAAGCGGGAATCGTGGCGTCGGGCGGGCGCGGCGGCTACAGGCTGACCGACGCAGGCGAGACGTTGCTCGACTCGCTTGCGCCGCTGAACTCGTGGGCGGAGCGCTGGGGAGAACGCGCGCGGTGAGGTGGCTGCTACACCTGATACATGCCCTCGCGCGGCCTTCTTTCCTTTCCTGATCCGGTCAACGAGGTCTCAGCGCGTCTCGTGGCGGGCGGCGTAGTTGTTCTGAGCGCGCTGGCGATCGCGCTCGACGAACCGTGGCTAACGGCGGTGATCGCATACGGCTTTCTCGCGCGCGTGCTCGCGGGACCGACGTTTAGCCCGCTCGCGCAGCTGGTGACGCGCGTGATCACGCCGCGGCTACCGCTCGCGCCGCGTCCGGTTCCGGGGCCGCCGAAGCGCTTCGCCCAGGGCATCGGAGCGACGGTTTCGGTGGCAGCGGCGCTGCTCGCGCTAGTGTTGGGCCTCGACACGGCGGCGTATGCGGTGCTGGGCGTGCTGATCTTCGCCGCGACGCTCGAGTCGGTGTTCGGCTACTGCCTGGGGTGCAAGGCGTTCGCGGTGCTGATGCGCGCGGGAGTGATACCGCGCGAGGTCTGCGAGCGCTGCCTGGACATGGGCGCGCAGCTCCCCAAGCGGGCGTGAGGCGTGCTGTTCAGGCAGATCACGCACGACGACCTCGGTTGCGCGTCGTACCTCGTCGGCGACGCGCACGAGGGCGTTGCAGCGGTGGTCGATCCGCGCTTTGAGATCGACGAATACCTCGAGCTCGCGCGCTACTTCGGCGTGCCGATCGAGCACGTGCTGGAGACTCACAACCACGCCGACCACGTGTCCGGCCACGGAAGGCTCGTAGCGGCTACGGGCGCGCGCATCCACATTCACGGCGCTGCCAACGCCGCCTACGATCACGTTCCCCTCGAGGACGGCTCCGAGCTGCGCCTCGGCTCGCTGCTGATCCGCACCCTGCACACGCCGGGCCACCGGCCCGAGCACTGCGCGTTCCTGCTGATCGACAGCCGCCGCGGCGCGGAGCCGTGGGCGGTGCTGAGCGGCGACAGCCTGTTCGTGGGCGACGTCGCGCGCACCGATCTCGCGATCGACAGCGAGCGCGGCGCGGCGCAGATCTTCGACTCGCTGCATCGCAAGCTGTTGACGCTGCCTGGCGAGTGCGAGGTGTGGCCGGCGCACCTCGGGGGATCGATGTGCGGCGGTGCGGGCATGGACGCGAAGGTGTGCTCGACGATCGGATTCGAGCGGCGCCACAACGCGACGCTCGGCATCGACGACGAGCACGAGTTCGTCGCGCGCGCGATCGCGCGGCTCGGTCCGCAGCCTCCCAACTTCGAGAAGATCGTCGAGCTCAACCGCGGCCCGCTCGTGACGAGTGGCGTCGAGGCGCCGGCGCTGTATCCGCACCAGGTGCTGCTCAAGCGCGAGGAAGGAGCGCTGCTCGTCGACGTGCGCACCGACCTGCAGTTCGACGACGCGCACATCGCGGGCTCGGTCTGCATCCCGTCCTTCGGAGCGGGCTTCGGTTCCAAGCTCGCGTGGCTGGCGGAGCACGATCAGGAGCTCGTGTTCGTCGGGCGCGACGACGCCGACGGGCGCCGCGCGGCAAGGCTCGCGCTCGCGGTCGGCCTGCGCCGGATCGGTGGGCTGCTCGCGGGCGGGATGACGAACTGGCGCCAGGAAGGGCACCCGGTCGACCAGACCAGACGCGTGGCTGCGCTCGATCTTCGAGAGCGGCTTGCAAATGAACCCGACCTGCAGCTGTTGGACGTGCGCGAGCTTGCGGAGTGGGAAACGGGCCACGTGAGCGGATCGCTGCTCGCGCCGTGGCATGACATCTCGCGGCTGCCGGACGGCCTCGACGCGACGCGGCCGGTGGCCGTCATGTGTACGAGCGGCACGCGCGCGGCGACGGCGGCGAGCCTGCTCAAGCGTCTCGGCTTGCGCAAGGTCGTGCACGTCGTCGAAGGCGGCGTGCCGACGCTCGCACAGGAGCGCGTCGCGTTCGAGTAGGCGCCCGGTGCTGGATCGCTTTTCGGACTCGCTGTCCTGCCCGAAGGCAAGGGGATCTACTTCGTCGACGACGGTGAAACCACGCTCGACGTCCTCCGATGAAGCCCGCGAATTAGCGGACAGACGCAGTCTCCTCGAGCGGCGGCGCGCGCCACCGGCGCCGCCGCTCGGTCTGATAAAGAGGGAAGGAACGACGGCGCAGGGCGTCTTTGTAACCGCAGTCCTATTTAGGTCCGACCCTTTGACGCGGCCCGTCAGATCGGAAGTGAAGCGATGCGAAACGCAATGAGACTGGTTCCGCTGCTCCTCGGCACGTCGTTGGTGCTGGCCGCGTGCGGCAGCAGCTCCTCCAGTTCGACGAGCTCCTCGAGCTCGCAGCCCGCGGGACAAACCACGAGCTCGTCGACAGCGACAGTGAAGACCGCTTCGAGCTCGTTGGGGACGATTCTCGTCGACGCCCATGGCATGACGCTGTATCACCTGAGCGGCGAGCAGAACGGCAAATTCGTCTGTTCCAATGCCGCGTGCACAGGCATCTGGCATCCGCTGACCGTCTCAGCCGGCGAATCGCCGGGCGGAGCCGAATCGCTCGGGACCGTCAAACGTCCCGACGGGACGACGCAGGTCACCTACAAAGGGCAGCCGCTCTACACCTTCACCCAGGACCAGGCTCCCGGCGAAACGAAGGGCCAGGGCGTAAAGGACGTCGGTACGTGGACCGCGGCCACGACGGGCGTTTCGACGTCCACGAAAACGACCGGTGGTGGTGGCGGGTACGCCTACTGAGCAAGCGCGGCGCGTGCACCCACCGTTCCCGTAGCGCCCTCCGTCGAGGGCGCTACGGAGCCGTCTTCAGTGCCGGCGTCGTCTCCCTCTTCTGCTGCGGGTGCGGCACCGGCGCGACGACGACGCGCCGAGCTGCCCTCGAGCGATACCTCGCCGAAGTCGAGCCGATCAGGCTGTCCGTGAACAAGCTGCTCGAAGGCGCGGATCCGGTCCTTGCGGGGTTGGCGAGCGGGCGCATCTCGCGCGCCACGGCCGCGCGCCGCATCGGGAGCCTCGAGCGGCGGTTCGCGGAATACGCGGTCAAGATCGCGGCCGTCCGCCCGCGCGACGCCGAGCTGCGGGCCCTCCACGACGGCTACGCCGAAACGTACGTCCTGGAGGACTCCTACCTGAGCGCGCTCACGGTCGGCGTAGCCGAGGACAAGCTGGACAACCTCCCGAACACGCAGAACGATCAGCGCGCGGCGATCATCCGCTGGCGCACGCGCTTGACGGTCCTGGCCGACGAACTGCACGCGCAACTTCCGCGCGATCTCCAACAGGCCGGTCGCGGCGAGATAGCCCCTCTCCAGGGGGGAGCTGAATTGTCAGTGCGATGCCGCAACCGACCCGGAGGGATCTCACACAAGGCATTCGGCTCGCGTGCGACGCTGTGCTCAAGTGCATAGAAAGGAACGTGCCATGAGTCCAAAGAGAGCAGCATTCACGCTCGCGCTAGTCGTAAACATGCTGTGGGCCCGCGCGACACACTCGTCGCCGTGGGGAGCAGAGACCTAGCGAGCCGACGCAGCTCGATCCGGTAGCGCGCCGGGCATAGCGTGGTCACGTGGTCTTTGCCGGCCGCGATCCGCCGCTGTCCCGGCCGATAGTGGCAACGTCCGCCAAGGGTGCTCCGTCCGGAGGGGGGATCCAAGTTCAGGAAACCGCCTATTCGCAGGTCCTTCGACGGGAGCCACCGGGGTCGGTCCCTTGTTCGGCGCCGCATCGAGATTCGCTCCCGCAACCCTCGTAGTGCTAGTGCTACGATGTGTGCGTGAACGAGATATCGGCGCGAGACCTGCGAAACCACACGGCCGCTGTACTGCGGAGAGCGGAGGCCGGGGAGCAGCTGACAGTTACCGTCAGCCGCCGTCCCGTAGCGCAGATCGGCCCATTGCAGCGCTCCGCGTGGGTTTCGGGTCGCGCAATGGAACGTGTGCTGCGCGAAGCGCCGGCCGACACAGGCCTACTCGATGACCTCGCCCCCCTGCGGCAACAGGTGATCGAGCAAGAATGAGCCCGGCGATTCTCGATACATCCGTCCTGATCGCGAGGGAGAGCGACCAGCCGCTCGCACATTCTCTCCCCGACGACGTCGCCATCTCCGTGGTCTCAATCGCGGAGCTCGAAGTAGGGGTGCTTATCGCTCAAGACGCGGAAATCCGCGCTCGACGGCTGCGGACACTCACCGGCGTCCGTGCGTTGACCGCGGCGGTACCGATCGACGACCGCACGGCTTCTGCGTACGCACAGCTGGCCGCGCGCGTGATCTCGCTCGGACGCAAGCCTCGCATTCATGACACCTGGATCGCCGCCACCGCGCTCGCAAACGGCGCCGAGGTATGGACTCGCGATGCCGATTTTTCCGACTTCACTGACTCCGTGCCCGTCGTGACCGTGTGACGAACAGGCCACTGTGCCGAACGCGGGTTCGACGTCGGAAAGTCGGAAAGCACCATTTGCACGTACTTCGACGGGAGCGACGGGACTCGAACCCTCGTCCGCCACCGCATTGAGATTCGGCCCAGATAGCTGCGTCGCGGCGTGGCAATCGCCTCGCAGGGACCGGGAACAGCCGCGCGCTCCTTTGCACCGGCTCGGACGAAGGCCACCGCCTGTACCCAGGAATTCGGCGGCTGCACGGCCTGGTCAGTTGGCGATGATCGTGAAGAAGTCGCGGTTGTAGGGGGCGAGCAGGCGACCGGGGATTCCCGGCTGGCCCGGTACGACGGGAAGCGGGGTCGGTCCGCTGGAACGATGCACGTATAGGTATCCGGCGACCCACTCCGGGTTGATGTCAAGCTCCACCGCGCGTTCGACGCCAGCACCCACGAGTGACTGCCCGATCTGGGCCGGCGAAAGGCTCTCACCCGCAGCCCACACGAGCTCACCGTCGCCCGTGATCCCGAGCGCCGAGCGGGCAACATCGGTCCCTCCTCCCAAGGTGCTGCCCCAGCACGCGCTGCCGCAAGTTGTCGCCCTGGAGGAGACGACCCCGTGATCGACGAGCAGATGCAGATTCTGCATGACCGAGACGATCTTCAGTCCCCGGGTGGGGACGCCCTGCAGCCAGGCTCCGATCTGCGTCTTTCCGTTGGCGTACGTCACGATCGAGGCAAGCCCAGCCGAGAGCGGAACCGCAACGCGCCCACCCAGGGAGAAGCCGACCGAGCCATAGCTCAGCTTGAACCCGCCATTGAAGGCGGCAACGACGCGGTGGACCTCGCCCGCGCCAATACGGTCTCCATGGATCCACCCATGACCTTCAGGTTCGCCCAACCCAGCGTGTAGAGCGAGGTGAACCAACTGCTGGTTGAAGCGCAAAACCGTCACACCGCCTCGCCGCGCAATCCAAGCGGCGGGCTGGCCGCCGAGGCTCGCAACGGGCTTCCACTCCGGTCCTACCTGGCCAGGTACCTTCACGAGCGGTGCCATAGACACGTGCGGGACGGACACCGCTGTCGACGCGCGGCCATTCCCGCTCGGACCAGGCACTGTCCTGCGAACGTTTGGCTGCGCAGCGTTCGACTGGCTCCCACAGCCGCAGAGCGCGAACAGCGCGACGACGATATATCGACAACTCGGCCCGGTCTTTGATCGCGCGCGATCGAGATGTGAGACCCGTCGCTTCCTAGGCACGTCGTCGACTCGCGCGAGGCACGCTCGCCGAGGAGTCAGCCGGGCCATGCGGCGATTCTCGCGGCAACGAGTAAGTGCCGCCTAACACGCGAGTGAGAACGCCCTCACCCCACGTGTTGGCGGCCTTCGTCGCGACGTTACTGACCAGGATGCCCGAGCGGGTTTAGCGCCGCCTCGCGTCGCCGCGCGGCATCCATTAGCTCACGACTCGCAGATCAGCTCGTGCTCTCCCGGACGACCGGCTGGTTTCGCTCGTGGTGAGAGTTCAGCGGATGAGACTTCACTCATCTCGACTTGACTCGCGGCTCGCGGGATTACGATCGTGGCCGTGGCACGTCGCTCACGGTCAGCCGTCGCTCTCACTGTGCTGACGTTGATTGCCGCCGGCGCTGCGTCCGCGGCGACTCCATCAGCCCGGCCGGCTACCCGCTCGGAGCGAGCGGCGATCCTAAAGGCATTCACGGCGAACGACGGTAGCCCCTACGGGGTGCACGGTGTATACGTGTCTCGGTCAAACTCCAGCCTTGCCGTCGTATGCGTTCACACGCCCGAAGCGGGCATTCAGGGCTTCGTCTTCGGCCGCCTACATGGCTCATGGCGCTACGTCACGAGTGGCCGCGCCGGCCGCGCCGGCAATTTCGCCGATCGCCGGCTCGAGCACGCCTGCGGCTGAGTTGGGAGATCGGCGCCAGAACCTGTAGCAAAGGATCTCCGGTGAGATCTCCTCACCGTCGTGGCAGTGGCCGTTGCACGCGTCTCCGTCCGTTGTCGACGCGGCCGCTCAATTCACCAAGACCACAGTCGGTCGCGGACCGCTCGCCTATGGGCGCAGCAAGGAGCCAAGCGTGCCGTGTGCGCTTGGACCCGTTCGGATGGCGTTTGACCGCCCATGGCTAACCGAACCCGGCGGCAGCGCCGACGCTCGAAAGCGCTACTTCAATTCGACCCGTAATTCCAAGCATTAGATACTGCATAATCTCGATGCGGTAAGTTCGGTGCCGATGCGAGAGCGACGAGGGTCAAACCCTCGTTCGGCACCACATCGAGATCAGAGAGCGGCAAAGCGATTAATCCCGCCTCGTGCGGCGGGATTAGGGCGATGGCGTAGCGATGCTCTCCGCCCGCGCAGCGCGCAAGACCTTTTGGTCGAACGAAACGAGATTCGACGCGGTGTGCTTGGCCGTAGCCAGACTATAGGCGTCTGGCAAGCTGATCGGATAGCGAGCGCGGAGCCGTGCCGCCTCGACGCCGATTGCCTCGTTCGGAGGATGCACCGTGATACCGAGGGCGGCGATCGCCTCCCGCGCGGCCGACAGCTCGCTGCGGGTCCGAGCGGGCGCAATCAGCACCTCGCTCAGGTTCACGACGCTCATCGTCACCGTGGCCTGCTGCTCGCGCCACCCGCGAAAGAGCTTGCGCGCCCGCCGATGATGTTGATCGTTGCCGTCCAACGCGCCAATGAGCACGTCGGCGTCGAGGACTAGCCTCACCGCTCCTCGTCCTCCGCATCGAGCTGGTCGAGATAGCCCGGTGGGAATGTGCCTGTCAACCGGCCGAACGCATCCTCGAACGCAAGCGCGGCGCGACGGATTCGGAGCTCGCCATCTCCTGCCGGCTCCACCCTGACGTGCTCGCCCGCGCGAAGCCCAGCCTCCTCGAGCGCAGCGACGGGAAGCGTCACCTGATTCTTTGCAGAGATACGAGCCATGCCTTTACTCTAGCAGTAAAGGTCTCCGCGCAGGCTGGGTCGAGTCTGGCTGCGATGCCGGAGGCGGGATCCACGTTCAGGAAACTGCCTATTCGCAGGTCCTTCGACGGGAGCGACGGGACTCGAACCCGCGACCTCTGCCGTGACAGGGCAGCGCTCTAACCAACTGAGCTACGCCCCCGCGCTGTGCGCGGAGCAATCGGCGCGACATCCGCGCGCGCTCAGTATGACAAGCCGCGGCGCTCGCGCGTGTTTGGCCGTGCAGCCAGCTTCGGTACCCTCAAGCCGTGGCGCTCGAGGGCCCTCCCCAGCTGCTTGACGCGAAACCGCTGTCGGTGCTGATCGAAGATCTGCGGACGGAGCGGGCGGCCGAGGTGCCCTTCCCTCCGGGCGAAACGCGCCCCTCGCTCGCGCGCACGCGACGCTTCGCCGAGGAGCCGCTGCCGCTGCTGCTCGAGGCGTACGAGCGCTTTGGGCCCGTCTTCACGCTGCGGCTGTTTCATGCGAACAGCGTGTGGATGCTGGGGCCGGCGGCGAACCACTACATCACCGTCTCCCATGCCTCCAATTTCCTCTGGCGCGAAGGGTTCTTCCGCGACCTCATCGGGTTCATGGGCGACGGCCTGCTCACGATCGACGGCGAATTTCACAGGCGCTCGCGGAGGATCATGCTGCCGGCGTTCCACGGCGAGCGGATAGCCGCCTCGGTCGACCTCATCAAGGAGGAGTCCGAGCGGGCGCTCAAAACGCTCGAACCGGGGTGCGAGATCGACCTCTATGCGTGGACGCGGCGGCTCGCGATGCGCGTCGCGATGCGCGCGCTGTTCGGGCTCGACCCGGACGGCGAGCCCGCGCGCTCGATCGACGCCGCTCGGCTATTCGAGCAGGGTCTTTCGTTCTACTCCTCCGACTACTTCCTGCGCGTCTTTCGTATGCGCTTCTCGCCTTGGGCGCGGATGCAGGAGGCTGCGCGCAAGCTCGACACGATGATCTATGCGGAGATCGCGCGGCGGCGCTCGACGGGCGCGCGCGGAGACGACATCCTCAGCCTCCTCATCGACGCGCACGACGAGGACGGCACAAAACTGACCGACCGACAGATCCGCGACGAGGTGATGACGCTCCTGTTCGCGGGTCACGACACGACCACCTCGACGATCTCGTTCATGTTCTACGAGCTCGCGCGCAATCCCGAGCTCGTCGCACGGCTTCAAGGGGAGCAGGACGAGCGCCTTGCCGGCGGCGAGCCGACGACCGCCCAGCTCACGGGAGGTGAGCTCGACCAGCTCGAGATGGTCCTCGCCGAGACGCTGCGCAAGTACCCGCCCGCGTGGGTCGGTCCGCGGCGCGCGATCGAGACGTTCGAGTTCGAAGGCCACGCCGTGCCGGCACGCGCCTTCGTGAACTACTCCTCTTGGGCGAGCCATCACCTCCCCGACGTGTTCGAGAATCCGGAGGACTTCCGCCCGGATCGATTCACGCCCGAGGCGCGCGCCGCGCTGCCCAAGGGCGCGTACGTCCCGTTCGGCGGCGGATCTCGCACATGCATCGGGATGCGCTTCGGCGAGCTCGAGGTGCGCACGATCGCGAGCGCGATCCTCTCGCGCTTCGAGCTCTCACTCCCCGAGGACTTCGTGCTGCGGGTGCGTCAGATGCCGACCATCAGCCCGCGCGACGGGCTGCCGATGCTCGTGCGCGAGCGCGCGCGCTCCGACGCCGCGGGCGTGAGGGTCGCAGCGTAGCCGCGGTCACTGAAGCCGCGTGCGGTTACTGAAGCCGGGCGCGCATCGTCAGCTGGTAGCCCGGCCCTCGAGCGGGCGCCGCGATCGCGCCGATGGATTCGATGTACACGTGCGGATCGTCGTACAGGGTCAACGAGAAGAGCTGCAAGAGCGGCGCCGTCGGGCGCGCAACCAGCCTGCCTTCGCTCGCCTGCGCGATCGCGTCGATTTCGCCTCCTACGCCGAACAGGCTCCCGCCGACGCTCACTTCGACATGGCCGCCTTCGCTGCGCAGCAGGCGAACGCGTACGCCGGGCGGCAGCGCTTGTGCAACTGCGGCTTCCGTCGCAAGCGCCCGCGCTACGAGCTGAGAGCCGCGCTTCTGAAAGCTGACTTCGCTCAGCTCGAGCGGCCCCACGCGCACGCGCTTCGCGGTCATGTCGATGTCGTCGGCGCCGCTCGCTTCCCCGAGAACGTGTCCCGTCTGAGTCAGCGCGAGGCGCAGGTCGCTCGCGCGCACGTGGACGGTATCCGCGCTGCCCCACAAGAGCTCTACCGCGGGGAACGCTTTGACGTCGACGCTGCGCACGTGGCCGTAGCGCGAGAGGCGCGAGGAGATGCGATCGGCGGCGATCGAAGGGAGAAACAACTGCGCAAGGAGGAGAAGAAGGACGACTGCGCCGGCGCTGACAGCTGCTATGCGCCGCGCTCTGTCCACGGCGAAAGCTTTGCAGGGCGCTAGCCTAAGGATCCCGCCGGGGCGCGTAGCTCAGTTGGTCAGAGCACCTCGCTTACACCGAGGGGGTCGCCCGTTCGAGTCGGGCCGCGCCCATTACCAGGCGCTATCAACACGCCTATCAGCCTCCACTAATCCTGTTTGCGTAGGAAGCAGCAATGCACGAATCGCCAACACGCGTCGCCGTGATCGGGTCGGGCCCCGCGGGCTTCTACGCGGCGGGCCACCTGCTCAAGGACTCGGGCGGCGGGATCGAGGTCGACATGCTCGAGCGCCTGCCGACGCCGTGGGGTCTCGTGCGCTCGGGCGTCGCGCCCGACCATCCGAACATCAAGGCGGTATCGCGCGTGTATGAGAAGACAGCCGCGCATCCGCGCTTTCGCTACTACGGCAACGTGACCTTCGGCGAGGACGTCTCGCGCGAGGACCTCGCCGCGCACTACCACGCGATCGTCTACGCGACCGGCTCGCCGCTCGACCGGCCGCTCGGGATCCCCGGCGAGGACCTGTTCGGGTCGCACGCGGCGACGGAGTTCGTGGGCTGGTACAACGGCCATCCCGACCACGTCGCCCTGGAGATCGACCTGCTCTCGGCCGAGCGCGCGGTCGTGATCGGCAACGGCAACGTCGCGCTCGACGTCGCGCGGATGCTCATGCTCACCGCCGACGAGCTCGCGCCGACGGACACCGCGGATCACGCGCTCGAGGTGCTCGCGGCGAGCAACGTGCGCGAGGTCATCATCGTCGGGCGCCGCGGACCCGCCCAGTCGGCGTTCACGAATCCCGAGCTGCTCGAGCTCGGCGAGCTCATGGACGCCGACGTGAACGTCGACGCGGCGGAGCTCGAGCACGCCCTGGAGACGCACGACGCGAGCGCCGAGGAAAACATCACCGCGCGGCGCAACGTCGAGATCCTGCGCGGCTATGCAGCGCGCTCGCCCGACCCCTCTCGCCGGCGCGTGACGCTGCGGTTTTTGCTCTCGCCGCTCGAGTTCCTCGGCGACGAGCGCGGCCACGTGCAGGGCGTCGAGTTCGCCTGCAACGAGCTCGTCAGCGAAGACGGGGCTCTGCGCGCGCGCGCGACTGAGCGCCGGGAGCGCATAGACGCCGACCTCGTATTTCGCGCGATCGGATACCGCGGCGTGCCTCTGCCCGGCCTGCCGTTCGACGAGCGGCGCGGAGTCATCCCCAACGAAGCCGGGCGCGTGATGAACGGGTCGGGCGAGGCGCTGCCCGGAGAGTACGTCGTCGGGTGGGTCAAGCGCGGCCCCACAGGCGTCATCGGCACGAACAAGAAGGACGCTCAGGAGACGGTTGACGCGCTGCTCGCGGACCTCGACGCGACGCGCGCGGGCGAGGCGCGTCTTCTCGAGCCCGAGCATCCACAGGCAGAGGCCTTGGACGAGCTGCTGCGCGAGCGTAAGCCGGACCTCGTCACCTACGAGGGCTGGACCGAGATCGATCGCCACGAGCGCTCGGCCGGTGAGCCGGCCGGTCGGCCGCGCGTGAAGCTCACCCAAATCGAGGAGATGCTCCGCGTCGCGGCGGGGGAAGGCCCCGAGCGCGAGAGCTAGACCCGCGCCGCGTCGCGGCTCCGGGCATCTGCCACACTGTCGCCCGCTGGCCCCGTTAGCTCATCTGGTAGAGCCCCGGACTTTTAATCCGGTGGGGCGGGTTCGAGTCCCGCACGGGGCATGAAGAACGACCTGCAAGGGCACGGATTGAGGAGCGGTCCGAGGGAAATCCGGAATTTGGTCGCGGCTTGGTCGCGAGATTGCATCCGAGCCTGCGGGTGCTCCTAGGAGTCGACGGGCATGCGATCAACCGTGTTGCGCCTCACAAAAGGCACCTTGACGCGCGGTGGTTGCGGGTACTGGAGCGCTAAACCACGCGCTGGCCCCGACCGATGGGTCGATGTGGCACTGCTGCCGTCCTGGCGGAGCCCAATGCCCACCGGGTACCCGTCTATGAATTGCCCCAGAGCTGCGCCACTCAAGCAATGAGCACGCCCATGCTTCGACCATTGCGGGTTGGGGAGATCCTTGATGCGGGGATCAAGCTGTACTCACGTAACGCTCGGACGTTGATGGGGCTCACGGCTGCGGTCGTCGTGCCCTTTCAGGTCCTGAGCGGCGTCATCCTGCTCTCGACGGTCTCGAACGGAAACGAAATCCCGCACGGCACCTTCGCGAGCGTCGGCACCCGCTCATCCGCGCATTCCACCTCTGTCGGCGCCAATGCCGTGCTCACCTTGACGGGCGCGCTGGTGACCGTGCTCACTACCGCAGCGTGTGTGAAGGCTGTGAGCGACGCGTATCTCGACCGTCCGACGGGCATCGAGATCTCGCTTCGCTTTGCGTTGCGACGTCTTCTGCCGCTGCTCTGGCTCACGGTCATGACAGCGGTGCTCCTCGTCCTCGCCTTTCTCGCGCTCGTGATTCCCGGCATCTGGCTGTACGCCGCCTGGTCCGTCGCGACGCCCGTGTTGCTGATCGATGGCTGCGGAGCGTGGGCAGCATTGCGTCGTTCCTTTCGTCTCGTGCGCCACCGTTGGTGGCCGACCGCCGGAGTCCTGATTGTCTCCGAGCTGATGGTTACGATCGTCGGCGCGGCGATCCAGGGACTGCTAGTTGGCGTGTTCCTGACAGGCAGCGCGGTCGGCGTCGTCGTCGTGCTGGTATCGCTCGCAGCGGCCGTCAGCGCGATTCTGACCCGTCCGTTCGTTGCCGCCGTGAGAACGGTCCTCTACTACGACCTGCGAGTGCGCAACGAGGGCTACGACGTCGAGTTGCTTGCCGAGCAGCTGGGCATCCCGAGGTCCGAGCTGCCGGCTCCCGTGGTCGAGGGCCCGCAATCGGCGGGACAGCCGGGCGGACCGCCATTCTGGCCGCCGCCGCCTGGATGGCGCCCGTCCGCACCAGCGAGCCCCTCAGATGGCCGCCACGCTTAGCGCTGCGAACGGCTCCGTCGCGATGGCCCGGCGGCTCGCCCGAGCGATTCTTGCGGAAGGCCGTTTTCACAAAGCAAGCGTGCCTCGCCCGCTACACGACGTGCTGCGCGAAATCGGCCGCTTCCTGGAATCACCACTCAACGCTCTGAACGAACTTGTGAACGAACTGGGAGGCAAAGTTCCCGGTGGGACGGCGCTCGTGTGGGGCGTGCTCGCGCTGGTCGTGCTCGCGGCGAGCGCAGCAATCTCGGTTCACGGCACGCGGCGTGCGTTGCACGAGCCACGCAAGCTGTCGCACGACGCCGAATCGGGTGGCGCACCCGTGGGCGCAGACGAGCTCGAACGACAGGCGCTGGTGGCGGAGCAAGCTGGCCGCTACGCGGAGGCGGTCCGCTACCGCTTCAGCGCGGGGCTCTTGCGGTTGGTCGACAAACGCGTCGTCAACGACGTGCGTTCATCTGCGAACGCAGAGATTAGCCGCGCGCTGCGCTCACCTGCATTCGCACAGCTCGCGCGGCGGTTCGATGAGGTCACGTACGGGGCCAGCGCTGCGACCAACGCAGACGTCCAGCTCTCGCGCGACCTTTGGGCGCGGGTGCTGACAGAGAGTCCGAGTGCGTGAGCAGCGTTGAAGGAGAAGCAGCGGCGATCTCCGCGCCGCACGCTCGCGGCAATGCCGGCGCGAGAGCGAGACGGGGATGGCTCGCGCTCGGCCTCGTGCTGATCTGTGTCTTCGCCGCGCTAGCACTGCTCGGTGGCTTCTCTTCTGAACCCGGAGGTCCCGCGTCCTCGTCGTATTCGACAGGTGAAAAGGGCGTCGCTGCGTGGGCGACGCTGCTCGGCCGTACGGGGCACCCTGTGAATCAGCTTCGCGCCTCCCTCGACGACGCGCGCATTCCGCCGAACGAGACGCTTGTCCTGCTCGAACCGGATGCGCTTCTGCACAGCGAGGGCATCCGGCTGATGGCGTTCGTTCGTGCCGGCGGCCGGCTGCTGTACGGCAGCGCCGAACCGCGGCGGACGCTACCCGCCCTACTTGTCGCCTCACCGGAATGGGGCGGGGGCGGGGCCGACCGATATCTCAGCTATCGGAGCGAAGGCGATGCCGCCGAAGATGTGCGCGAAGTGCGCACCGACGGCGAAGGAGCGTGGACATCTTTTGCGGGCTATGCCGCGCCGGTCCGCGCAGCCGATGGCCGAGCGTTGTTGTTGCAGAAGCGCATTGGCAACGGCGTGCTCGAGTTGCTGGCCGACGTGTCGCCGCTCCAGAACCGGCTACTCGCGACGGCGGACAACGCACGGCTCGCGCTCAGCATCGTGGGGCCTCCGGGTCGCCCAGTGTCATTCGTCGAGTCGGTCCACGGCTACGGGACGGCGCGTGGGCTCGCGGCCCTGCCGATCGGTTGGCGCTTCGCGCTCGCGGGGCTACTACTTGCTGGGCTGCTGTGGATCGCCGCACGGGCGCGCCGCCTCGGCCCCGCGGAGCCGACCATCGAGGCGCCGCCGCCACCGCGCAGCGCCTACGCTGACGCGGTTGCGCTGCTGTTGAGGCGAACAAGAGACGAAGCCGCGATCAGGGAGACACTCGAGCGATGGACGGGGACATGAGCGCACCCGAGGACGACCCGGACCTACCGGACCTGCTCAATGCGGTAACGGCGCAGGCCAGCAGAGTGGTCGTCGGTCAGGAGGAGACGATCAAGCTCCTGATCGTCGCTCTCGCGTGCCGTGGACATGTGCTGTTGAGGGGCGTGCCCGGCGTTGCCAAGACGCTCTTGGCGCGAGTGCTCGCCAGCACTATCGACGTCGAGATGCGGCGGGTGCAATTCACGCCGGACATGCTCCCGTCGGACCTCACGGGGACGATGGTCCTTCGCGGCCACGAGCTCGTCTTTCGCCCAGGACCGGTGTTTACGAACGTGCTGCTAGCGGACGAGATCAACAGGACACCTCCGAAGACACAGGCGGCCCTGCTCGAGGCGATGCAAGAGACGCAGGTGACCATTGACGGTCAGTCGCACCTACTCGACAAGCCGTTCTTCGTGGTCGCAACCCAGAACCCCATCGAGTACGAGGGCACCTATCCGCTGCCGGAGGCGCAACTCGACCGCTTCCTACTTCAGATCGACGTCGGGTACCCGAGCGTCGAGGACGAACGGAGAATGCTGGCGCTCGAGCGCGACGGGGTCGATCCGGTTGGACTCAACGACATTCGAGCCGTCGTTCGGCGCGGGCAACTCGATCGGATTGTGAACGACGTCGCCTCGACCTCGATCTCTGACGAGGTGGCCGGCTACGCGATCGGGCTCGTGCGCCGGACGCGTGAGCTACCAAGCGTCGCGCTCGGCGCCTCGCCGCGGGCCGCAGTGCATCTCGCGACTGCTGCGAAGGGAATGGCCCGGGCGCATGGTCGTGCGTTCGTCACCCCGGACGACATCGCGGACGTAGCGGTTCCCGTGCTCGCGCACCGGCTCGTAATGACGCCTGACGCCGAACTCGATCGCTTCGGCGCTCGCGACGCGACGCGCACGGCGCTCGGCGACGTGCCGGTGCCGCGGTGAGCACCGCTCGAACCGCGCAATCCTCACAGCGCGGCCGCGAGCGGCGCCACGAGCGTCGCGCTGAGAAATGACGCCGACAACGCGCTGCGCTGCGATTGTCGCCGCGGTCGCGCTGAGCGCGATCCTCGTTCCCATTGGGGTTGCGATCGCTGCGCTTGTCGTGGTGCTCGGTGCGGTCCTCGCCGACGGACTATCGGTGCGCCGGCCACCGCAAATCGAGCGCTCGGTCGCCGTCTCCCTTTCGCGTGGCGAGCAGACGGCGCTGGCCGTCGACGCCGTCACACGAGACGCCCGCCGGGTGCTTTTGCGCCAGCCGGCGACCGCGGCGCTCGGGGTCGATGCGAGCGCCGAGGACGGTGTCCTGCGCGGATCGCTAGTCGCCAGGCGCCGAGGTCTGCATGTCCTCCCGGGGATCGCATCGGCGAGCGTCGGCCCGCTCGGATTGGCTCGCTGGCACCACGCAAATGGGGAGGCTGTGGAACTCCGCGTGTTTCCGAACATGCTGCGCGCGCGCGAGCTCGCGTTGCAGCTCCACGTCGGACGCGCTGCGCTCGACGGAATGCTGCGCCGTGGGCCGCTCGGGCTCGGCACTGAATTCGACGCCGTGCGGGACTACTCGCCCGACGACGACATCCGCCAGGTGAACTGGCGCGCTACCGCGCGGCTCGGGCGGCCAATGAGTAATCAGTACCGCGTTGAGCAGGACCACGACGTGGTGTGCGTCCTCGACGCGGGCCGGCTGATGGGCGCACCCGCGTCCAACGGCAACCTGCTCGATGTGGCGCTCGACGCGGTCGCCGCCGTGGCGCTCGCAGCTGATGAGCTCGGCGACCGCTGCGGAGCGGTCGCGTTCGATTCGGAGATTCGCCGCCACTTAATGCCGCGCCGCCTCGGCGGTCGCCGTGTCGTACGCGCGCTCTACGACCTGCAGCCAACACGACATGACTCCGACTTTGAGCGCGCCTTCCTTCGTGTGGGCTCCTCCCGCCGCGGCCTGGCGATCGTGCTCACCGACGTGATCGACGAGCGGGCCGCTCGCTCCTTGTTGCGGGCGGCGCCAATGCTCACGCGTCGGCATGCGGTCGTGGTGGCGGGAGTTCGCGACGCCGACCTCGACGCTGCGCTCGAACTCAACGCGAAGGACGCCGCGCTCGCGCTCGCAGCCGCGAGCATGCTGCGGGAGCGGGAAGCCGCGGTCGCGCAGCTCAAGCGACTAGGAGCAGAGGTCGCGCTCGCACCCGCGGAGGCGCTCGCGAAGCGCTGCGTGCAGGCCTACGTACGTGCGAAAGGCCGGCTACGAATGTAGACACCTCTCCAGATCACCAGCGACCAGAACAAGATCGCCCACGCAAATCCAACGAGAAGCGCGAATCCAAGCGGGATCCCGCGCGGCGTCACGAACCCCTCGGTCAGACCGGCGAGGACGAGCCACGGAGCCGTGCCGAGCACCATCTGCACCGCGCCGCGCGCCTCTTCGGTGAGCACCTCTCCTCGCGGTCGCAGGCCCGGTTCGATAAGCGCCCGCGCCAAGCGCAAACCCGCAACGCCTGCGATCGACACGCACGAGAGCTCCAGCAGTCCGTGCGGCACGATGTAGCGGACAAAGACCGAGAACGTGCCAGCCTGGATCGTGAGTCCCCCCAACGCCCCTAGCAGCAGACCGTTGTAGGCGAGCAGCGCGAGTGTCCCAAGCCCGAGCGTGATCCCGCTCGCGAACGTGAAGAACGTGACGGTGATGTTGTGCGTGTAGATCGAGCTCGCAAATGCCGCCTGGGTGGACGGGCCCACGCTCAGGTGCCGCACGTGCGGACTCGCCGCGGCGCGGTATGCCGAGGGAATCAAGCCGATCGCCGCGCCAGGATCCACCACCGCCCACACTCCCGCGAACAGCGTGGGGGCGAACATCGCGGTTAGCGAGATGGCGAGGAGCCTTCGGTTGGTGACGATCTCGCGCCAGTACTCGCGCGCGAAGAATTGGCGCAACGTGTTGCCCCGAGCGCGCTCGGAGTAGATGAGATGGCGCGCTCGGAGCGCGAGTGGCTCCAGCCGGTCAAGCACGGGATCGCCGGGAAACTCACGACGCGCGAGCGCGACATCCGCGACTGTGGCGCGGTAGAGCCGACCGAGCTCGAGGATCCCGTTCACACCCAGTCGCTCCGGATGCCGGCCGGCGCGACTGATGAGCTTCTCGAGCTCTTGCCAGGACGGAGATCCCTCCGCAACGAAAGCTTCTAGGTTCATGCCGTGGAGCTTGAGGATCGCATCACTATCGCGGCACCCGAGGGCATCGACATGCACATCGTGCTTGCCGGCGCGGCATCGCGCTTCATCGCGGGATCGATCGACCTCTTCTTGCAAATCGTGCTCATCGTGCTCGCGTTGATTGTGTCGTTTGCAGTGATCGGGGGAGGCCTTGGCGTCGCGCTCTTCGCGATGGCGGTTTTCGCGAGCCTTTACCTCTATAACGTCGCATTTGAGATCTTCGCCTCGGGCCGCACGCCGGGAAAGCGCTGGACGCATTTGCGGGTGGTTCGCCTCAACGGCCAGCCCGTGGACCTACCGGCGAGCGCTGTCCGAAACCTCCTGCGCCTCGTCGACATCCTTCCGACGGCTTATCTCGTGGGGCTTCTTTGCATCATCCTCACCAAGCGCAACCAGCGACTGGGCGATCTCGCCGCCGGCACGATCGTGATCCGCGAGCCTGCTGGCGCGCGCCGCTCAAAGTCGCCGGACGCAGAGGAGGCGTTTGCCGCTGCAGCAGACGCGGGCTGGGACGTGAGTGCTGTCAGCCCCGAGGAGCTCGCTGCGGTACGTCGCTTTCTGCAACGCCGTGACGAATTAGGAACCTCCGCGCGCCGCGAGCTCGCCCATCGGCTCGAGCAGGGACTGCGCAAGAAGGTCGCTGGTGTGCCCGATGGGCTCTCCTCAGAGGAGTTCCTGTCCGCGCTCGTGCACGCTAAGTCGTCCAGGAGGTGATCGCTCGTCGCGGTTGCGGGTAGGGGGAGGTCTGGACGGGACTTTGCACGAATAATCAGCCGTTAGACACCCACCGAGGAGGGCCACATGGCTACAGCTCAGCAGTATTCCGAAACCCCGGGTTACGGCGACGCCTCCGGTCCGCGCGCGGGCTTCTGGCGGCGCCTCGGCGGCACGATCATCGACGGAATCATCCTCGGCATAGTCGGCGGGGTCCTGGCAGCGGCGCTCAAAGGCGCCGGCAGCGCGCTCGCGATTCTCGTCGGCCTCGCGTACTTCACGCTGTTCGTCGGCGGAAGGCGCGGCCAGACGCCTGGAATGAGCGCGCTCGGCATTCGTGTGATCAGCTTCGACGGCTCGGGCTCAATTGGCTACGGTCGCGCGTTCGTTCGTTGGATCGGCGGCTATCTCTCCGCGATCCCAATCTTTCTTGGCTTCTTCTGGATGCTTTGGGACAAAGAGAAGCAATGCTGGCACGACAAGCTCGCGTCCGACGTCGTCGTGCCGGTCTCGTCTTATCCGATACGCGAATAGTGCCACGATGGTCCAAGGCGAGGATCAAGATCGCGACACGGTCGTCTGGAGCGCCCCTTCGCCCCGCCTGCGCACGCTTCGGCGCGGGCAGGTAGCCGCCGCGACGCTAGCCGCGCTGGCGCTCGCTATCGGTGTCGCTGGCGGCCTTGGCTCGGGTGTCGCGCTGAGCGTTGCGGTGGTTGGCGTGATCATTGCCGGCTTGGCCGCCGACGCTGTGATGGGGCGGCGGGTGCGCGCCTGGGGCTACGCCGAGCGCGAGGAGGACCTGCTGGTGAAGCGCGGCGTGATGTTCCGGCGGATATCGGTGATCCCATATGGACGCATGCAGTACGTCGAGGTCGCCGCTGGCCCGTTGGAGCGAGCGTTCGGGCTGGCGACCGTGCAGATGCACACCGCGGCTGCAGCGAGCGACGCACGCATCCCCGGCCTGTCCGCCGTGGAGGCCGCGCGCGTGCGCGACCAACTGACCTCGCTGGGCGAGTCGCAGGCGATGGGTCTGTGAGTCAGGCTTCACCTTCGGAACCACAAGGTCGACCGCTGGAGTCCGGCGCACACGCGATCGCCGGCCTGCAGGGCAATTGGCAGCGACTCCATCCGCTCTCGCCGCTCGTGCGAGCGGGGCGCGGTCTCATCGCGATCGCGGTGATTCTGCTGATTCCTGGGTACGGCGGCCGACAGGGGTCGTCCGGCAACGAGTTCACTCACGCCGGCGTGCTGGTGGTGGTCCTCGTTGTCGCCTTGGTCTCCTGGCTCGTCACTCGCTGGCGCGTCGAAACAGGAGTTCTTCGTGTGGACAGCGGGTTGATTCGCCGCAGTTCGGAGCGCTTCCCGCTGAGCCAAATCCAGGCCATCGACATCGTGCGCCCCGGGCTGGCAAGGCTGTTCGGCCTGTCCGAGCTGCGTATCCGACTCGCGGGTGGCGACCGCAAGGCCGGTCGCCTCGCATACCTCGCCAGCACGGAGGCGGAGGTACTGCGAGCCCGCCTCCTGGATATGAGAGGCGGCGTGGCGCCGATCACGTCAACCACGGCCGAGCGAGCGCTGATCACCGTGCCGCCTGCGCGGCTCTTTGCTTCGCTCCTGCTCACCGGAACGGGTTTGGTGCTCGAGCTCGTCGTCGTCGCCCTTGTCGTGCTCGCCGTGCTCGCGCCGGGTGCAGCGGCCGCCGCGATCAGCGCAGGGGCTGTCTGGCTGTTTGCGTTGCTGGTAAGCGCGTTCCGCCGGTTCAATGCCGGCTACCACCTCACCGTCGCGGATGCTCCCGACGGGCTGCGCCTGCGATCGGGCCTGATCGAGACCGCCGCTGAGACCATCCCGCGAGGCCGCATCCAGGCCATCCGCATGACCGAGCCGCTCGCTTGGAGACTGCTCGGCTGGTGCCGCCTAGACGTGGACGTAGCCGGTCAGAAGGCCCGCGGCCGCCAGGACCGCAACGAGGCCAAGGCGGTGCGCTCGCTGCTCCCCGTGGGCAGTCGTGAGCAAGCTGCCTCGCTGGTGGCGACCGTCTTCGGCGACGTGCCGACCGAGCGTCTCGCACCTCCACGCCGCGCTCGCTGGAAGTCTCCGCTGCGGTTCTATTTCCTCTCGTGGGGGGGAAACGACCGCTACGCGGTCACGACGAGCGGGCGTGTGCGGCGAGTAACGGACTGGGTACCGCTATCCAAGGTGCAGAGCGTCCGCTACGTCGAAGGCCCGATCCAGCGCAGGCTGCGCCTGTCGAGCATTCACCTGGACACCGCCGGCCGGAACGTTCACGCGGTGCTGCGCGACCGCGATCAGCGCGAGGCGAGGCAGCTCTTGCGGGAGCTACCCGAGCGGGGTCGCCTGGCACGCCAGCACGAGCTCATAGCGGGGCCTTCGTACACGTCTATTTGACCGCCTGGGGGTTCGAGTCCCCCACCGGGCATTCGTGGCCCACGCTCAGTGTCCGCGGATCACCGTTTTGCTGATCGTATGTTCGAGCACGTCGCGCGTGCAGAAGTGCTCCGTCAGCCACTGCTTTTTGCCGAACAGTTCGGTCTGATCGCCGGCGAACTGCGATTCCGGGTTCGACGACTCCGAGTAGGTGAGGATCGTCGCCGCTTCCGGGCACGCTTTTTTGCTCCACGCGACGACCTGTACGTAGGAAGATCCGAATTCGTTTTCCGGGTACCCATGCCCCGTCCATTGCACGTCGAGCGCGTTGAACTCGCCGTCCGGATCGCCCGGCCCGCCGTGCAGCGGGATGCGCTGGCCGTGGCGCGTGACGTACTGGACTTCACCCGGGGCCACGTCGAACGGCATGCCTGCTTCGTTCAGGTCGTTGATCGCGTCGCCGAAGGCCTCCTGCACCTGCGGGTTCGACGTTTCCAGACCGTTCGGCGTGTGTACCGGGTCGGAGACGTTGAACGGGTTCTTCCACGGGCCGCCGGTCACCCCCAGCGCGCGCTCCCAGAAGCGGCGGAAGAGGATCGCGCCTTTCGATTCGAGGTTCTCGTGCAGGTCCCACGCGGCGAGGATGTTGCACGCTTCTCCGACCGCGACGGGGCCTTTCGAGCTCGGCGCCATCCCCCCGGGGAACGAGCGGCACATGCTCACCGCTTCGTCGCGCACGAGCTCACCGCCGTACTGGCGGTCGCTGAACACCATGTTCTGCATCGCTTCGCGCGTGAAGCCGCCTTTTTCGATTTGTTCTTCGGTCATGATCAGCCCGATGCGCGTACGCAAGCTGCGTTCGGTGCCTTCGTCGCCGATGATGCGCGCGAATCCCGTCAGAGGCTGTTTGGGGTTCGACAGCCAGAAGCTGTTGTTCGAGTTCGTTACATAATCCGAGCGCAGCAGGTGCGGGAGATGGCTCGGGCCGAAGATCCCCGGCACCACCGCGTCGGCGTCGTTGTCCCAGTTGCATGCCGAGCGCGAGCCGTCGAGCACCGGTAGCCCGACCAGCTTGAACGTCGCTTCGCCGACCGCCGTGTCGCATTCTTTCGCCTTCGCGTTCGAGACATTTGGGATCGTCCCGATGTCCGCGTACAGCGCGTGTCCCGTGCGATCGGTGACGATCGTGTTCACCCACGGGATGCCCTCGTACTTCTCGAGGATCTGCAGCTCTTCTTCGGTCGACTGCGCGCGGTCGGTGTCCATGAAGTGGTTGAACACACGGAAGTTCCTCGCGTTCGCGTCGCCGAGCGCGAAGGCGGTCTCCGCAGTCCACGGCAGCGGGATCCCCTCGAGCGAGTTGAAGATCGGTCCGAAGCGCGAGGAGTACAGCGTGCGCGAGACCGGCTTCAGCGATCCGTCTTCCTGCAGCGCCTGCACCGTCACCGCGCGGCTCGTCATCGGCGTCGGTTGCCCGTCGTAGAGGTATTCCGTCGGTTTGCCCGGGACGAGCGTCAGCTGGAACGGCGTGAAGCGAAACGCTGTCGAGACCGTGTGGCTCCACGCCATGTTCTGTGTATGGCCGATCAGGACCAGAGGCACGCCGAACAGCGACGCGCCCTCGACCTGGAGCTTTTTCGGGATCGTGAGCTCCGCCTGGTAGAAGCGTTCCGGCCCGACCCACGGGAAGTGGGGGTTACCCAGCAGGAGCCCGTGCAGGTGGTCACGCATCCCCGCCGACCCGATCGCGACGGCGTTCGAGCCCGCGGCTTTGATCGGCAAGCGCGTCGCGAGCCCCTGCGCGATCGCCTGCGGTTCGAGCGGGTTGGCCGCGGCTCCCGCCGCGGCCGGCACTTCGGCGGCGGGCGGCTGCGCTTCCGCGATCCCGGGTATCACCACGTCCGCGCTCGCGAGCTCGGTGAGCTGGTAGAAGCGGCGGTACGCGTCGGCTTCCGTGATCGGACGCACCCATGGCTTGCCGCGGCAGGTCGAATCGGATACGCCGTTCGCCCCGCCGACGTCGGTGAGATAGCGGTTGTAGCCCGCGACGTAACCACGCACGAGTTCGCGCACTTCCTGCTCGGGCCCCAGCGGCGGCGCCTGCGCGAGCAGTTCTTCGATCACGTGCGAGTCGATGATCTGCTGGAAGAAGAGGTCGGAGTCGAGGTTGCTCGGCCTCACCCCGTTGGCGCGCTGCGGGTAACTCGCGTTCGGGCCGAAGAAGCGCGAGCGTTCGGCGTCGACCGTCACGTAGTCTTCGGCCATCACGCAGATGTTGTCCTGCGCGAACGCGTACCCGTAGCCGTAGCCGAGTCCCGTGTACGTGCTCGAGGTGATGTGCGGGATGCCGCCTTCGGTGCGACGGATCGTCGCCGAGAACCCCGTGCCGGAGGTGGATTCACTCGCAGCTGCCGCCGAGCCGCTCGTCGTGCTCGCCGACGACAGCGCCACGCCGCCGGCTGTCGCCAGCAACACGCTCGGGATTGCCCTCGCCGCAACCAAGCGCGCACGCCGACGGCTGACCGCCGCTGCTCCTCGCCTCATCGTCTTCCTCTCTCTGAAAAGCACTCATCCGGAACGGACGAGGCTGCCGACGCTATCCGAGCGTCGGAGCTTTGTCAAAGGCGCCGGCAGTGCCGACCTCGCGGGACTGCGCCGGCCGTCTGCGATGCTCCCGCCGTTTACGAGCATTGCCTCGCGGGTAGCTACAAGCTGCGTTTTGTGCGGGGTGCCGGTTCGCCTCAGGCGCTCGAGCCACCGCCGGACGACGCCAACGATCGGGAAACACACCGGAAGGAGCAAGCCTTGGGATGTGGCCGCCTCTTCGCAGCGTCAGCTGCGACCGTGTTCGCGCTCGCGCTATTCGCGTCGGCCTCAGCGTTCGCGGAACCGATTCTCATGCCGACCCTGAGCAACGAGATCGCCAAACAAGACGCGATCATCGCCGCTCATCAGGCGATCAACCCGCCTGCGCCGCCCTGTCCTGAGAGCGGCATGCTGCCGGAACCGTTCTCCAACTGCGGGCTGCCCGAGGCGCCCGCAACGACGCTCCCGTATCCCGGCAACATGGCCTACTGGGGCGGGCACGTGCAGGCCGTCCCCAAGGTCTACATCGTCTACTTCGGCTGGGGAGAGCCAGGCGCGTTCCCTGCGGGCGCTACGTGCACACCGAAGACGCTCGTCGAGGGAGCCGTCAAAGCGCGGCTGAAGTGTGACCCGGACGGCGCCGGCGCGCGCATGGCCGACTTCGTCTACCAGATGGGCGGCACGCACTGGGCGGCCGTCAGCACGCAGTTCTTCCAAGCCCCCGAACAGCACATCACCAACCCCACAGATGTGCTCGGCGGAATCTGGGTCGACGATCGCAATCCCGCCAATCTCGCCGGGACGTCCGCCAGCAGCGCTCCTGGGCCGCAGAACACCTACACCGACCTCGCCGCCGAGGCGGCGCGCGCGGTGAAACACTTCGGCGTCACCGACCTCGCGAACGCCGACTTCGTCATCGCCCAGCCGCCGAAGTTCAGCGACCCGAACGCGCTCGAAAGCGGCTACTGCGCGTTCCACGACTACACCGAGCCCGAACTCTCGCACGGGATCTACAACGGCATCAAGCCCGACATCTCCTACACCAACATGCCCTACGTGCTCGCGATCAACTCAGAAACCACAGTCGGCGGCGAACGCGTCAACGATTGCGGTGAAAACGCCGTCAACAGTGGACGCGCCGGCAAGCTCGACGGCGAGTCGATCGTCCTCGGCCACGAGATCGAGGAGACGATCACCGACCCCGGCGCCGAGGACATCCTCGGTAGTGGCACCAACTCGACCAACGTCGGAGGCTGGTACGACACCGTCGACGCCAACGAGAACGGTGACAAGTGTGCGTGGGTCGGCGAGCCGCTCGTCGGCGGGGCTCCGGGCGAGCCCAGCGTGTTGCCCATCCCCGGAGCGATGGGCGACATCACCGGGAATCAGGGCGGGACATTCGCGGTGCAGTCGCTTTGGAGTAACGAAGCCGCCGCCGGCACGGGGTTCTGCGCCGGAACGCCGAACGAACTCCCCTAGCTCGCAGATCTCCAGGCAGCGCCGCGGACGCACGAGCCGCGGCGCTGCCGGTTCTGCGTCGGCAATGTGAGCGTCGCCGTCGTTCCTACTCCGAACGCGAGCTGCGAGCGCCGCGTGTGGCGGCGAGCGAACAGCTCGGAACAGACGAGAGCGGGCCGCGCACCCCGCACGGCCCGCTCAGTTGCCTGGGAGCTTCCCCTAGCGTTCAGCGTGTTCCATGTGCTGGAAGCACGCCACGTCGTACCGCGAATTTTCGCTGTAGTGCGCCCCGCCGTTGCCAGCTTCGCCGGTGCCTTCGCCCTCGTTGAAGGGCGAGCCCGGAGAGAACTGAGCGTGGCCAGGGGCGAACGGGTTCGGTTCGCCTTTGTTCGGGTTTATTTCCTGGCAGGAAAATTCCGGTTTCCCGGTTGTTTCTTCCGGATGCGGGTTGTTCGCGAACGCGCCGGGCGAAACGATTGCCGCAGCCGCGCCGCAGACGGCGAGCACTGTGATGAGTCTGCGCATCTGACCTCCTTGACGTTTTGGCACGAATGGACGCGCCGTCTCCAATGGCACGAATAGACGCGCCTCTCCGGTTTTCCAGACTCCCCCGCGCGCGAAACCTTCCCGCGTTTTTGCGGTGCCTCACCGCCAGCCTGCAGAACGGCGCGGGAGCGTTGCCGCGCGGCCGTGGCAGCCGCGCCGCTCGCACGAAAGGCGCGGGGAACCTGCGCGAAGTAGGCTTCGCGTCCCGCAACCGCCAGCAGGAGGTAGCTCGCATGGCTCGCGCCGCAAACGACCGCTACGACGTCAACGGCCGCACGGTCTTCATCACGGGCGCCGCGCGCGGGATCGGCAAGGCGAGCGCAGAGCGCCTCTACGCGAAAGGCGCGAACGTCGCGCTGGTGGGCCTCGAGCCCGAGCGCCTGGAGGAGAACGCCGCAGGCCTCGGGGACCGCGCCGCGTGGTTCGAGGCGGACGTGACCGATTTCGACGCGCTCGAGCGCGCGGTCGCCGGCACCGTGGAGCGCTTCGGGCGAATCGACGTCGCGATCGCGAACGCCGGGCTCGCGTTCGTGGGCGCGCTCGCGACCGCGCCGGTGGAGCAGGTCGAGCGCACGCTCGCGGTCAACCTGCTCGGGGTGTGGCGCACCGATCGCGCGGTGATCTCGCAGGTCCTCGAGAACCGCGGCTACCTGCTCAACATCGCCTCCGCGAGCGCGCTCGTGCACGCGCCCCTGATGGGGCCGTACACGGCGACGAAGGCGGGGGTCGAGGCGATGACCGACGCGCTGCGCATGGAGAGCGCGCCGTTCGGCGCGTCTATCGGCTGCGCGTACTTCGGCTTCATCGACACGGACCTCGTGAAAGCGGCCTATGCCGCGCGCTCGACCGAAGCGCTCAACCAGCGCTCGCCCGCGTTCATCCGCAACCCGATCCCGCTCTCGCGCGCGATCGACGCGATCGAGCGCGGCATCGAACGGCGCTCCGCGCGCGTGTGGGCGCCGCGCTGGGTCGGCCCGCTGATCGCGATCCGCGGACTCTTTCAGCCGCTCAGCGAACGGAGCCTGCTGCGCGATCCGGCCGAGCTGCGCGAGGCGATGCGCCTGGCGGATCCCGTCTCGGGGACGCTGCCCGAGCAGGACCCGCTGCTCGGCATCGCCTCCGGGGCGCTCACTCCGCCCGAGAGAACTCCCATATCGCAATAGACAGCAGCACGAGGCCGAGCAGCGCGATCACGCCCGCCTCGAGCAACCCCGGCACGCGCCAGCCCCACCAGGTCACGCCGGGCGCGAGCGCGTGCACGGCGGCCTTGCTGATGTGCATGTGCGCGAAGATCGCGCGGCGCATCGGATCGACGGCGTAGGTGAGCGGGTCGATGCGATTCAGGATCGTCAGCCACGCCGGCAGCGACGCGAGCGAGAAGAGCGCGCCGGAGATGAAGAACATCGGCATGATCGCCATCTGCATCACGGCCATGAACGACTGCATCTGCGTCATGCGTGCAGCGACCGTCATGCCGAAGGCGGTGATCGCGAACGCGAGCAGCAGCTGAAGGCCGAAGATCTCGAGCAGCAGCGTCGGCGCGTAGGGAACGTTCACGATCCCGGCGATGGAGATCACGATCAGGCCCTGAAAGCACGCGACGGTCGCGCCGCCGAGGCACTTGCCGAGCACGATCGAGCTGCGCCGCACGGGCGCGACCATCATCTCGCGCAGAAAGCCGAACTCGCGATCCCAGACGATCGAGGCCGCGGAGAACATCGCGGTGAACATCACCGCCATGCACAGCACGCCCGGGTAGACGAAGGTTTTGAAGTTGACGCCGTGCGTCCCCGCTTTGGCGAGGCTCGAGAGCCCCGTCCCGAGGATGAAGAGGAACAGGAACGGCTGCGTGAGCGAGGTGATGATGCGCAGGCGGTCGCTGCGGAAGCGGATCAGCTCGCGCTTCCACACGACCCTGATCGCGCGTAGCTCGCTGCGAAGGCTGCGCGCGGGCACGTGCACAGGCGCGACCTCGGGGCCGCCGCGGCGCTCGAGCCCGCGCTCGCGCGTGCTCGCGGCTTCGGTCGCCATCAGCGGCTCATCATCCTCGCCATGTGGCGCCGCATGTCCGTGTTCGAGTCCTCGGCGTCGCGGATCGTCTTGCCGGTGAAGGACAGGAACACGTCATCGAGCGACGGCCGCGCCACGCTCACGGAGCTGATCGGCAGGCCGAGCTCGAACAGCCGCGGCACGAACTGCTCGCCCGAGGCGACGCCAAACGTGACCTTGCCTTCGGCGAGCCGCGCGTCAAGCCGGAAGCGCTCGCGCAGCGCGGCGATCGTGGCGGCGTCGTCGTCGGTGGAGATCTGAATCCGGTCGGTGCCGACCTCGGCCTTGAGCGCGGCGGGCGTGTCGAGCGCGACGATGCGTCCCTGGTCGATGATCGCGATGCGATCGCAGTACTCGGCCTCGTCCATGTAGTGCGTCGTGAGGAACATCGTCGTCTCCTCCTCGTCCTGCAGCGTCTGCAGGTATTCCCAGATCGAGCTCCGCGTCTGCGGGTCGAGACCGACGGTGGGCTCGTCGAGGAACAGCACGCGGGGCGAGTGCAAGAGGCCGCGCGCGATCTCCAGGCGGCGCTTCATCCCTCCCGAGAAGGTGTTCACGAGGCTCCCGCGCCGGTCCCACAGCCCGACCATCTCCATCACAGCGCGCATGCGCTGCGCGAGCCCATCGTTCGAGACGCCGTACAGCTCGGCGTGCAGATGCATGTTCTGCTCGGCCGTCATGTAGCCGTCGAGCGTCGTCTCCTGGAAGACCAGCCCGATGTTGCGCCGCACCTGGTCGCGTTCGCGCACGACGTCGTGGCCCGCGACGAGAGCGCTGCCCGCCGTCGGGCGCACGAGCGTGCAGAGCATGTTGATGGTCGTCGACTTGCCCGCGCCGTTGGGACCGAGGAAGCCGAACGTCTCGCCCGCGTGCACGTCGAACTCGACGCCGCGAACCGCTTCGACCTCGTCGTAGCGCTTGACGAGGCCGTGTACTGCGACGGCCTCGTCGATCTGCCTGCTGCTGCCGTTGTCGCTGATCGGTGCGTTCACGCCTCGACGTCTACGGTACCGCCCGCGCCCTGCGACCCCTCGTCGCCGTCGGCGAGGATGCGGTACAGCTCGCGGCGGGTGTTCGCGAGCACCTCGCGCGCGGCTGCCAGCTGGGCCGGCGAGCCGGTGCGCGCGATCTGGCTGAACGCGAACGCGACCTCGCGGATGAGCTTCCCGATCTGCACGTGCTCGTCGCCGACGCCGCTGGCCATCTCCTCCCAGGGCGCTGGCCTGTCGCTCCCGCGCTCCTCGAGCAGCTTGCGGCCCGCGTCGGTGATCGCGAGGACCTTGCGCCCGTCGGTTTCCTCGGAGCGGATTAGGCCCTCGTCCTCGAGCTGCGCGAGCGCGGGGTAGACCGAGCCGGGACTCGGACGCCAGACGCCCTCGCTGCGCTCCTCGACGAGCTGCATGACCTCGTAGCCGTTGCGTGGCTCCTCGGCCAGCAGGAGAAGCGCCGCAGTGCGGATGTCACCGCGCCGCGCCTTGCGCCAGCCTCCGCGCCCGCCCCAGCCTCCGCCGAAGCCGCCGCCGCCACCGAACGGGAACCCACCGAACTCGCCGCGCCCGTGACGGTGGCGACGGTGTCCGCGCGGGCCCCGCGGGCCGCATTGGCCGCCGGGCTCGCCTGTCGGGCTGTGTTCGTAACTAAACATGTCTTGCTCCTATCGTGAGATATCTAAGTGACATCACGATATATCGGTATTGGAAGAATGTCAAGCCCCCTGACGCGAACGCCTGACGCAGCGCATGGCGGCCTCGCAGCTCAGCGGCGAACACCGCGCCGCGCCGGCAGCTCATCCGTGCAGATGCCGCGGCGGCGGCGCTCAGTGCCGGAAATGCCGCACGCCGGTCGCGATCATCGCGACGCCGCCCGCGTCGGCGGCGGCGACGACGTCCTCGTCGCGCACGGAGCCGCCGGGCTGGATGATCGCGCCGATCCCCGCCTCGATCGCGAGCTCGGGGCCGTCGGCGAACGGGAAGTACGCGTCGGAGGCGAGCGCGGCGCCGGCGAGCAGGGCGGGCTGGAAGGTGCGCGCCTTGTCGATCGCGATGCGCACGGCATCGACGCGGCTCATCTGACCGGCGCCGATGCCGATCGTGGCGCGGCGGGCGGCGATGACGATCGCGTTGGAGCGCACGTGGCGGCAGACGGTCCAGGCGAACAGCAGGTCCTGCCACTGCTCCTCGCTGGGCTCGCCGGCGCCCATCGCGCGCATCTGCTCGCGCGTCTCGGTGACCACGTCGCGCGTCTGCACGAGCTGGCCGCCGATCACGGGCTTGCCTTCGACCTCGAGGTTCCGCGGCGGCCACTGCGCGAGCTCGAGCAGGCGCACGTTCTTCTTCTCGCCGAGGATGTCGAGTGCGTCGGCGTCGAAGGCCGGCGCGAGCAGTACCTCGATGAACTGCTTGGAGAGCTCGTGCGCGAACACGCGGTCGATGGGCGCGTTGACGGCGATGACGCCGCCGTACGCGCTGAGGGGATCAGAGGCGAAGGCGCGTTCGTAGGCTTCGACGCCGCTGCCGGCGACGGCGCAGCCGCAGGGGTTGTTGTGCTTGACGATCGCGCAGGCGGGCGCGTCGAACTCCTCCACGAGCTCGCGCGCGGAGCTGAGGTCGAGGAGGTTGTTGAACGAGAGCTCCTTGCCGTGCAGCTGCTCGACGCCCTCGAGCAGGTGCGTCGGCGAGCCGGCGCGCGCGTAGAAGGCCGCGCGCTGGTGCGGGTTCTCGCCGTAGCGCAGGTCGGTGACCTTCTCGTACGCGTCGCGCCACGACGGCGGGAAGCCGGCCTCCGCGTCGTGCGTGCGCATCGCGAACCAGGTGGAGATCGCGGCGTCGTAGCGCGCGGTGCACGCGAACGCCTTGGCGGCGAGGCGGGCGCGCGTCTGGAGCGACAGCCGCGAGCCGCGCTCGCGCAGCTCGACGAGCACGGCGTCGTAGTCGGCGGGATCGACGACGACGGCCGCGAAGTCGCTGTTCTTGGCCGCGGCCCTGATCATCGTCGGGCCGCCGATATCGATGTTCTCGACGATCTCCTCGTCGCTCGCGTCGCCGCGGGCGAGCGTCTGCTCGAACGGATAGAGGTTCACGCAGACGAGGTCGACGGGCTCTATCTGGAGATCGGCGGCGGCATCGAGGTGCGCGTCGTCGTCGCGGCGCGCGAGCAGGCCCGCGTAGAGCCGCGGGTGAAGCGTCTTGACGCGCCCGTCCATGATCTCGGGGAACCCGGTGAAGTCCTCGATCGCTCGGGTCTCGAGCCCCGCGCCCGCGAGCTCGCGCGCGGTTCCGCCGGTGGAGACGATCTGCACGCCGAGCTCATCGAGGCCGCGCGCGAACTCGACTACGCCGGCCTTGTCGGACACCGACAGCAGCGCTCGGCGCACCGTCACCTCGCCGTGTGCGGCGCGCTCGATGCCCTCGCTCGACGGCACGTCGGCGGGGGCGCGAGAGCTCGGAAGGTCCTTCTCGGAGAGCATTAAAGCCAGACTATCCAGCCGGGGAGCTGACGGCGATTCGTCGCGGGTTCTCGGCGTCGGTTTCAAGCGCACCTTGCGCAAACAGGCGCACGGCGCGCGCGAGCAGCTCGTGCTCGATCGGATGCAGCACGTCGAGCACCTCGTCTGTGCTGCGCGCATCGGGCAGCTCGACCGCGCGCTGCAGGATGACGGGTCCCGTATCAATGCCCGAGTCGACGAAGTGCACGCTCACGCCGAAGACCTTGACGCCGTACGCGAGCGCCTGCTCGACCGCGCGCAAGCCTGGGAACGCGGGCAGCAGCGAGGGGTGAACGTTGATGACCGCACGCGGGAAGCGCGAGAGGAAGGCGTCGCCGAGCAGCTCCATGTAGCCGGCGAGCACGACGAGCCGCGTGCCGCGCGCGAGCAGCCAGTCGGCGAGCGCGCGATCGCGCTCCTCGCGAGAGGCGTGCTCAGACGCCGGAAACACGGCGGTGGGCACGCTGCGAGAGCGCGCGCGCTCGAGCGCGGGCGCGCCGGCGACGTTCGAGGCGACCGCGACGATCTGCGCCTCGCGCGTGTGGACCGTGTCGAGCAGCGCCTGGAGGTTGGTGCCGGCGCCGGAGACGAGCACGGCGATCGGGAGGGGCGCTGCCACGCGCGCGAACGATAGCTATGGCGAGGTTTTCCGCGAAGTGGGTGGATCTCGATGTGACCGAGATGTTGCGGGTGTGAGCGACCTCACACAGAGGCGTGTGCGGACGTGGCTCAATGGAGGTGTGGCGGAGGCAGAGGGGAACGTCAACCGGAAGGACCAAGCAATGTTCATAGCGATCTTCGTCACGTTGCTCATCACCGCCGCGATCGGCGTAAGCCTGCGCACCGGCCGCCACGGGCTGATCGGCCGCCGGCCGTACAGCAACCGCTACAACGACGCCTCGGGCGCGCGCGCGGACTACTAGGCCGCTCTCTCGCGCGGGCTACGCGCGCGCGAGCGGGCGCCCCTGCTCGAGCGCGTACTTGCCCTGGGCGCCTTCGGAGCCCTGCAGGGGGTAGTCGCCGCTGAAGCACGCGTCGCAGTGCGTCGCGCGCGAAGCGCCGACCGCCTCGTACACGCCGTCGAGCGAGAGGTAGTGCAGCGAGTCGCACCCGAGCTCCGCGGCGACCTCCTCGACGGTGCGCCCGTGGGCAATCATTTCCTCGCGGCTCGACATGTCGATGCCGTAGTGGCAGGGGTGCTTGATGGGCGGCGCGGAGATGCGCATGTGCACCTCGGCGGCGCCCGCGTCGCGGAGCATCTGGACGATCTGACGGGTGGTGTTGCCGCGTACGATCGAATCGTCGACGACCACGAGGCGCTTGCCCGCGACGACGTCGGGGAGGGGGTTGAACTTGAGCCGCAGGCCGTGTTTGCGCAGCTCCTGGCCCGGCTGGATGAACGTGCGCGCTACGTAGCGGTTCTTGACGAAGCCGTCGTCCTGCGGGAGGCCGGCGGCGCGCGCGAGGCCGCGCGCGGCGGGGTTGCCCGAGTCGGGGACGGCGATCACGACGTCGGCGTCGACGGGCGCCTCGCGCCAGAGGATCTCGCCCATGCGCGCGCGCGCTACCTGAAGCGTCTGGTCGTTCATGCGCGAGTCCGGGCGGGCGAAGTAGATGTACTCGAAGATGCAGAAGGCGCGGCGGCCGTCGGGCATCACGAGCCGCGAGCGCGGCGGGCCCTCGGCGAGCGTGACCATCTCGCCGGGCTCGACGTCGCGCAGGAGCTTTGCGCCGATGATGTCGAACGCGCACGACTCGCTCGCAACGCAGTAGCGGAGGGCGCCGTCAGAGTCCTCGGACGCCGGCTCGAGCGACCCCAGCGCGAGCGGGCGCAGGCCGTGCGGGTCGCGAAAGGCCACGACGCGGTCCTTGGTCATGACGACCGTCGAGAATGCGCCGCGCAGGCGCGGCATGACGTCGGCGATCGCGTCCTCGACGTCGCCGGCCGGGTGCGTCGCGATGAGCGCGGCGATGATCTCGGAGTCGGACGTCGAGCTGAACGTGACGCCGCGCTCGGCGAGCTCGTCGTGGAGCTCGACGGCGTTGATGAGGTTGCCGTTGTGCGCGAGCGCGAGCTCACGGCGCGACCCGTTCGTGCCCTCGGAGCGCTGCACCGGCTGCGAGTTCTCCCACGCGTTCGAGCCGGTCGTCGAGTAGCGCACGTGCCCGATCGCGAGCTCGCCGGCGAGCGTGCGCAGGTCGTTCTCGGAAAAGACCTGGCTCACGAGACCGAGCTCGCGGCGCGTGATGATGTGCCCGCCGCGGTCGGCCGCGGCTATGCCGGCTGACTCCTGCCCCCGGTGCTGCAGCGCGTAGAGCGCAAAGTACGAGAGTCGTGAGACCTCGTGGGAGGGCGCATACAGGCCGAACACGCCGCACTCATCGTGCGGTCCCTCACGCATCAGGTGACACGCTAGCAACACGAGCGCGTGGCGAGCGCGTAAAGCGGGTACTTTTCGCGCGTGCGGTCACGCGCGGGAGCCGTCGGTGCAGCCATCGGGGCGATGCTCTCGCTTGGGCTCGCATTCGCGTGGGCCGGCTCCGACGCCGACACGACCACGACCCCGCCGGGAGCGCTCGCTACTGCCACGGCGCCGGGCGCGAGCACCTCGGTCACGGGCACGACCCCAGCCACGGCCACGACCCGGCCTGCGACCTCGACCACGGCCAGGGGGATCCATGCGATCCAGCATGTCGTGATGATCATGCAGGAGAACCGCTCCTTCGACACCTACTTCGGCACCTACCCCGGCGCCAACGGGATACCCGCCGGCACGTGCGTGCCGGATCCCGCGCACGGAGACTGCGTGAAGCCGTACTACGACGCCAACCCCATCAACCATGGCGGGCCGCACGGCCTGCGCTCGGCGATCGAAGACATCGACGGGGGCAAGATGGACGGCTTCGTCGCCGAGGCCGAGGAAGGCTTCGGATGCAAACAGACCGGGGGTTGCAAAAAATGCCTGTCGGCGGAATGCGGCATCGACGTGATGGGCTATCACGATCCACGCGACATCCCCAACTACTGGACGTACGCCAAGGATTTCGTGCTCCAGGACCACATGTTCGAGTCCTCCGAGGCGTGGAGCCTGCCCGAGCATCTGTACGGGGTCTCCGGATGGTCGGCCGTGTGCCCGCACGGGACCCGGGAACCGCGCGAATGCACGAGCTCGCTCGCGCCGATCCAGCCCGCGAGCGCGTGGAACAAGCCCATAGAACCCGGGCGCGCGACCTACGCCTGGACCGACATCACCTACCTCTTGCACGCCGCGGGCGTCAGCTGGCGGTACTACATCCACAAAGGTGACGAACCCGATTGCGAGAACGACGAAGAAGCCGTGTGTGGCCAGGCGTCGCTCGACTCGATCACCCCCGGGATCTGGAACCCGCTGCTGAGCTTCACCGACGTGCACGAAGACGACCAGACCCTGAACATCCAGGGCCTGCCGCAGCTCTTCAAAGCGGCGCACACCGAAGGCTCTTGCGGGCTCCCGAACGTCGCCTGGGTCATTCCCAATCAGGTGACCGGGGAACACCCGCCCGGCTCGATCGTCCGCGGGCAGGCGTACGTCACGACGCTCATCAACACCATCATGCGCAGCCCTTGCTGGCCCAGCACCGCGATCTTCCTCTCCTGGGACGATTGGGGCGGCTTCTACGACCACGTCGTGCCGCCGAAGGTCGACGAAAACGGCTTCGGACTGCGCGTGCCCGGGCTCGTCATCAGCCCCTACGCGAAGACCGGTTACATCGACCATCAGCAGCTCAGTCACGATGCCTATCTGAAGTTCATCGAGGACGACTTCCTCGGCGGCCGGCGGCTGAACCCCAGCACCGACGGACGTCCCGACAGCCGCCCCCACGTCCGCGAAGAAGCCGCCGGCGTCGGCAACCTGCAAGAAGACTTCAACTTCTCGCAGGAACCACACCCGCCCGTCCTCCTCTCCCCGAACCCGCCCCCCGGCCCCGCTTCCAAAGAACCGTAGGCGCGCCCGCGTGGCGCGGGCCGCGGGAACTACGCGAACAGAGCCGCGAGCGTCGCGTGCGCGCCGCTCAGCTCGGCGAGCCCCGCCGACAGCAGCGTTCGCCCGTCCGCCGTGCTGACCGTGAACGCCTCCCCGCCGACGGTGCCGAGCGGGCGCACGCGCACGCGTAGGGCGAGCTGATCGAGAGCGTCGGCCGCGCCGCTGACGATAAAGCCGCCGGCGCCCTCGCCGAAGAGCTCCTCCTCGCCGCCCTCGAGCTCGACCTCGGCGCCTATCGCGCCCGCGAGGCAGCACTCGGCGAGCGCGACCGCGAGGCCACCCTCGGCAACGTCGTGCGCGCTCGCGAGTGTGCCCGTCCGCACGCCCTCGCGCACGGCCGCCTGGGCGGCGATGACCGCCTCGAGGTCGATCGACGGCAGGCGATCGGGGAGCGGCTCGCCGCGCAGCTTCGAGAGCTCGCTCGCCGCGAGCGAGGGCGCGAACGGGCCGACGAGCGCGATGCGGTCGCCCGCGCGAGCGAACCCGAGCCGGCCCGCGCGGCGCGCGTCGGGCAGCCGCCCGACCATGCCGATGACCGGCGTCGGATAGATCGGCCCGCCGGCGCCCTCGTTGTAGAGCGAGACGTTGCCGCCGACGATCGGCGCGTAGAGCGCGCGGCAGGCGTCGCCGAGACCGCGCACGGCCTCGGTGAGCTGCCACGCGATGTGTGCCTTCTCGGGGTTGCCGAAGTTGAGGTTGTTCGTCGTGCCGAGCGGCTGCGCGCCCGCGCAGGCGAGGTTCGCGGCGCACTCGAGCACCGCGGCGACGGTGCCCGTGTAGGGGTCGGCGGCGACGCGGCGGCCGTTGCAGTCGATGCTCGCCGCGAGCGCGCCGCCGTCGGGCAGGCGCAGGACGGCCGCGTCGGCCGCCTCGGGGCGGCGCAGCGTGCGCCCCTGGACGATCGCGTCGTAGCGTTCGAACAGCGGCCGGCGCGAGCACAGGTTGGGCGAGGCGAGCAGGGCGAGCAGCGCCTCGCGCGGCGTGCAGCTGCCTGCGAGGGTCGCGCGCGCAGGCGCGTACAGCGGCGCGCTCGGCGGCGCGGGCTCGAGGTCGTAGAGCGGGCATTCATCGACGAGCGCGCGCACCGGCAGCTCGCCGAGCAGGTCGCCGTCGCGGCGCACGCGGATCAGCGAGCCGCCGGTCACGGAGCCGATGACCGCCCCGCCGACCTCCCACTTCTCGCAGCACTCGAGCACCTCCTCGACGTTCTCGGGCGCGACGACGCACAGCATGCGCTCCTGCGACTCGGAGACCATGATCTCGAACGGCTCCATGTCGGCCTCGCGCAGCGGCACAGCGGAGATGTCGAGGTCGATGCCGACGCCGCCCTTGCTCGCCATCTCGGACGTCGAGGAGGTGAGCCCGGCGGCGCCGAGGTCCTGCAACGAGAGCAGGAGCTCGCGCGCCAGCAGCTCGAGCGAGCACTCGAGCAGCTTCTTCTCCTCGAACGGGTCGCCGACCTGAACCGTCGGTCGCTTGCCCGCTCCGTCCCCTTCCTCCTCGCCGAGCTCCGCGGAGGCGAGCACCGAGGCCCCGCCGATGCCGTCGCGGCCGGTCGACGCGCCGAACAGCACCAGCGCGTTGCCCGCGCCCGCCGCGGCGCTGCTCACGAGCCGCTCCGCCGGCGCGAGCCCGAGCGCCATCACGTTGATCAGGCAGTTGTGCTCGTAGGGCTCCTCGAAATAGACCTCGCCGCCGACGGTCGGCACGCCGATCGAGTTGCCGTAGTGCGCGATGCCGCTGACCGCGCCGTCGAGCAGGTAGCGGGTGCGCGCGCTCGAGGGCTCGCCGAAGCGCAGGCTGTCGAGCACCGCGATCGGCCGCGCGCCGAGCGCGAAGATGTCGCGCAGGATGCCGCCGACGCCGGTCGCCGCGCCCTGGAAGGGCTCGACGGCCGAGGGGTGGTTGTGCGACTCGACCTTGAACGCGCACGCGAGGCCGCCGCCGACGTCGACTGCGCCGGCGTTCTCGCCCGGCCCGACGACGACGTGCTCGCCCTCCGTGGGCAGCGTGCGCAGGAGCTTGCGCGAGTGCTTGTACGCGCAGTGCTCGGACCACATCAGCGAGTACATCGCGAGCTCGAGCACGTTCGGCGCGCGGCCGTGCAACTCGCAGATCAGCTCGTACTCGGGCGCCGTGAGGCCGAGCGCGAGCGCGTCCTTCACGCTGGGCGTCGCCTCGCTCACGAGGGCAGCGGTATCAGGCAAGAGCGCCCTCGAGCGCCTCGCGCATCGAACGCAGGATGCAGAGGCCGTCGCTCGAGCCGCCGAGGAGCTCGTCGACGGCGTGCTCGGGGTGGGGCATCAGCCCGAAGACGTTGCCCCGCTCGCTGCATACGCCCGCGATGTCGCGCAGCGAGCCGTTGAAGTTCTCACCGCGCGCGTAGCGCAGCACGACCTGGCCCTCCGCCTCGAGCCGCTCGAGCGTGCGCTCGTCGGCGTAGTAGCGACCGCTCGCGTGCTTGGCGGGGATGCTCAGGTGGTCGCGGCCGGCGCACGCGCGGGTGAACGGGGTGTCAGCGTTCACGAGCTCGAGCCGCACCTGGCGGAAGGTGAAGCGGCGGTTCGCGTTCCCGAGCAGCGCCCCCGGCAGAAGCTGCGCCTCGCACAGCACCTGGAACCCGTTGCAGATGCCGAGCACGAGGCCACCTTCGTGCGCGAACTCGATCACGGACTCCATTACCGGCGAAAAGCGCGCGATCGCGCCCGCGCGCAGGTAGTCGCCGTAGGAGAACCCGCCCGGCACGATGATCGCCTCGCAGCCGCGCAGGTCGCGGTCGCGGTGCCACAACAGCTCCGCGTCGCCGACGAGCCGCGCCGCCGTCAGCGCGTCGGCGTCGTCGCACGAGCCGGGGAACTGCAGGACTCCGAACTTCACGCGCTCGAGGAGCCGGCGGCCGGCGCGGCGTCGTCGCCCGTTCCCGGATCGGGGAGCAGCTCGATCTCGTAGTCCTCGACGAGCGGGTTCGCGAGCAGCTTCTCGCACATCGGCGCGAGCTGCGCCGCGTCGGGGACGTCGAGCTCGACGAGCCTGCCGATGTGCACGCGCGAGACGCCGTCGAACCCCAGTGCCGGCAGCGCGCGCTCGACCGCCACGCCCTGCGGGTCGAGGATCCCCGCCTTGGGCCTGATCAGCACGCGCGCCCTCACGCGTTGGTGAGCTCGAGCCACGCGCCGAACGGCTCGCCGGTGATCAGCTCGTACGCCTGCACGTAGCGCTCGCGCGTGCCCTGCACGATCTCCGGCGGGATCGCCGGCGCGGGCGGCTTGCGGTCCCAGCCGCTCGCCGTCGCCCAATCGCGGACGTACTGCTTGTCGAAGCTCGGCTGCGGCTTTCCGACCTCGTAGCCCTCGGCGGGCCAATAGCGCGACGAATCGGGCGTGAGCACCTCATCGGCGAGCGTCAGCTCGCCCTCCTCATCCAATCCGAACTCGAACTTCGTGTCGGCGAGGATCACGCCGCGTGCGCGCGCGTGCTCGGCCGCGAGCGCGTAGACCTCGATCGACGCCTCGCGCACCCGCTCGATCAGCTCGCGGTCGCCCGCGAGCTGCGCCGCGCGCTCGAAGTCGATCGCCTCGTCGTGGCCCTCGGTGGCCTTCGTCGAGGGCGTGAAGATCGGCTCCGGCAGCTGCTCCGACTCGCGCAGGCCCGCCGGCAGCTCGATTCCCGAGACGCTGCCCGTCCGCTGGTAGTCCTTCCACGCCGAGCCCGTGATGTAGCCGCGCACCACGCACTCGACCGGGAGCATGCGTAGCCGGCGCACGACCATCCCGCGCCCGCGCACGGCCTCCGGCACGCCGTCGGTTACCGAGATCAGGTGGTTTCCGACGATCGCGCCGGTGAGGCCGAACCAGAAGAACGACAGCCCCGTCAGCACCTTGCCCTTGTCGGGGATCGCCGTCGGGTGAACCGCGTCGTACGTCGAGATGCGGTCGCTTGCGACCATCAACAGGCGCTCGACGCCCGCGCGCGCGGGGTCCTCGACCCCGTACATCTCGCGGACCTTCCCGCTGGCTATGAGGGGCAGGTCGGCGATCGTCGTCACGCGCCTCGATGCTACCAGCGGCGGCGGGCGGCGAGAGCGTCGGCTAGACGCCCGCCGGGGCGCCGATCAGCGCGTCGAGCCGCGCGACGATCTCCTCCGCGTGGCGCACGTAGTGCTCGTAGTCGAACAGCGCGTCGAGGTCGAGTTTCAGGGGCGCCACGCGCGCGTCGGCGGCGAGCAGCTCGCGCAGGTTGATGCCCTCGTCGAAGGCGCGCTGGGCCAGCTCCTGGACGATGCGGTAGGCCTCGTCGCGCGCCAACCCGCGCTCGACCAGCGCGAGCAGGATCGCCTGCGAGAACAGCGCGCCGTGTGTCAGCTCGAGGTTCGCGCGCATCCGCGCCGCGTCGACGATCAGCCCGTCGAGCAGGCGCAGGGCGGACCACTGCAGGTAGTCGATCAGAATCGTCGCGTCGGGAAGGATGATGCGCTCGACGGAGGAGTGGGAGATGTCGCGCTCGTGCCACAGCGCGACGTTCTCCAGCGCCGCCTGCGCGTCCCCGCGCAGCACGCGCGCGAGCCCGCAGATCTGCTCCGCCTTGATCGGGTTGCGCTTGTGCGGCATCGCCGAGGAGCCCTTCTGTCCGGCGCGAAACGGCTCCTGCACCTCGCGCACCTCCGTCCGCTGCAGGTGGCGGATCTCGGTCGCGAAGCGCTCGAGCCCCGCGCCCGCGAGTGCGATCGCCCCGAGCAGCTCGGCGTGGCGGTCGCGCGCGACAACCTGCGTGGAGACGTCCTCGCGCGCGAGCCGCAGGCGCGCGAGCACGCGTTCCTCGAAGGCCGGGTCCGTCTCCGAGTACGTCCCAACCGCGCCCGAGAGCGCGCCGATCGCCGCTTGCGCGAACGCCCTCTGCACGCGCAGCGCGTTTCGCTGCGCCTCCGCCGCAAACGACGCGAGCTTTATGCCGAACGTCGTCGGCTCCGCGTGCACGCCGTGTGTCCGCCCCACGCAGATCGTGCCGACGTGCTCGCGCGCGCGCTCCGCGAGCCTGTCCGCGAACGCGTGCGCGCCCGCGACGATCACCTCGCCCGCCGCGCGCAGCTGCAGCGCGAGCGCCGTGTCGAGCACGTCCGAGGACGTGAGGCCGTAGTGGATCCAGCGCCCCGCCTCCCCCGCCGACGCCGCCAGCACGTCCACGAACGCCGCCAGGTCGTGGTCGGTCTCGCGCTCGCGCTCCTCGACCGCCGCGACCGTGAAGCGCGCCGCGCGGATCGCCTCGAGCTCTGCCTCGGTCGGGCCCTCGTCGCCGAGCAGCTCGGGTAGCTCCTCGCACGCAGCTACCTCGACCTGTCGCCAGCTCTCCATCCGCGCCTCGTCCGCCCACAGCCGGCCGAGCTCGTCGCGCGTGTAACGGGGGATCACGTGTCCATTATCGCGACCGCAGAAGCGCGTCTATGCTCCGCCGAAACCACTCCTGAGGAGGACACCATGGCGATTGGCCTGAGACTGAAGTTCAACGGCGGCACGCAGGAGCAGTACGACGCCGTGCACAGACACATCAACGTGGACGGGGACCCCCCGCAAGGGCTGATCTTCCACATGGGCGGTCCCGTGGAGGGCGGATGGGGCATCATCGACTCGTGGGAGTCGCGCGACGCGTTTGACCAGTTCGTCGGGAACCGCCTGCAGCCGGCGATCCAGGAGCTCGGCGCCGACGCGTTTCAGTCGCCTCCCGACATCAAGGAGTTCCCCGTCCACCACTTCACGAAGCCCTAGCGCGCGCGCAACCGGGCGGGACGGTTCGGCTTATTGCGAACGTGAGTGCTGCGCGCGCGCGTGTGTGTGCGCGTGCGCGGACGTCGGTGCGGGTTGGCCGCAGGGTGCGCGAGGCAGCGGTAAGCGGCGGGCCGCGAGCGCTCTCAGGCGCCGAGGATCTGAGCGGCGAGGACCGCCGCGTTGCGCGCGTTGTTGAGGCCGACGCACGCGACGGGAACGCCGGGAGGCATCTGCACGATCGAGAGGATCGCGTCGAGGCCGCCGGCAGCGGTGAGGCGGCCCGAGAGCGGCACGCCGATGACGGGAAGGTCGGTGTGCGCGGCGATCGCGCCGGGCAGCGCGGCGGAGATGCCCGCGCCGGCGATGATCACGCGCAAGCCGCGCATGTGCGCGTTGCGCGCGTACTCGGCGACCAGATCGGGCTCGCGGTGCGCGGAGAGGACGCGGACCTCGTGCAGGATGCCGCGCTCCTCGAGCTCGCGCGCCGCCTGCTGCATCGTCTCCATGTCGCTTTTCGAGCCCATGACGATGCCTACGCGCGGGGCGTCGACATCGATGCCCTCCAGCTGCGACTCGACCTCCGGGTCCGCGGTCGGCTCCGGCACGAGCGAGATCCCGTGCGCGCTGCTTGGGCGTCCCTCGCGCGCCGAGGGGTCCTCGCCCCCACGCGGCGTCGATTTCCGCCTCTCCTCCTCTCGCCCGCCCATCACGCGGAGGATACGCGGCGATGCGGGCGATCGCCGGGCGCGCACGAGCGCTACCGCAGCGGCTTGCCCCAGTCCGTCTGCTCGCGCAGCTGCGCCTTGAGGACCTTGCCGCCGGGATTGCGCGGCAGCGGCTCGCTGCGCACGGCGATGTACTGCGGAACCTTGAAGTCGGCGACCTGTCCGCGCATGTGCCCGAGGATCTTCTCGACGTCTACCTCGGCGCCGGCAGCCGGGACGATCACGGCGCCGACCTTTTCACCCATCATCTCGTCGGGGACACCGACCGCCGCCGCCTCGCCGACGCCGGGCGCGGAGGCGAGCGCGTTCTCGACCTCGATCGAATAGACGTTCTCACCGCCGCGGTTGATCATGTCCTTCTTGCGATCGACGATGTACAGCAGGCCATCCGCGTCGATGCGCGCGAGATCACCCGTGTGCAGCCAGCCGTCGACGAACGTTTCCGAGGTCGCCTCGGGCTTGTTCCAGTAGCCCCGCACGACGTTCGGCCCGCGCACGAGCAGCTCGCCGACGCCCGTCTCCGGGTCGGGTTCGTCGATCGCGAGGTCGTCGACGGGCATCGCGAAGCCGACCGAGTCGGCGTGGTCCTCGGCCTCCTCGTGCGGCAGGAAGGACGTCAGCGAGGAGGTCTCGGTGAGGCCAAAGCCGTTGCCCACGCGCGCGTTCGGGAAGGCGTCCTTGATCTCGTGCACGAGGCTCGCGGCGATCGGCGCGCCGCCGTAGCTCACCCAGCGCACGCCGCTCACGTCGAGCGAGGGGAAGTTGGGGTGGCGGAGGACGGCATGGTAGATCGCGGGGACGGACACGAGCTGGTTGACGCCGTGCTCGCCGACGGCGGTGAAGAAGCCATCGATGTCGAGCGCGCTGGCGAGGATCTCGATGCGTCCGCCGAGCTCGACCATCGGTATGAGCTGGCTGTTGCAGCCGGTCACGTGGAACAGCGGCACGGAGACGAGCGTCGAGATCGACGGCCCCTCCGAGCGATCGACTTTGATGCAGCGGAGCGCGTTCTCGCTGTTCGTGAGGAAGTTCCCGTGCGAGGTCATCGCGCCCTTCGGAAAGCCGGTGGTGCCGCTCGTGTAGAAGATCGCGGCGAGCTCGTCGGGGGCGAGATCGTCGACGGCCACCGCCTCGCCCTGCGGGAGCTCGTCGCCCGGCTCGAAGACGAACTTCGCGCCCGAGTCCTCGACGACGTAGGAGACCTCACTCTCGGTGAAGCGCGTGTTCACCGGCACGACGACCGCGCCGATGAGCTGCGCACCGAAGAACGCGAGCACCCACTCGATGCCATTGGCGAGGCGGATCGCGACGCGGTCTCCACGCTCGACGCCCGCGGCGCGCAGGCCGCCGGCGACCGCGGCGGATCGCTCCCACAGCTCGCCGTAGGTCAGCGAGGGTCCGCCGACCTCGAGCAGAACTACCGCGCTCGCGTCACGATCGACGCTCGCGCGCAACATCTCCACGAGCGACGACGGACGGCCCTCGTAGCGAGCGACGCCGCGCGCGTCGCGCACGACGCGCGACTCGTCGAACGGGTTGCGTCCCCGCGGCGCAGGCTCGACCGCGGTCGCTCTTCCCTCGCTGACGCTCATCGCCTCACGAGCTTACGCCTACATCTCGAACGCCGTGCGCCCGCCGCAGTCGACGAGGTTCTGCAGCAGCGCGCGCCCGCTTCCGATGACGGGCCCGCCGTGCGCGAGCAGCAGGTGCTCGAAGTCGAGCTCTGAGAGCAGGTGCTCGCACGCGGTGAGCAGGCCCTGCTTGGTGCCTGGAGGATCGTCCATGAGCGAGTCGGGAACGAAGCCGAGCGGCCCGTCGCCGCCGTAGCGTCCACCTTTGACGACCCCGTCCGCGAACACCAGCACGCGGCGCTCGGGCACATGCAGCGCCGTGTCGTCGGGGCTGATCGCATCGAGCTCGCGCGCGACGACGCCGCCTGCGAGTCGATCCCCGATGTCGAACCCGGCGACTCTCTCTCCTCCCGAGAACTCGTGCAGTCCCGCGCGGTTGCACAGCACCGCGCAGCCGAAGCGCTCGACGAAACGCCCCGATTCGCGAAAGTGATGGCGGTTCGAGAGCAGGATCGCCTCAGGCGCACGCGCGCGTGCGGCGAACCAGTCGAGCCCCTCCTGCGGCGGGACGAGCGGATCGATGAGCACGCCGGCGTCGTCGAACCAGTAGGAGGAGACCTGGACGTGGATCTTCGGGTGTGGCCCGCTCCAATGAAAGACCCCGGGGAGGACCTCCTCGATGCGGCTCACAGCGACGCGATGAACTCCTCGATCGGGATCGCCGCGAGCGTCTCGTAGCGTCCCGTCCCGCGCGAGCCCAGCTCGAGCGACACGCGAGCGATCGTCTGCTCGTCGGGCGCTTCGACCACCGACACGAAGTCCACGTGCCCGAGCGTCGCCCACTGGGCCTTCACCGTCGCGCCCAGCTGCTCGACCTCGCTGTTGACCTCGCGGATGCGCTGCGGGTTGTTCTTGACGGTCTGCACGCCCTCCGGGGTCAGCGTCGAGAGCATGATGTACGTGGGCATGGGGCTCCTTTTCTCGCTCGGACGATCGCTGCGGCGCGCGCGTACGCGCATGCGATCTCGTTGTACCCGATCGAGTACCCCGCCGTCGAGCCCGCATAGCCGCGCGATGCGCGCGGCGCCACGCGCGATCAGCTCCGTCGCCCGGGGGATAGAGGCCTCGCCGCTTGGCGCCGATGTTGCATCCAACGCCGGTCCAAGGAGGTCTTTCATGCGCTCCCGCTTCAACTATGCAAACGTCACCGCGACCCTCGCGCTCTTCTTTGCGATGAGCGGAGGCGCGCTCGCGGCAAAGCACTATCTGATCAGCTCGACCAAGCAGATCAGCCCGAAGGTGCTCAAGGCGCTGAAGGGGAACACGGGGAAGCAAGGGGCGGCTGGCCCCGCGGGAGCGAAAGGCGAAGCGGGTACACCGGGAACGAAGGGCAACGTGGGCGAAAAGGGCGAAGAAGGGACGTACCCAACCGTGCTCCGATCGGGCGCCACGGAGACGGGAGCTTGGGGCGGCGGTTATACGGCCGGGGGCGCCGCCGAATACCGCGTGGTGGGCTCCTTCCCGATTCCGCTCGCCGCCACGCTGAATGCTGAACACGTGATCTACGTTTCGGAAACCTCCGTACCGCACTGCCCCGGAGTGGGCCAGGCTGAACGAGGGTATCTGTGCGTATACCAGCGCTTCATCGAACACACCGAAACGCCAAAAAGCTCCAACATCTTTAACGTCGACGAAGGCGGGAAACTCACGGGCGTAGGCGCCCATGGCTTCGGGATCGCGCTGACGGCGAATGCAGCCGCCCTCGCGACCGTCAGCGGCACTTTCGCGGTGACGGCTCCGTAGCGCCCGGAGCGTCGCCCGTCGCCCGCGGCGCGACCCTCCGTGCCGTTGGTCCACACGCAAAGTGAGCCGCGGCGCGCGTGCAACTTGCGGATAATGCGATAGCTCGCGACCCAGCGCGTGGGGCTCTGGCTACGCTTGCCCGATGGACGATCGACGCGACTCGGACCCGGGACGCTCGGGTATGCGAGCGAAGCGCGGGATGGGAACGCTGGCCGTGGTGCTGGCTGCACTTACACCGCTCGCATGCGGATCCGCCTCGCACAGCCAATCCGCGCCCGGTCTCTCTTCGCGACCAGCAGCAGGTACGACAGCGGCGTTGCCTCTACGTAGAGTGGATTCGACCACGAGGCAGCGGTCAGCGGTTGTGGGCAAAAACGGCAGTCCCCGCTCAAGACGCCAAACAGACGCTCACGCTCTCTCGACGCAGCGCGCAGCGGCCGGACCCGACGGTCGCGACCGGCGACAACACCCGGCGAACCCAGCCAAATCCCGACAGCAGTTTGGCCGGCGGATGAGGCATCGACGCAGTGAGAGCAGTCTGCGGTCCGCGCAGCCGCGCGAAGCAACGAAGCCACAAGCCCCCCACAGGCCTGCGGGCCGCGGGCACCCGCAGCAGAGTTGACAACTCTCGTTTTGCGTCAGGCGCTCCGCACCGTGCGGCGCTCGAGCCTCGCTGCCCACACCCGAAAATCCGTTGAGTCCGATTGTCGCCGTCCGAACGGGGCTCTAGCGTGGCCAGCCAAGTAAAGCCCAATCGTCGGGAGGCTTCGGCATGCATCTTCGTAAACCCTCGCCAGGAACTGCCATCGCGCTCCTGGCGCTGTTCTTTGCGATGGGGGGGACCGCGATCGCGGCCCACCACTACCTCATCACGAGCACGAAACAGATCAAGCCGAGCGTGCTCAAGACACTCAGGGGCAACAAAGGCGCCTCCGGCCTCAAAGGCGAAACCGGCCTCAAAGGCGAAAAGGGAGAAAAAGGCGAAACCGGCGTCAAAGGCGAAACGGGGCTGAGGGGCCCCGGGATCGTGGCTTCCGCGGACTCGGGAGAAACAAGTTGCGAACTCAGTGAAGAAAACACCTTCTGCTACCCGGAAAAATTCTCGTTCAGTCCATCAGCAGAAGCGAAGTGTCTCGTGACGGTGTTCTCCCAGATCGAATCGACGGAACCAGGGAAACCGACGACCAGCGGTCCCTATTTCCGGATCGCCATCAAAGAAAATGCGACACAGAAAAACGACGGTGAATACGGCCACTACTTTGAGGGCACCGACGGGTTCGAATCGACCGATCTCTCGCGGACCAGATACCTAACGGTAAAACCCGGAACGACGTACACCTTCGGCGCTTTCTATGGGGCTGTCTCTGGCGAATGGAAAGGCAAACTCGCCAACTTCGAGCTCACCTACACCTGCTTCGGTAGCTAGCCGACCTGTTCGCGGCGGCGGGCGGCTTCAGGTGCCGCCCGCCGCGCGTGCGCGTGGCACCTGAAGCAGCAGCTGATCAAGTGCGTCAGGCCCTGGCAGGTGCCCGGGCAAGGCAAGCGCGCACTACGCCCCTGCGCCCACAGTCTCCCGCGCGCCCGGCTCGAGCACCAGCTCCCCATCCCGCGCATCGACGGTCACGGCTTCGCCTTCGCGCAGGTCTCCCTGGAGCAGCGCGAGGGCGAGGCGGTCGGTGAGCTGCTTCTGGATCACGCGGCGCAGCGGGCGGGCGCCGTAGGTGGGGTCGAAGCCCATGTCGCCGAGGAGCTCGCGCGCGGCGGGCGTGAGGGAGACATCGACGCCGCGCTCTGCGACTCGCGCGATCACCTGCGCGACCTGCATCTCGACGATCTCGGAGATCTGCTCGCGGGTGAGCGCGTGGAAGCGGACGATGTCGTCGAGGCGGTTGATGAACTCGGGCTTGAAGTACTGCAGGAGCTCCGAGCGCACGAACGCGTCGGCGCTCGCGCTGGCGCTGCCGGCGCCGTTTGACTCGGTGGGCGGCTCGCCGATGGGGATGTTGGAGGTCATGATGAGGACGGTGTTCTTGAAGTCGACGGTGCGCCCCTGACCGTCGGTGAGACGGCCGTCGTCCATGACCTGGAGCAGGGTGTTGAAGACGTCGCTGTGCGCCTTCTCGATCTCGTCGAGCAGCACGACGGAATACGGGCGCCGGCGCACCGCCTCGGTCAGCTGGCCGCCCTCTTCGTAGCCGACGTAGCCGGGCGGCGCGCCGATGAGGCGTGAGACGGAGTGTTTCTCCATGTACTCGGACATGTCGATGCGGACCATCGCTTCCTGCGAGTCGAACATGAACTCGGCGAGCGCGCGCGCGAGCTCGGTCTTACCGACGCCGGTCGGGCCGAGGAAGAGGAACGAGCCGATCGGGCGGTTGGGGTCCTGCAGGCCGGCGCGCGAGCGGCGCAGCGCAGTGGCGACGGCGTCGATCGCCTCGTCCTGGCCGACGACGCGCTCGTGCAACCGCTCCTCCATGTGGATGAGCTTCTCGGTTTCGCCCTCGAGCAGGCGGCTGACGGGGATGCCGGTCCAGCGCCCGACGACCTCGGCGACATCGTCGGCGTCGACCTCCTCCTTGAGGAAGACCGGCGCCTCGCCGCCGGTGCGCTCGCGCTCGGCGGCTTCGAACTCGGCGAGCTTCTTCTCGAGCTCGGGGATCTCGCCGTAGCGCAGCTCGGCGGCGCGCTGGAGGTTCGCTTCGCGCTCGGCGCGTTCGCCCTCGACGCGCGCGTTCTCGAGCCGTTCCTTCGTTTCCTGGATCCCCTGGATGGCCTCCTTCTCGCTCTGCCACTGCGCCTTCATCTCGGCCGAGCGCGCCTTCAGCTCGGCGAGCTCGTCCTCAATCGCGGCGCGGCGAGCCTTGGAGGCGTCGTCCTTCTCCTTGCGCAGCGACGTGAGCTCGATCTCGAGCTGCATCACGCGCCTGTCGACCTCGTCGATCTCCGTCGGCAGCGAGTCGATCTCGATACGGATCTTCGACGCGGCCTCGTCGATGAGGTCGATGGCCTTGTCGGGGAGGAAGCGATCTGCGATGTAGCGGTTGGAGAGCGTCGCGGCGGCGATCAGCGCGTTGTCCTGGATGCGCACGCCGTGGTGGACCTCGTAGCGCTCTTTCAGCCCGCGCAGGATCGCGATCGTGTCCTCGACGGTCGGCTCGCCGACCATCACGGGCTGGAAGCGGCGCTCGAGCGCGGCGTCCTTCTCGATGTACTTGCGGTACTCGTCGAGCGTCGTCGCGCCGACCGCGCGCAGTTCGCCGCGCGCGAGCATCGGCTTGAGCAGGTTCGAAGCGTCGACCGAGCCCTGCGCGGCGCCGGCGCCGACGATCGTGTGCAGCTCGTCGAGGAAGAGGATGATCGCGCCCTGCGCGTCGGCGATCTCTTTGAGGACGCCCTTGAGGCGTTCCTCGAACTCGCCGCGGTAGGCCGCGCCGGCGATCAGCGCGCCCATGTCGAGCGCTATGACACGGCGGTCGCGAAGCGAGTCGGGCACGTCGCCGGTGATGATGCGCTGCGCGAGGCCCTCGACGATCGCGGTCTTGCCGACGCCCGGCTCGCCGATGAGCACGGGGTTGTTCTTGGTGCGCCGCGAGAGCACCTGGATGACGCGGCGGATCTCCTCGTCGCGCCCGATGACCGGGTCGAGCTTGCCCTCCTGCGCGATCTCCGTGAGGTCGCGGCCAAAGCGCTCGAGCGGGCTCTGCTCCTCTTCGGGCTGCTGCGCCTGCGCGGCGGCTGGATTGGGGGCGTTAGGGGACATCGCTTCCTCCATCGGATCGGCGCCGCGTGGGGCGCGGGACGCGGAACGGCGAGCGCGCGTCGACGGCGCGCACGATCTGGCCCGCCCGGTAGGGGACGAGCTCGGCGCGGAACGAGCGGCGCACGTTCTCGAGCTCCTGCGCGAGGCGCGCCTCGGCCTGGAGCGTGATCTCCTCGAGTTCCTGCACGCGTTCGTGCATCTCGGCGATGCGCGACTCGAGCTCGAGCACGCGCTCGACGCCCGCGAGGTTGAGGCCGAGGTCGGCGGTCATCTGCTGAATGCGGCGCAGGCGCTCGACGTCCTGCTGCGAGTAAAGGCGCGTGCCCTTGGGCGAACGCTGCGGCTCGATCAGTCCGCGCGCCTCGTACACGCGCAGCGTCTGCGGGTGCATCTGCGCGAGCTCGGCGGCGACGGAGATCATGAACACGCCGCGATCGCTCGCGACGGTGATCTCGTGCCCGTCCACGGAGACCCGCGCGCGGTCGGACGCGACGCGCACCTTGGCGACCTTACGAGCGGGCATCGCCGCCCTCCCTCGCGCCAGCGCCGCTCGCGGTGAAGAGGCGCGAGCGCGGGTCGCCGTTCATCGTCGCAGCGAGCGTCTCGACGGCCTGAGCCTGCTCCTTGGTGAGCTTGCTCGGGACGTCGATGACGAAGCGGTAGTGCAGGTCGCCGCGCTGCGGAGGCGATCCGCTCGCGAGCTTCGCCGGTCCCTCGCCGCGCAGGCGCTGGACGGTGCCGTGCTTGGTGCCGGGCTTGACGCGCAGCGTCTTCGTGCCGTCGAGCGTCGGCACCTGCACGTCGGCGCCGCGAAGCGCCTCGGGGATCGTGATCGGGACCTCGACCTCGAGGTTGTCGCCCTTGCGCGCAAACACGGCCGAGGGCGTGACGTGCGTGATCAGATAGAGATCGCCCGCGGGGCCCCCGCGGCGTCCGGGCTCGCCCTTGCCCGCGAGGCGGATGCGGCTCCCGTCGCGCACACCCGCGGGGATGTTGACGCGCAGTTTCTTGACCGTGCGCACGGCGCCTGAGCCGTTGCACGTCGGGCACGGGTCCTCGATGATCGTGCCCGATCCACCGCAGCGCGAGCACGGCTGGGAGATCGAGAACATGCCCTGCCCCTGCGTCTCGATGCCGCGGCCCTCGCAGCGCGGGCAGACCGCCGGCTGCGTCCCGGGCTTGGCGCCGGTGCCGTGGCAGGTCGGGCAGCTCGATTGCATCGGCACCGACAGCGGCACCTGCGCGCCGGAGATCGCCTGGTCGAAGCTGATCGACACCTGCGCCTCGAGATCGGAGCCGCGTTCAGAGCGCGGGCGCTGACGCGCGGCGGAGCGCCCACCGCCGCCACCGAAGAGGTTCGACAGGATGTCGCCCATCGAGGAGGCGTCGAAGTCGAAATTGCCGAAGCCGCCGAAGCCGCCGCCGGGGCCGGCGCCGGTCGCGAAGGAACCGGTGCCAGAGTCGTACTGCTTGCGCTTCTCGGGGTCGCCGAGCACGTCGTGCGCCTGCGAGATCTCCTTGAAGCGCGCCTCCGCGTCCTTGTCGCCTTGGTTGCGGTCGGGGTGATACTTACGCGCGAGTTTTCGGTACGCCTTCTTTATGTCCTCGGCGGACGCCTTTTTGTCGACGCCGAGCGTCTTGTAGTAGTCGGGACGTGATGCCATCGCGCCTCGCTTTATGCCGCGACGACGACGCGGGCCGGACGGAGGATCGCCTCGCCGAGACGGTAGCCGTCCTGGTAGACCTCCGCGACGGTGCCGCTCGCGGCGCCGCCCTCGGGCTGCTGCATCGTCGCGACGGCCTCGTGCAGCGAGGGGTCGAACTGCTCGCCGAGCGGCGAGAACGACTCGACGCCCACGCGCGCGAGCGCGGCGCTGATCTCGCTGCGCACGAGCCGCACGCCCTCGAGCAGCGGGTCGCCCGCAGGCGCAGCGGCGATCGCGCGGTCGAGGTTGTCGAGAGCCGGCAGGAGCTCCTTCGCGAGCTTGCCGACGCCGCGCTGGACCGCCTGTGTTGCCTCGCGCGCGATGCGCTTTTTGTAGTTCTCGAAGTCCGCCTGCGTGCGCTGCGCGAGCGAGAGGTACTCATCGCGCTGCGCTGTCAGCTTGAGCAGCTCGTCGAGGTCGCCCTCGACCTCGACGGCGTCGCCGCCGTTGCCCGCGGGCGCCCCGTCCGCTTCGCCCGAAGCGCCCTCGGCGACTCCGGTCGCGTGGGCTCCCGCGCGGCCGCCGGGATCGCCGGCCGCCCCAGGGGGTGAACCCGCGCCTGCGCCGCCGCCTGCACTGCCGCCACCACCACCACCGCCACCGCCGCCGGCACCGGCACCGTCGTTCTCGGGCGCGTCCGCCGCGCGCGCGTAGACGCGCGCGCGCAGCGGCTCCGTCGAGTATTGGTCACCGCCCGCTGCCCGGGCGCCGGTCGAGTAACGATCGCCGCCCGCGCCCGCAGGTGTGTGCCTGAACTCGCCGTCCCGTCTCGCGCCGCCCGCCTCACCGGCGGGCGGCGTGTGCGTGAACTCGCTCATCGGCCTACGCCTTGGGCTCGTCGACGACCTCCGCGTCTACGACGTCCTCGTCGTCGCTGGAGCTCGTCGCACCATCGTCGGCGGAGGCGCCGTTGCCGGAGGCGGCGGCGTCCTGCTGCGCGCGCTGGTACATGGCCTCGGAGACCGCGTGGAAGGCGGTCTGGAGCGCGTCGGTCTTGGCGTTGATCGCGGCGGGGTCCTCGGAGGTGAGGGCGTCGCGGACCTCCTTGATGGCGTCCTCGATGCGCGACTTGGAGTCGGCGTCGACGCCGTCACCGAGCTCGGAGAGCTGTTTCTCGGCCTGGTAGGCGGCGTTCTCGGCGTTGTTGCGCGCCTCGGCGAGCTCGCGCGCGCGGCGGTCCTCGTCGGCGTGCGACTCGGCGTCGGAGACCATGTTCTTGATTTCGTCCTCGGAGAGCCCGGAGCCGGACTTGATCTCGATCTTCTGCTCCTTACCGGTACCGAGGTCCTTGGCGGAGACGTTGAGGATGCCGTTGGCGTCGATGTCGAAGGCGACCTCGATCTGCGGGATGCCTCGCGGCGCGGGCGGGATGCCGGTGAGCTGGAACTTGCCCAGCGACTTGTTGCCGACGGCCATCTCGCGCTCGCCCTGGAGGACGTGGATCTCGACCGAGGGCTGGTTGTCCTCGGCGGTCGAGAAGACCTCGGCCTTGCGCGTGGGGATGGTTGTGTTGCGCTCGATGAGCCTCGTCATGACGCCACCCTTGGTCTCGATGCCGAGCGTGAGCGGTGTGACGTCGAGCAGGAGCACGTCCTTGACGTCGCCGGCGAGGACGCCGGCCTGGATGGCGGCTCCGACGGCGACTACCTCGTCGGGATTGACCCCACGGTGCGGCTCCTTGCCGGTGAGCTCTTTGACCTTCTCCTGGACGGCGGGCATGCGCGTCATGCCGCCGACGAGGACGACGTGTTCGATTTCCTTGACACCCTTCTCTTTGGCGTCATCGATCGACTGGCGCACGGGCCCGACGACACGGTCGAGCAGGTCGCTGGTGAGTTCGGTGAGCTTGGCGCGCGTGAGGCGCGTGTCGAGGTGCTTGGGGCCGGAGGCGTCGGCGGTGATGAACGGCAGGTTGATCTGCGTCTCCTGCGTGGTCGACAGCTCGATCTTGGCCTTTTCGGCGGCCTCGAACAGCCGCTGCAGGGCCATCGGGTCGGCGGACAGGTCGATGCCCTGGCTCTTCTTGAACTCGGCGACGAGCCAGTCGACGATGGCCTTGTCGAAGTTGTCTCCGCCGAGGTGGTTGTCACCGGCGGTGGACTTGACCTCGAAGACGCCGTCGCCGATCTCGAGCACGGACACGTCGAAGGTGCCGCCGCCGAGGTCGAAGACGAGGATCGTCTGGTCGGACTCCTTGTCGAGCCCGTACGCGAGCGAGGCGGCGGTGGGCTCGTTGATGATGCGCTTGACGTCGAGACCGGCGATCTTGCCGGCGTCCTTGGTCGCCTGGCGCTGGTCGTCGTTGAAGTACGCGGGGACGGTGATTACGGCGGAGTCGACGGAGTCGCCGAGATACGCTTCGGCGTCCGACTTGAGCTTCTGCAGGATCATCGCGGAGATCTCGGGCGGCGAGTACTGCTGGCCGCCGGCCTCGACGCGAGCGTCGCCGTTGGGTCCGGCGACGACCTTGTAGGGGACGATCGCCTCCTCCTCGCGCACCTCGGCCTCCTTGCGGCCCATGAAGCGCTTGATCGAAAAGACGGTGTTCTGGGGGTTCGTGACCGCCTGGCGCTTGGCGACGGTTCCGACGAGGCGCTCGCCGGAGGCGGTGAATGCGACGACGGACGGCGTCGTGCGCCCGCCCTCGGCGTTCTCGATGACGGTCGGCTCGCCGCCCTCGAGCACGGCCATGCACGAATTCGTCGTGCCGAGGTCGATGCCTATGGTCTTGGCCATTGGGGGATGCTCCTTCTAGGGAAAGCCTTTACAAATCTGAGTGTCAGTGTAGTAGATTTTTTGAGGACGTCAAGGACGTCGAGTGACCGGTTTTGGGCGGATTTTGCGGCGTTCTGACGGCGTGGCGGGCGCGTTGGGAGCCCTCGGCGGCCGTCGTGCCACGCGCGCGGCCGTCCTGACAACCATCTCGCCACGTGCCAGGCCGTGCTCCCCCTTGCAGCGGCCTTGCAGCCGCGCGTTTACCGGCGAAGCGCGGCGGAGCCCGCGTCGGCGAGCGGCGCGGGCTCGGCGCGCGGCGGTTTGGGCGCAAGCAGGTAGGCGACGAGCGCGAGCGCGGCGACTGTGCCGCTGTCGCGCAGGATCGAGACGAGCCCCGTGCTGACGATCAGCACTTCGAATTCCGCGCCGCTCCTGAGGCCTGTCTGTTCGAGCTGTCGGGCGATCGAATCCGCGTTGATGCCGATGAGCGCTACGGCGACGCCGCCGAGCCCGCACACGACGAGGAAGGCGATCGTGCCCACCGGGCCGTCGGCGAGTGCCGGAAGCCATCGCGCCGCGGCGTATGAGCCGGCGCTGAAGCAGACGACGGCGACGACGATCAGGACGGCCATCGACTGTCTCGGTTCGCCGCCCCGCGCCGTCCTCCTGCGCTCGGCGTGGAGCCTCTCGAGCCCGGTCACGGCAGTTCGGCGAGTACCTCGGCGGCGGCGCGTTCGCCCGAGCGCACCGCGCCGTCCATGTACCCGACCCAGAAGTCGGAGGTCTCGGTACCCGCCCAGTGGATGCGCCCGACGGGCGCGCGCAGCGCGGTGCCGAAGTCGAGCAGCACGCCCGGCGGGAGCCCGGCGACGGGGTCGCCGCGGCTGAATCGTTCTTCGGCCCAGTCGTTCTCGATGTACTCGAGCGGATTTCGCGCGTGTTCCCCGAAGTAGTCGGCGAGGTTGTCGAGCACCGCCTGGCGGCGAGCTTCGGGGGGCAGGCCGTACCAGCCGCGCGCGTCGCTGCCGCCGATGAACCCGAGCAGGATTCCCGGGCTGCCCTCCTTGGGGGTGCTGTCGAACGTCACCCGCACCGGCCCGTTCACGCTCACCGCCTGGCCGGTCAGTCCTTCCGCGCGCCAGAACGGCGTTTCGTAGACCGCGTCGACCTTCGCGTAGGAGCCCATCGGCGCGCGCTGGGTGAGCTGGTCGCGCAGCACGGGAAGCAGCGGTTCGTAGGAGATGCGCCCGGCGAGCGTCGGCGGAATCGCGACGATCGCGAGCTTCGCGGACACGCTCGCGCCCGCCGCCTTGACGCGCACGCCTTTCGCGGTCTGCGTGATCTGCTCCACTGGCGCGTTCAGGACGACGCTTCCGCCCAGTTCGGCCGCTACGCGGAGCGAGACCTGCTGGCTGCCGCCGACGAAGCGTTCTTCCTGCGCGCCTCCCGCGGTCTGGAAGTTGCGTTCGAATGTCCCCGTGTTGGCTTCGTTGCCGGACGCTGCGGTGTAGAAGAGGACGTACAACAGCGACAGGTCGCGCGGCTCCTGCCCGAAGATCGCCTGCGTCGCGCTCGTCGCGAGGCGCATGAAGTCGGGATTCGCCTCGTTGGCCTTCAGCCAGGTGTAGAACGTCTCGCTGTCCCATTCGAGCGCTTCCTTCGTCTTCCACGGCGCCTCCACGTCGACTTCCGCCGCCATCGAGTTGAGCTTCTGGACGATCTGCACGATGTCCGGCAGGTACGCGGGGTCCGGTGGCGCGATCCCGGTGGGACCGGTGGCGGCGTACGTTTCGCGTTTCCCGTCCTTCCAGTAGACGTTGCTGCCGGTGTTGTACGTCGGGAAGGTTTCGAGCCCGACGGCTTTCGCGAGGGCCTTGATCCGATCCTGCGTCGGCCCGACGAACTCGGCGCCGGCATCGATGTAGGAGCCGCCGGTCACGGGCCGGTTCCACGTACGCCCGCCGACGCGTTCGCGCGCCTCGAGCACGACCACCGCGTGACCCGCCCGGGCGATCGTGCGTGCGGCGGTCAAGCCGGCGAGGCCCGCGCCGACGACGACGACGTCGGCTTTTTTCGGAGTCGTCGAGCTCGCGAGCGTCGCGCTCGACGGTCCTTCAGCGGCTTCCGCGCGCGCGGCGTGCGGAAGGCCCGCGGCGGCGGCGCCCGCGGCGGCGGTGCCGATCAGCGTCCGCCTGGTGAAGCGCGTCTGCGTCCCGTCGTCCACGATCGCCCGCCCGCTAGTGGTTCGACCCTCCGGTCCAGCCGTCTTCGGGGTTGAAGTCGATCTTGCACGGTTCGCCGCCGCAGACGTCGACGACCTTGCCCGCCGGCTGCAGGAATTCGGAGGTCTGCTCGCGCGCAGCGCGGTCGTTGCGCGGGAATTCGTGCGGGTCGAAGCCGTACTGCGGCGGCTCGGGCGGAGTGTCCGTCGTCGGCGGTGCGGGCGTGCCGCCGTCCCAGACGATCTCCGCGGAGCCGCTGAACGGGAAGCTCCCGATCCGCGCGATGCCCCAGTACGGTTCGACGTCCGGCGAGCGCCCCGCTTCGAGCGGGTGCGGCGGGACCTCCGCGCCGATCGTGCGCGCCTCGACGTCGGTCGCGACGTTCGCGACCTGGTGGTCGCCGAAGGCGACGTCGAGGATCACCTTGTGGACCGGCGTGTCGGGCAGCGGGTTGCTCGCGAGGTGCTCCGCGTAGCCGTCGGCCTCGCTGCGGTCCCAGAGCACCTGCAGCAGGTCGTAGATGAGCGGGCGTTCAAGTTCGTTGGGGTACGCGGCGAACAGGAACGAGCTGAAGCTCAGTTCTTCGGTGCCTTTCGCTTCCGCGAGTTCCTTGCCGTAGAAGTCGGTGCTGCGGTTGAGAAGCGTCGAGAAGTTCATCCCCGGCACGCCCAGCACCGCGCGGTTGAAGTCCGGCGCGACCGCCGTCAGTCCGCCGCCGAGGATCCCGCCCTGGCTGTTGCCGTCGTAGTACAGGCGGTGCGTGTTGATGACCGAGTGCCCGCCCGCCTGGAACGCGGGGTTCGAGCCGAGGCCTTCGGGGTGGACCATCGCGCGCCCGAGGTACATCGCGTCGAGCCAGCCCTGCATCGTGCGGTCGACGAGCATCGGGAAGTTCGACAGGTCGGGGATGATCACGCCGATCGTCGTCTCGAGGTCTTCGCTGGACATGCCGATCCAGTCGGTCGCGCAGAACAGGAAGTCGTGTTCCTCCCCGAGCGCCTTGAGCTGAAGCTGGTGGACCTCTTCTGCGCTGCCGAACAGCCCGTGCCCGTACAGTGACGGCCGCGCGCGCGGCGGATGCTTGCCTTCGAGCGCCACGCGCGGGATGTTGCAGATGAAGTTCGCCTTCCACGTCCCTTCGGCCGTCCGCTCGGGCAGCCCGTTTTCCCCGATCACGAACTGCTCGCCGGGGTCGCAGTTGGCGCCGCCCGCGAGGTAGCAGGGAACGGTCACCGTCCCCTTGACTTCGCGCCCGATGTTCGCGTCTTCTTCCCTGCTGAAGTTCTTCACCGATTCGACTTCGAACTGCGGTGATTTGCCCGCCACTTTCAGGTCGGCGAGGTTCGTGTCGCCGAGTTTCGCGAACGCGTCGTTGCGGATGCTGAGCATGCGTGCCGAGATGCTCTTCTCGCTCGCGACGGTGAAGTCCCACGCGAGGAACAGTTCGCCGCGCTTGATCCCCGCGCGTTCGAGCGCTCCCATGATTTCTTCCATGTGCGGCCGCCGTTCTTCGAACTTCGCGTTGAGCGGCTGGGAGATGCCGTCGCGGTAGTCGCGGAAGCCTTCGCTCGGCTGGATCGTTTCGCCGGATTCGTTCTTGAGGTTGCGCAGCGCGACGATGTAGCGGTGCCCCTCGAGCCAGTTGCGCGCGGGGCGCACGATCAGGTTGCGGTCTTCGGGATTCTTCGCCGCGGAGTCGATCTCGGACCAGATCGGCTGGCGCTTGAGGGTGCTCGCGTCGATCACCACGATCGGCTGACCGGGTTCCGCGTACTTGGCGATGTTCGTGATCGGCACGGCGCCGGTCTGTTCGAACGCTGTCTGGTTTTCGAGTCCCGGCACGCGCGTCACGATCGCCTCGCCCGGGCTGAAGCCGTCGGAGCGGTCGATGTCGGTGGGGTCGATCGGCTTGCCCGCCTTGTTGCGCGGCATGCCAGCGAGCGGCAGGTTCAGGCGCAGGCCCGTCGGCGTGCTCGCGTCGGGCACGGTGAAGTAGTTGTTCGGGAACGGCTGCAGGCACACCGCCGGGTCGATCGGGTCGCAGCCCGGGGCTTCGACTTCGGCTGGCGCGAGCTGCGCGTACGCGAGCGCGAGCGCGCCCGCCACAAAGAGCGCCGCTACGAGCGCGAGCGACCAGCGCTGCCTCTTCCCGCGCGCGCCTCCCCAGGCGCGCGCCGCCTCAAATCCCACGCGCGGAGCATACACGCGGCCGCGAGCGCCCGCGAGGCGGCTATCGAGCTCCCGCCTCGAGCTTCTCTCTAGCGCACGCGCGCCGCGGCGATCGTCGCCGGTTCGGGCGCGGCGTGCGGGTCCTCGTCCGACCACGCGGCGATGAACGCGTCGACGACCGCCGGGTCGAAGTGGCTGCCGGCGCTCCCGCGCAGCTCGGCGAGCGCCTGCGCCGGCGGGCGCGCGGCCGCGTACGGACGCTCCGAGATCATCGCGTGGAAGGCATCGCAGACGCTGATGATTCGCGCCCCGAGCGGGATCGCCTCGCCGGCGAGCCCGTCCGGGTAGCCATGGCCGTCCCACCGCTCGTGGCTCGCGCGCACGAGCTCGGCGACAGGCCCGAGCGCGGGTGCCGCGGCGAGGATGCGCTCGCCGATGATCGTGTGCCTGCGAATGAACGCGAGCTCCTGCTCGGTGAGCGGGCCAGGCTTGCCGAGGATGTCGTCCGGCACCGCCGTCTTTCCGACGTCGTGCAGCTCCGCCGCGCGCATGAGCACGTCGAGGGCCTCGCCCTCGAGCTTCATGCGCCGGCCGGTCGCGACCGCCAGCCGCGCCACCTCGGCGCTGTGGTCGTGCAGGTCCGGTTCGCGTTCCCGCAGCACCGTCACGAGCACGTCCTGCGCCTGCTGGCGCGCGGAGGCGACGCGGCTGCCCCCCTTTTCCTCGTACATGCGATCGTCGGCGACGCGCAGGGCGACTGTCGCGGTCGTCGCTTCGTGCGGAACCGCGACCGCGCCGACCGCGGCGCTGACCTTGAAGCCGTCGCCCGAGCTCGCGAGCGCCGCCGTCGCCGCGGCGATCATCGGCTTTGCCTGCCTGGAGTCCGCCTCGGCGAGCACGCAGAACTCGTCGCCTCCGAGCCGGTATGCCGTGCCGCGGAACGCGACCGCGTCGGCGAGGTTGCGCCCGAGGTGGGCGAGCATCACGTCGCCCGCCATGTGGCCGAAGCGATCGTTGTACGACTTGAAGCCGTTCAGATCGAACATCGCGAGCGTCACCGGGTGAGCGTGCGACGCGGCCGCGACCGCGGTGTCGAGGTCGAGCACGAGCGCGCGGCGGTTGCCGAGTCCGGTGAGCGCATCGGTGACCGCTTCGCATCTCACCTCATCGAGCAGGCGCAGGTTCTCGTGGAAGGTCCAGCCACCGCGAACGATCACCAGCACCAGCGCCGCCCCCGCCAGCACGAGCGCGCTCGCGTCCACGTGCGCGAGGCCGCTGTAGATCAGCAGCCCGAGCGCCATCGCGGCGAACGTCGCCGGACCGAACAACAGGCGCATTCCATCCAGGCGCAGGCTTTTTCTGCGCACCGGCGGACGCCACGCGGCGAAGGCGACCGCGACGACCGATGCCGGCCAGACGCGTCGAGCAATGTGCCGACCGTGTAGCTTTCCGTCGCGTTCTGGTACGCGTAGATGCTGTCCGCGATCGCGCCCAGGACGAGCGCCAGCCCGAGCAGCAGCCAGGCTCCTGCGGGACGCCACGCCGACAGCGCGAACACCGCCACGACGATCGACAGCAGGATGAGATCGCCGGCCGGGTAGGCGACGACGGTCGCCACCCTCGCGAGATCGCCGTGGGTGGCGTGCGCCACCGGCGCGACGACCGCCGCCGCGACCACCGCCGCGGTCGCCGTCGCCGCGATCGCGCCGTCGAGCCACATGCTCGAGTTGAAGCGCACGAGCTGCCGGCGCACCAGCAGGACGAGCCCCGCATACACGCACGGGTAGTAGCTCAGGTACAGCACGTCCGCGACCGACGGGGTCGGGGGGTTGCCGTTTTCGCCGAACGCGAACGAGTAATAGATTTCCGCCGCCGCGTTGAACGTCAGGCCGGCGCCGAACAACAGCCACGCCGCGCGATCCGCTTTCACGGCGAGCCCGCGCACGATGCACGCGATCGCCGCGCCGCCGACGAGCGAGTCATACAGCCAGTTGTTCGCGAAGGAGTCGAACCCGCGCCCGCCGAGGCCCAAGCCCGCGTGCGCGACGAACACGGCCAGTCCCGCCACGCCGATGACGGCCGCGGCGCGCATCCATGCGGAGAGTCGAGGCGAGATGCCCATCGCTAATGCGGTATATCGGCAGCGGTATGCCGCGAGGTGAGCAACGCGGGCCCCGTCTCGACAGGGCGGCGACCACGCGCGACGCCGGCGTGGCGGTAGCGGCGGGGTAGGGCGGTACCGTGTCTACATGGGAGGCATGAGCGTGATCGCCGCGCCGTTGGTCAAGCCGAGGCTGCGTGGCGTCTTTCACCAGTACGCCTTCTTCGTCTCGCTCGCCGCCGGCGGCGCGCTCGTCATAGGCGCCTCCTCCGGCCGCGCGCGGCTCGCCGCGGGGGTTTACGCGCTCGCCGTGTCCGCGCTGCTCGGCACGAGCGCGCTCTATCACCGCATCAACTGGCAGCCCACCGCGCGCCGCTGGATGCGGCGCCTCGACCACTCGATGATCTTCGTGCTCATCGCCGGCACGTACACACCCGTCGCGCTGCTCGCGCTGCACGGCACGCTCGCAAAGGTGATTCTCGTCATCCTCTGGATCGGCGCGCTCGGCGGCGCGATCTTCAAGCTCCTCTGGATCGACGCCCCGAAGCCCTTGCTCGCCGCCGTCTACGTCGCGCTCGGGCTCGTCACGGCGGCAGTCTTCGGCGAACTGCCTGCCGCGATCGGCTGGCTCGCCGTCTCCGGGCTGGTCGCCGGCGGCGCGCTCTACATCGCCGGCGCCGTCGTCTACGCGAGCGGACGCCCGAACCCGTGGCCGAAGGTCTTCGGCTACCACGAGATCTTCCACGTCCTCGTCATCGCCGCCGCCGCGCTGCACTACGCCGTCATCGCCTTCGCCGTTCTCCCGCACGGCTGATTCGTCGCGGCACACCTACTCATCGCACGCGCGCGCCGCGCGCTTGCTCACGCGAACAGGCGCCGGCTCGGGCACATGCGCGCGAGCGCGCAGCGCGCGCACGCGGGCGCTCGCGAGTGGCAGGTGCGGCGGCCGTGGCGCAGGAGGTTCACGTGCAGCTCGAGCTCCTCGCCCGCCGGCGTCAGCGCGAGCATCTCGTCGTGCAGCTCCTCAAACGGCGCGCCGGGGCGCAGCAGATGCAGGCGCATGCCCACGCGCGAGACGTGCGTGTCCACCGGCACGTCGCGCAGGCCGTAGCTGAACAGGAGCACACACGCCGCCGTCTTGCGTCCGACGCCCGGCAGCGCGCACAGGTACTCGCGCGCCTGCGCGAGCGGCACGCGCGGGAGCCAGTCGAGCGAGAGCTCGTGGCCCGGCTCCCGCTGGCCGATCTCCGATCGGTCGTCTGTAATCGCGCGCAGGATCGCCTGTATGCGCGCCGACTTCACCTTCGAGATGCCCCCCGGGCGGATCGCCTCCTCGACCTCCGCGCGCGGCGCGTCGCGCACCGCCTCCCACGTCGGCAAGCGGTCGCGCAGGCGCAGGTACGCGACGTCGCGGTTGCGGTCGTTCGTCGACTGCGAGAGCACCGTCAGCACGAGCTCCGCGATCGGGTGCCCGTGTGGGCGCATGAGCGGAATGCCGTAGACGTCGCGCAGGCGTTCGCGCACGCGAACCACGCGCGCGCGCCGCGGCGGGTGCCAGTCGAGCGCTCCTATCGTCGTTCGGCGTCGCATCGCGTTTCACCGTATCCTCGCCGCGTGCCAGAGCCGCTCGAGCACACCGCCGAGGTCGACGGCACCCCCGTCTTCTGGCGAACCGCCGACGTGCCGACCGCCACCGTCCCCGTGTACCTGCACGGCGTCCCCAGCAACTCCGACGACTGGCTCCCGTTCCTGCGCGCCGGCGGCGGCATCGCTCCGGACCTCCCCGGCTTCGGGCGCTCGGGCAAGCCCGCCACGCGCCGTTATGACATCGCCGAGTACGACGCCTTCCTCGAGCGCTTCCTCGATCACGTCGGCGCCGCGCGCGTGAGCCTTGTGATGCACGACTGGGGCGGCGTCGGCCTCGTGCTCGCACAGCGCGTGCCCGAGCGCGTCGAGCGACTCGTCGTCATCAACTGCGTCCCGCTGCTCCCCGGCTACCGCTGGCACCGCACCGCCAAAATCTGGCGCACCCCGATCCTCGGCGAGCTCTTCCAGGGCACCGTCAACGCCACCACCCTGCGTCTCGTCTCGCGCGAGTCCAACGCCACGCCCGGGCCGATGCCGCAGGAGTGGCAGAGGTCCGTGCTCGAGCACTTCGACCACGGCACCCAGCGCGCGATCCTGCGCCTGTACCGCTCCTCGCCCGCCGAGAAGCTCGAGCGCGCCGGCGAGCGCCTCGGCGCGCTCGACAAGCCCGCGCTCGTCGTGTGGGGCGAGCGGGACCCGTACATCCCAGGGCGCTTCGGCGCCGCCTACGCACGCGCGCTCCCCAAAGCCGAGCTCGACGCGCTCGAGGACGCCGGCCATTGGCCGTGGCTCGACCGGCCCGACGTGATCGACCGCGTCACGAGCTTCCTCGCCGCGGAATGACCGCGCTCGCGCGGCGCGCGCGCGGCGCATGGCTCATCACCGCCGCGCTCGCCGTCGCGTACCTCATCGCCGCGCCGCCGAGCGCCGACCTCGCCGCCGCCGCCTATCGCGCCGAACTCATCTCGCGATCCGGCTTCACGCTGTGGGACAACGCGTGGTACGGAGGCCAGCACCTGCTCGCCTACTCGCTGCTCGCGCCCACGCTCAGCGCCGCGCTCGGCGCGCAGCTGCTCGCCGCGCTCTCGATGACCGCCGCCGCCGCGCTCTTCGCGCGCCTGGTCGAGCCGCGCTTCCCCGCGCCCGCCGCCGCGCTCGGTGCCGCGTGGTTCGCGTTCGGCGCCGGCATAAACCTGTTCGCCAACCGCGTTCCCTTCGACCTCGGCCTCGCGCTCGGCCTCGCCGCGCTCGTGCTCGCCGCGCCCGCGCGCGTGCCGCGCGTGCGCTCGCCGCGCGGCGCCGGCGCGCTCGTGTTCGCCGTCCTGTGCGCGCTCGCGAGCCCCGTCGCCGGCGCATTCCTCGCGCTCGCCGCCCTCGCCTGGGCACTCGTCAGCGCGCGCGCTCGCCCGCTCGCGCTCGCGCTGCTCGTCGCATCGCTCGTTCCCATTGCCCTGCTCGCCGTCGCCTTCCCCGAAGGCGGTACCCAGCCCTTTGACGGCTCCGCCTTCTACCCCGTGCTCGCCGGCGTGCTCGTGCTCGCCGCGCTGCTCCCCGCGCGCGAGCGCGCGCTGCGCACCGGCACGCTGCTGTACGCCGCCGTCCTCCTCGGAGCGTTCGTCGTCCCCTCCGCCGTCGGCGGCAACGCCGACCGGCTCGGCGCGCTCACCGCCGGCCCACTCGCCGCGTGCGCGCTCGTCTACAGGGTGCGCACCGCCCCGCGCGCGCGCCGGCTCGCGCTGCTCGTGCTCGCGCTCGCCGCCGGCTACTGGCAGGTCAACGCCGCCGTCGCCGACTTCGCCTCCGGCGCCGGCGATCGCGCCGAGCACGCCTCCTACTACGCGCCCTTGTTGCGCGAGCTCAGCACGCTCGGGATCGGCTTCGGCGCGCGGCCCGCGCGCATCGAGGTCGTCGCCACAGCCAACCACGCCGAGGCGCGCTTCGTCGGCGCGCGCGTCATGCTCGCGCGCGGCTGGGAGCGCCAGCTCGACCGCCAGCGTAACCCCCTCTTCTACGAAGGCCCGCTCACGCCCGCGCGCTACCGCGCCTGGCTGCACGCCAACGCCGTCTCCTACGTCGCGCTCCCCGACGCCGCGCTCGACTACTCCGGGCACGAAGAGGCCGTCGTCGTGCGCCGCGCCGGCGCCGCCGCCGGCCTGCGCCTCCTCTGGAGCTCGCCGCACTGGCGCCTGTACGCAGTCGCCGATCCCACGCCGCTCGCGCAGCCGCCGTCCGTGCTCGAGAGCGCCGGCACCGACTCCTTCACCCTGCTCGCGCCGCGCGCCGGGAGCTACGACGTGCGCATCCGCTACACGCCCTACTGGCAACTCGCCTCCGCGCACGGCTGTGTCTCCAAAGCCGCCGGCGGCTTCACGCGCGCGTCCACTCGAGCAGCCGGCAGGCTGCTCATCAAAATCCGCTTCTCGCTCGATCGCATCTTCGATCACGGGCCTCGCTGCCGCTGAGAAGTCCACGCCCGCCTTGGGTAGGCTTTCTCGCCAGATGCTCGCCCGCGCTCGCCGCCTCGAGGCGCGCGTCCTCCCGAACGGTTGGGTCGACGTCCTGCGTCAGCTCGCGCTGCTCATGGGCGCGTACTTCGGCTACGGCCTCGTGCGCGGCCTCGTCGAGGGCCGCGCCACCGCCGCCTTCCAGCACGCGCGCGAGCTCGTGCACATCGAGCGCACGCTGCATCTGTTCATCGAGCCCAGCATCCAGGCGTGGGCGTCCGGCAGCCACCTCGTCATGGAGGTCTCGAGCTGGCTGTACGTCAACGCGCAGGGCACCATCACCATCAGTGCCCTGGTGTACCTGTACCTGCGACACAACTCGCGCTTCTACTTCGTGCGCAACATGCTCCTCGTCGCCATGGCCCTCGCGCTCGTCGGTTACATCGTCTTCCCCACCGCCCCGCCGCGGTTCTTGCCCGAGTGGGGGTTCATCGACACCGTCGACCGCCTCACGCCCGTCAACGTCTCGGAAAAGAGCGCCGTCTTCAACATCCTCTTCAACCCCTACGCCGCCGTGCCCTCGATGCACGTCGCCTTCGCCGTCATGATCGGCTGGCCGCTATCGCGGCTCGTGCGACGTTCGATCGCGCGCGTCCTCTGGATCGTCTATCCGCTCGTCATGACCTTCGTCATCGTCGTCACCGCCAACCACTTCATTGCCGACGCCCTCCTCGGCGCGCTCACTGCCGGCGTGTCAGCCTACGCCGCGCGGCGCCTCGCCCGCCTGCGTCCGGCCGTCTGGCGCTTCGGCAGTATCGAGCCGCGCGTGCACGCGAGCGTCTAGGCGCGTCTCGACGCCGATGGCTCCCCGAGGACACGCTCCACCGCGCCGGCGCCCGCGCGCCGGCGCCCGCGGCGGTCGCCGCGCGCGTGCGCCCATCGGCTACGGCGAACGCCGCGAGCTCGTCCGCGACCGCCTCATCGAGTCGCGGCTCACGCCCAATGCCATCTCGCTCACCGGGCTCGTGCTCAATCTCGTCGCCGCCGTCCTCGTCTGGGAAAAGCTCTTCTTCCTCGGCGGCATCGCCTTCATCGTCGGCTCGATCATGGACACCCTCGACGGCCGCTACTCGCGCATGTCCGGCAAGGGCACCCCGTTCGGCGCCTTCCTCGACTCCACCCTCGACCGCATCGAGGAGGGCATCGTGCTCACCGCCGTCGCCGGGTACTTCGCCCTCGCCGGTGACCGCGTCGGCGCCGCCGCCGTCGTCGTCGCCGTGCTCGCCTCGCTCATGGTCAGCTACACCCGCGCCCGCGCCGAGGCGCTCGGCGTCGAGTGCAAGGTCGGCATCGCCACGCGCCCCGTCCGCGTCGTCATCCTCTCGATCGGCCTCGTCTTCGCCAAAGGCGCCTCGCTCGGCAACTTCGCGCTCCTGCGCCCCGCCGTCTTCGTTCTCGCCGGCCTCTCCGTCCTCACCGTCGCCCAGCGCGTCTGGCACGTTCGGGGCGCCCTCTCCGCGTGAGAGCCGTGCGTGTGCGCGTGCGCGCGCGAGGGGGTTCTGCGTTGCCGATCGGGAGTGCTGCGTGCGCGCGTGCGCGCGTGAGGGGGTTCTGCGTTGCCGATCCGGAGTGCTGCGTGCGCGCGTGCGCGCGTGGACGGTTCCCGTCGGTGCGCGTATGAGGAGACTTTCGGTGTGACCAAGCCCGGCGAGCGGAGTAGTCTCTCCCAGCCCATCAGGAAGGACGTCTTTTCGTGACCCCAGAGCATCGCAACGGCGGCTCCGAGCGCAACGGCGCGGCGGCCTCCAACGGCACCCCCCGCTACCAGTCCGACACCGTGCGCGTCGCCATCATCGGTGTCGGCAACTGCGCCTCGGCGTTCGTGCAGGGCATCCACTACTACCGCGACGCAGACGTTGCCGAGCGCGTCCCCGGACTGATGCACGTCGATCTCGGCGGCTACCACGTGCGCGACATCGAGTTCACCGCCGCCTTCGACATCGACGCCGACAAGGTCGGCAAGGACCTCGGTGAGGCGATCTGGTCGGGGCAGAACAACACGATCAAGTTCGCCGAGGTGCCGCAGAAGCTCGGTGTCAAGGTCTACCGCGGGATGACGCACGACGGCCTCGGCAAGTACCTCAAAGAGAAGATCACCAAGGCGCCCGGCGAGACCGACGACATCGTGCGCATCCTGCGCGAGACGCGCACCGACGTCGTCGTCTCCTACCTGCCCGTCGGCTCCGAGCAGGCGACCAAGTGGTACGTCGAGCAGGTGCTCGAGGCCGGCTGCGGCTTCGTCAACTGCATCCCCGTCTTCATCGCCCGCGAGGACTACTGGGAGCGGCGCTTCAAAGACGCCGGGCTGCCGATCGTCGGCGACGACATCAAGTCGCAGGTCGGCGCCACGATCGTCCACCGCGCGCTCGCACGGCTGTTCGCCGACCGCGGCGTGAAGATGGTGCACACATCGCAGCTCAACGTCGGCGGCAACATGGACTTCTACAACATGCTCGAGCGCGAGCGGCTCGAGTCGAAGAAGATCTCTAAGACCAACGCCGTCACCTCGATCATGGACGACGAGCTCCCCGCCGACGACGTCTACATCGGCCCGTCCGACTATGTCCCGTGGCTCACCGACCGCAAGTGGGCGCACATCCGCGTCGAGGGCCAGGCGTTCGGAGACGTGCCGCTCAACGTCGAGATGAAGCTCGAGGTGTGGGACTCGCCGAATTCCGCCGGCATCGTCATTGACGCCGTGCGCTGCTGCAAGCTCGCGCTCAACAACGGCGTCGGCGGCCAGCTCGACGGGCCGTCGTCCTACCTCATGAAGTCGCCGCACAAGCAGCGGCCCGATGATCAGGCGCGGGTGGACACCGAGGAGTTCATCGCCAAGTACGCACGCGAGGGCGCTGCGCGTGCGCGCGGCTCCGCGCGCGCGGGCGCTGACTCGCGCGGCTCGCGCAAAAGGGCCGTCAGCGCGAAGTAGCGCGCGGCGCCTGCAGCGCGGCGCGCGCCGGGCCGCTCTCCGCAAAGCGCCATAATCAGCGGGCGTATGGCTTCGTTGTTCTCGATCGCCCACGTCACGCCGTACGCGTGGGAGGATCAGGACGACGATGTCGGCGCGCACGTTCGCGCGCTGTGCGCGGAGCTCTCGCGGCGCGGGCACCGCGTGCTCCTCCTTGCTCCCTCGCGATCGCAGGAGCTCGTGCGCAGCTCCCGCCGCGCGCTGCGCGCCGCGCGGTCTGGAGTCGGCGGCGAGAGTTTGCTCGAGGGCAGCGACGGCGGCACGCCGCGCGTCCTCGCCGTCGGCGAGGTGCTCGACGTTCCCTCCAGCGCGCGCCGGCGTCCGTCCGCGCTGCCTATCGACGTCGCGCGCACGGTCGAGGAAGCGCTCACCACCGTCGAGCTCGACTTCGTGCACGTACACGAGCCGTTCGCGCCCAGCACCTCGAGCGCCGCGCTGCGTCACTCACGCGCGCTCAACGTCGGCTCCTTCCACGCGCACAGCGAGCGCCTGCTCTCCACGTTGCTTGCGCGCCGCTTCGTCGAGAGCCTCTTCGGGCGTCTCGACGCGCGCACCGCGAGCACCGCCGCGACCGCCGCCGTGATGGCGCGCCACTTCCCCGGCGACTACAGCCTCGTGCCCGACGGGCCCGGCGCCGCCGACGCGCACGAGGCGATCTACCGCGAGCTCGCAGCGCGCCGTCACCTCCCCGTCGGCGACCCCGCGATCGAGCGCCGGCTGCGTTCCCGCCCGCTCATCGACGTCGACCTCCACATGCACACCGACCACTCTTACGACTGCGCCACGCCCGTGGAGGTGCTGCTCGCGACCGCGCGCGCGCAGGGCCTCGGAGCGATCGCCGTCACCGATCACAACGAGATCTCCGGCGCACTCGCCGCTCGCGCGCTCGCCGAGCAGAACGGAGCGCGTCCGCGCGAGGCCGCGTCGGACGGCCACGTCAAGGTCATCGTCGGAGAGGAGATCAAGACCGCCGGCCAGGGCGAGGTCATCGGCCTCTTCATCTCCGAGAAGATCCCCCGCGGGCTCACGCTCGCGGAGACCATCGCCGAGATCAAGCGCCAAGGCGGGATCGTCTACGTGCCGCATCCGTTCGATCGCATGCACTCCGTCCCCGACTACGAGCACCTGCTGCCCGTCATCGACCAGGTCGACGTGATCGAGGTCTTCAACTCGCGCGTCGCGATCAACGCCTTCAACGACGAGGCCGAGCGCTTCGCCGCGAAGTACCACATAGCCGCCGGCGCCGGTTCGGACTCCCACGTCCCCCAGGGGCTCGGCTCCGCGCACATCCGCATGCGCGACTTCGACGGGCCCGCCGAGTTCATGCAGTCCCTGCGCAGCGCCGAGATCGTCACGCGGCCGTCGTCGCTGCTGTACGTGCAGGCGCTCAAGTTCCTGCAGACGCGCGCGCGCCCCGCCTCCGCCCAGCGCGCGAGCCGCTCCCGGCGCGTACGCCGCGTGCGCCGCGCGGCCGAAGGGCGCGGGCGGCGCTAAGCGCAACTACTGATGCACGCCCAAGGACAACCCGACGGCCCGTCAAATCCTTCCGGGGCCATGCCCGTCACCGACGACGAGATCCGTGAGAAGTACCTCGAGCGCGCGATACGCGAGCTGAACTCGTTCACCCGCGAGTTGCAGGCGTGCCCGCACTGCCCGCGCGGAAACCTCATGCCGGTGCTCGGGTCGGGGCACCCGCAGGCCGACGTCATGCTGCTCAAGTACGCCGCGCAGCCCTCCGAGATCGAGGAGGGCGTCGCCTTCTACGGGCGCGCGGGCACCGCGATCATGAAGTCGCTCAAGCGCCTGCAGATCGATCCGCTCGCCGTGTACGGGACGCTGTGCGCGAAGTGCCCTCTGAGCGACCCCTCGCTCGCCGACGAAGCTTGCATCGCGCGCGTCGTCGAAGAGGTCGCGATTGTCGCCCCGAAGATCATCGTCGTCATGGGCGAAGACGCGCTCGCCGCGCTGAACGACGTCGGCATCCCGCTCGCCGCCCCGCTGGAGCCGATGCTGGGTGTCGTCCAGTCGCTCACGCCGATCATCGACGCGCTGTACGTCCCCGACATCGACGGCGCGCTCGACGAGCAGGAAGCAAAGCGCGAGTTCTGGGACGCCTTCCGCGTGCTCGGCGAGTGGTACGCCGCGCTGCCGCCGTATTAGGTCTCCCGCCCGTCTCGTTAGCGCTCGAGGCCAAGCGCCGCAAGCGCTTCGTCGACCTGCGCGTAGATGCGCAGCCGAGTCAGTAGGCCCTCGTCGCTGAACCGCATGATCGCCGCGGCGTCGAACTCGAGCGCCGCGCCGCTCGAGCGTCCGCGCGCGCGGACGGTCGAGAGCGTGAGCACCGCGTCCCCGACCTCGCGCACTTCCTCGATAGCGATGTGCCACTCGGAGAACTGCTCGTCGAGGTCGCGCAGCCACGTGCTCAGTCCGGCAACGCCCCTGTAGGGCTCGCCCGCCAGGGCTGAAAAGGGCGACTCGAGCTCACACTCGGGATCACAGTACGGCGCGAAATCCTCGACCCCGCGCGCGCCCGTGTTCCAGAGCTCGAGTGCGGAGCGCGCGAGATCCGTGCGATCGCTCACGTCACGAGCACGATCTTCCCGAGCTTGCCCCCCTCGGCGAAGCGGTCGTACGCCGCCGCTGCCTCATCCAGCGGGAAGGTCGCCGCGATCGGTACACGCACCGCGCCGCTGCTCACCAGCGGCAGCACCTCCGTTTCCACCCGCCGAGCGCACATCGCTTTCTGCTCGAGCGGGCGCGCGCGCAGCGTCGAGGCGTGGATGCGCGCGCGCTTGCCCATCAGCGCGAGCAGGTTGACCTCCGCCTTCGCGCCCGCCGAGACGCCGATCACCGCGATGCGCCCGCCCGTCGCGAGCGCCTGGACGTCGTCCGCCACGTTCGGCCCGCCGACGAGCTCGAGGATCACGTCGAAGGGGCCGTGATCCGCGAAGCCCTCCGGCGCGATCACCTCCGCGCCCAACTCCGCGACCGCCCCGCGCAACGCAGCGTCACGGACCGTCGCCGTCGCCTGCGCGCCGCTCGCGCGAGCCAGCTGGATAGCCGCGGTGCCCACGCCCCCCGCGCCGCCGTGCACGAGCACGCGCTCGCCCGGGCGCAGGTCGCCTTGCGTGAAGAGCGCATCGTGCGCCGTCGTGAAGACCTCCGGAAAGCTCCCCGCCGCCGGCCAGTCGAGCTCGTCCGGCACCGGCAGCAGCGTGCGCTCGTGCACGATCGCGAGCTCTGCCTGGCCGCCGCCGCCGACGATCCCCATCACGCGGTCGCCTGGCGCGAACCGTTCCGCGCCCGGCCCGAGCGCCTCGACCTCGCCCGCGAGCTCCATGCCCGGGATGTCCTGCGGCCAGCCCGGGGGCGCGGGGTACAGCCCGTGGCGCTGCGCCTGGTCGCCGCCGTTTAGCCCCGCCGCGTGTACGCGCACAAGCACTTCGCCCGTCCCCGGCTGCGGATCCGAGTGCTCCTCGAGCACCAGCTCGCCGTCTCGGATCGTCACCGCGCGCATCGCCCTAAGACTATTCGCGCGCGCCGCGCTCGACCGAGCTCGCGGCCGGCGCACTCGCGCCGGCGTCGCCGCGATCAGCGCGCAGACGCGCGAGCCCGACCGCGGTCAGCCGACGCGCTCGAGCAGCGCCACGCACTCGATGTGCGGCGTCTGCGGGAACATGTCGACCGGGCGCACCGTGCGAAGCCGCCAGCCCGCCGCACCCAGTTCCGCGGCGTTAGGCGCGAGCGTCGTCGGGTTGCACGAGACGTACACCACACGCCTCGGCGCCGCGTCGATGATGCGGTGCACGACCTTCTTCGAGAGGCCCGCGCGCGGCGGGTCGACGACGAGCACATCGGGGCGTCCCGCGAGCTCGAGCAGCTCCGGCAGCGCCGTGCGCACATCGCCCGCGAAGAAGCGCGCGTTTGCGACCTCGTTGCGCAGCGCGCCCGCGATCGCATCCTGCACCGCCCGCTCGACCAGCTCGATGCCCCATAGCTCGCCCGCGCGCGGTGCCAGCGAGAGCGCGATCGAGCCGATCCCGCAGTAGAGGTCGTACACGCGCTCCCAGCCCTCGAGCGCCGCGTACTCGGCGGCGAGCCCGTAGAGCGCCTGCGCCATCTCGGTGTTCGTCTGAAAGAACGCCTCCGCCGAGATCTCGAGGTCGAGCTCGCCGAGACGCTCGGGCAGTTGCGGCTCTCCCGCGAGCAGCTCCGTCTCGCCGCCCGCCGTCGTCTCCGCGAGGCTCACCGAGCGCGTCCACAGCACTCCCGACAGGTCCGCCTCGAGCCCGCGCGCGAGCGCCGCCGCGAAGCCCGCGCCGTCGAGCTCGCCCTCCGTCGTCACGATCCGTATCTGCAGCGCGCCGCTCGCACGCCCTTCGCGTACGACCAGGTTGCGCAGGCGCGCGCGGCCGTCGGGACCGGGGCCCGTGCGCTCGTCGCGCTCGTTGCCGCTTCGCTGCCACGCAGCGAGTCGCTGCTCGCGACACCACGCGAGCGCCAGCTCGCGCGCCTCGTTGCCGCGCTCGGACGCGAGCAGGCAGTCGCCGAGCGCCGCCACGCCGCGCCCGCCCGCCGGGGTGTGAAAGCCGCACACGAGCTCGCCGTGCGCGTCTTCGCCGAACGAGTACTCGAGCTTGTTGCGATAGCGCCACTGCGCGACCGCCGGCACGATCTCCTGGAGCTCATAGCCCGTCAGCCCGCCGAGGCGCGAGAGCGCTTCCGCGACCTGTTCCGACTTGATCTCGAGCTGGCGCTCGTAGCGCAGCACCTGCCACGGCACGCCCGGGTGGTCCGCCAGCGGCTCGATCCGCTCCGCGCTCGGCGACAGCACCTCGAGCGTGCGCGCGTGCGCGTAGCTGCGCTTGCGCTTGTACACGAGCGCGCGCACCCTGTCGCCGGGAACCGCGCCCGCGACGAACACCACGTAGCCGCCGTCGCCCACGCGCGCCACCCCCTCGCCCCCGAACGCCAGCGCGGTCACCTCGAGCTCGAGCTCGTCGCCGCGCGCGGGACGGCTCGCGGGCGGCGAGTCCGCGTGCGCGCTCACGGCGCTCCCACGAGCAGCTCGAGCAGCGCCTTCTGCGCGTGGCGGCGGTTCTCAGCCTGGTCCCAGATGCGCTGGCGCCGTCCGTAGAGCACCTCCGCCGAGATCTCCTCGCCGGGGTGCGCGGGCAGGTCGTGCATCGCGAACGCGCCCTCGTCGGCTAGGTCGAGCAGCGCGTCGTCGACGCGATAGTCCGCGAGCGCCGCGCGGCGCTCCTGCGCCGTCTCCTCGTCTCCCATGCTCACCCACACGTCCGTGTACACCGCGACCGCGCCCTCGACCGCCTCGCGCGGGTCGCTGTGCAGCGTCACCCTTCCGCTCGCCCCCCGCGTCATCGGCAAGCCGTCCTCGAGCGCGTACCCACGCGGCGAGGCGACTGCGACGTGCATACCCGCGAGCGCGCCGAGGTTCGCGAGCGAGCGTGCGACGTTGTTACCGTCGCCCACGTACGCGAGGCGCAGCCCCGCGAGCTCGCCGCGCGCCTCGCGCAGCGTCAACAGATCGGCGAGCGCCTGGCAGGGGTGGTGAAGCGCCGTCAGCATGTTGATCACCGGCACCGAGCTGTGCTGCGCGAGCTCGCCCAGCAGCTCGTCCGGCCCCGTGCGCACGCCGATCGCCGCGACGTGGCGCGAGAGCACGAGCGCCGTGTCGCGCAGCGCCTCGCCGCGCGAGAGCTGCAACTCGTCGGAGCGCAGCACCACCGCGTGGCCGCCCAACTCGTCGATGCCGACCTCGAACGAGATGCGCGTGCGCGTCGACGGCTTCTCGAAGATCAGCGCGACGCTGCGGCCCTCGAGCGCGCGCGACGCGGACGGCGCGCGCTTGAGCTCTTCTGCGCGCGCGAGCAGCGAGTGCAGCTCATCGGCGCTCAGCTCTGTGCCCGTGAGGAAGTGCCGTGGCATCGTGACGAGCCAGTCTAGGTGTACGCACCGCGGCCGCTGCGGTTTTCGCCGCTTCGTCAGCCGCGCCGCGCCGGCGGCGGGCCGCCGAAATCCGCGAGTCCCTCGCGCGGAGAGGACGCGCGCGCGTAGTGGCGCGCCGGGATCCGCCCCGCGCCGCGCGCGAGGTGCCCCGCCGTGACCGCCGCGCTGACCGCCCTCGCCATCCGCAGCGGGTCCTGCGCGCGCGAAATCGCCGACGCCACCAGCACCGCGTCGCACCCCAGCTCCATCGCCAGCGCCGCGTCCGACGCCGTGCCGATGCCCGCGTCGAGCACCACCGGCACCGCGACCGCTTCGCGAATCAGCGCGATGTTGTACGGGTTGCGGATCCCCATGCCGCTGCCGATCGGCGCCCCAAGTGGCATCACCGCCGCGCAGCCAACGCTCTCCAGCCGCCTCGCGAGCACGGGGTCGTCGGTCGTGTAGGGGAGCACGACGAAGCCGTCGTCGACGAGCTCCTCCGCCGCTCGCAGGAGCTCCGGCGCGTCCGGCAGGAGCGTGTCCTCGTCGCCGATCACCTCGAGCTTGATCCAATCCGTCTCGAACGCCTCGCGCGCGAGCCTTGCCGTCATCACCGCGTCGCGAGCCGTGAAGCATCCGGCGGTGTTGGGCAGCAGCCCGACCCCCGCCTCGTCGATGACGTCGGTCAGCGAGCCGCGCGCGGCGGGGTCGATGCGCCGCAGCGCCACCGTCACGAGCTCTGTCCCGCTCGCCGCGATCGCCTCCGCCAGCAGCGCCAGCGAGGCGAAGCCGCCCGTCCCGAGCAGCAGGCGCGAGCGCAGCGTGCGGCCGGCGATCGTCAGGGCGTCGTCGCCCGCGACGCCCTGCTGCGCCGCGTTCGCGGTCGTCGTCATGCGCTCGGCCATCGCGTCATCATCCTCCCTGCATCGCCGTCAGCACCTCCACGCGCGCGTGCTCCGGAAGCGCGAACGACTGCCAGCGCGCGCGCGGTACCACCTCGCCGTCGACCGCCACCGCGACGCCGCGCGCGTTCGGCGCCACGTCCAGGCGCGCGAGGACCGCCGCGATCGACTCGCCCGCGCACGCGTCGCTGCGCTCGCCGTTGATGACGATCACGACACTCCCAGCTGCGCGGCGCTCGGGGCGGGAGCGTCGACGAAGCGGCCGGGGTCGCACGCCGCGAGGATCTCCCGCTCATCGCTTCGCTCCAGAGTGAGCAGGTCTGCAACGAGCTCGCCCGTAAGCGGCGCGAGCAGGATCCCGTTGCGGTAGTGGCCCGTCGCCCACCACAGTCCCTCGAGCGCGCCCCGCCCGACCAGCGGCAGGTTGTCTGGGGTCCCCGGGCGCAGGCCCACGCACAGCTCCTCGATCTGAAGCTCGCTCGAGCTGGGCACGACCTCGTGCGCGTCGCGCAGCAGCTCGTACACGCCCCCCACCGCCGGCACGACATCGAAGCCGCGCTCCTCGACCGTCGCACCGAGCACGTAGCCGCCGTCAGCGCGCGGAACGAGGTAGCTGCGCTGCACGCGCACAACGCGGCCGAGCATTCCTGCTCCCGCGGGGTCGCGCAGGCGCAGCACCTGGCCGCGCACCGGGCGCACGGGCACGCGCGCGTGCTCGGGGACGATCGCAGCATCCGCGCTCCACGCGCCCGTCGCGATCACGACCTCGCCCGCCGCGAGCGTCTCGCCGTCGCGCTCGCCCGCGAGCCTCGCGCCGAGCGCGCGGGAGCCGGCTGCGTCGGTCTCCACGGCGCCCACCGGGGTGTCCTCGTGCACCGCGACGCCCGCGCGCGCGCACGCCGCGCGCAGCGCGCGCATCACCGCGCGCGGGTCAACCGAGTGGTCGTTCGGCGCTTCCATCGCCAGGCGCAGCGTCGGGGCGAGAGCCGGCTCACGCTCGCGCGCCTCGCTCGCGCGAAGCCGCACAGTCTCGAGACCGAGCGACTCGCGGAACTCGATCTGGCGCTCGAGCTCGCGCGCCTCGTCCTCGTCGCGCGCGACCATCAGCGTGCCCGCCGGCCGGTAGCCGACGCTCTCGCCGCTCGCGTCCTCGACGCGCGCCGCGAACTGCGGCCACATTGCCGCGGAGCGCAAGCCCAGCTGCAGCACCCGCTCCGCCGCCTCGCCGAACTCCGCCTCGGCGACCGGCGCGAGCATTCCCGCCGCGACGCTCGAAGCGCCCGCGCCGAGCCGCTCGCGCTCGAGCACCGTGACGCCCATGCCGCGTTCGCGCGCGGACAGCGCGACGGCCAGGCCGATGATGCCGCCGCCGATCACGATCACGTCCGCTGCGCGTCCGTTCGCGGGCACTGCTTTTGATGCTAGTGACGTCGCGCGCCCACCCACCGCAGGCGCCCGCGCGGGACGCGGGCTGCTAGGCGGGAGAAGCCGGGTCGTTCGCCTTCGCCCACGCGATGATCGCCGCGCTGCGGTTGATCATCGTCCCGTCCGGCAGCCGCAGCACCGGCAGCTGCTCCTGGCCGCTCATCTGCTTTAACTCCGGACGCCTGCCCTTCGTGAAGAGCCCGAACAGGTGGCCTCTCGCGTAGATGACCTTGTCGAACTCGTGACCCGCCTCGCGCAGCGCGCGCTGGGCGCGGCGGCACGCATGCGGCGGCGGTCCGCTGTCGTCGATGTGGCACACGTACAGCGTCAGGCGATCGCTCACGCTGACGGATGCTACCCCCGCCGGTGCCGGGCCTGCGATCCTCGAGGAGTGCACCAGGATTCGTCCGGCCCGGCACGCCGCGCGCGGCTCGCCGCCGCGAGGCTCTACCTCGTCCTGCCCTCGGCGCCCGCCCACGCGAGCGCCGAGCAGCGAGCCGCGCACGCCGTGCGCCTCGAGCGCATCGCCCGCGAGGCGCTGCACGGCGGCGCCGACATCGTGCAGCTGCGCGAGAAGCACATCGACGACACGACGCTCCTCCATGACAGCGAGTTCCTGCCCCTCGCGCGCGAGCTCGCACAGCTCTGCGCGCAGGAGGGCGCGCTATTCATCGTCAACGACTCGCCCCAGCTCGCGCTCGAAGCCGGCGCCGACGGCGTCCACGTCGGCCAGAACGACATGCCCGTCGCCGAGGCGCGCGCGATCGTCGGGCCCGAGCTGCTGATCGGGCTCTCGACGCACGCGCGCGAGGAGATCGACGCCGTGCGCGCGATCGCCGGCGACGGCTCGCCGCTAGTCGACTACATCGGCGTCGGCCCCGTGCACGAGACACCCACGAAGCCCGGGCGCCCAGCGGTCGGCACGGACCTCGTCGCCTACGCCGCCGGCCACGCATCGGTCCCCTTCTTCGCGATCGGCGGCCTCGACGCGAGCAACCTGCACGAGGTGCTCGACGCGGGCGCGACGCGGGTGGTCATCCTGCGCGCGATCGCCGCTGCGGAGGACCCCGCGCGCGCGGCGCGCGAGCTGCGCGTCAAGCTCGACCCCTCTCCCGTCGCCACCGGGCGCTAGGCATGGCGAGCGCGCAGACCGACCGCACGCGGCCGGCCCCGCAACCGCTCGCGCCCGGCGAGCGCCCGCTTGCGTTGTGGGTGTCGGTTGGCGTCTGCGTAGCGCTCGCCGTCGCGGTCCTCGTCGGCGCCTTCACGATCACCGACCTCAGCCGTCGCGGAGGCTCGCTTCCCGGCGCGATCTTTCTCGCCGGCGTGTTCGCGCTGCTCGCCCAGGGAATGTTTCGCGTTCGCTACCGGGCCGTGCTCGGATTCGAGGCGCTGCTCGCCTTCCAGATCGTCGTTACCGCGCTGGCGCTGGTCGTCGCCTCGACGATCGTCGCCGCACTCGGATGCGTCGCCGCGATCGCGCTTGCGGGAACGCTCTTCTGGAAGCTCGTCGGCGTCATGGGACGCATTCAAGCCTCGGATTCGCAACGTCGATAGGCTCCCGCCGCGATGGCAGATAGGGCTTACGACGTCGTCGTCATCGGCTCGGGACCCGGCGGGTACGTGGCGGCGATCAGGGCTGCACAGCTGGGCAAGAAGACGGCCGTCGTCGAGCGCGGCGCCGTCGGCGGCCGCTGCCTGAACTACGCGTGCATCCCCGCGAAGGCGCTGCTGCGCTCCGCCGACCTGCTCGACGAGATCCGCGAGGCAGGGCAGTTCGGCCTCAACGTCGCCTCCGTCGAGGTCGACTATGCCGCCGTTCAGGCGCGGCGCGAGAAAGTCGTGCACACGCTCACCTCGGGTGTGTCGGGTCTGTTCAAGAAAAACGCGATCGACCTGATCGAGGGTGCCGGCACGCTCACCGCGGACGGCGCCGTGCGCGTCGGCGACGCGACGATCGCCGCCGGCGCCGTCATCCTCGCTACCGGCTCCGTGCCCAGCCCGATTCCCGGCGCCGAGCTCTCCGGGCGCGTGATCGGCACCGAGGAGGCGTGGGCGCTCGCGGAGCTGCCCGCGCGCTTGGCCGTCGTCGGCGCGGGAGCCTCGGGCGCCGAGATCGCCTCGGGCTTCGCACGGCTCGGCAGCGAGGTCGTGCTCATCGAGGCGCTCGAGCGCGTGCTTCCGACGGAGGACGCCGACATCTCGCGTCTGGTCGAGCGCGGGCTCAAACGCCAGGGCGTCGCCGTGCACACGGGTGCGCCGATCGCGGAGGTCGAGCGCGGCGAGAGAAGCGTGAGCTTCTCGCTCGGCGACGAGCGCACCGAGGTGGACTGGCTCGTGATCGCCGTCGGCCGCCGCGCCGACGTCGACGGCCTCGGTCTCGACGAGGCGGGCGTCGCGCTCGGCGAGCGCGGGCTCGTTGGCGTCGACGGCGCGCTGCGGACCTCGCGCGCGGGCGTGTACGCGATCGGCGACCTCGTCGCCGGCCCCGCGCTTGCGCACAAGGCCTCCGACGAGGGGATCATCGCCGCCGAGGACATCGCCGGTCTGCCCACGAAGCCGATCGCGTACATCGACATCCCGCGCGCGACCTTCTGCGCGCCGAACGTCGGCTCCTTCGGCCTGACCGAGGAGCAGGCGCGCGAGCAGGGCTACGACGTCGTCGTCGGCAAGGTCCCCTATGGAGCCGTGGGCGGCGGGACGGTGTACGGAGACCGCACCGGGCTCGTGAAGCTCGTCGGCGAGTCGCGCTACGGCGAGCTGCTCGGCGGGCACATCGTCGGCTCGCGCGCGACCGAGCTGATTCAGGAGCTCGTCAACGTGCGCGAGCTCGAGGGCGGCTACGCGGAGGTCGCGCGCATCATCCACGGGCACCCGACGCTCTCCGAGGCCGTAATGGAGGCCGGCCGCGCGGCCGACGGATGGCTGATCCACGGCTAGGCGTGGCGACCTTCTACTTCGACCTCGCGAGCCCGCTGTCTTATCTCGCCGCCGAGCGCGTGCTCGTCGTCCTCCCCGAGCCCGCGGAATGGCAACCGGTGCTGCTCAGCGACCTCGTGCTGGAGGGGAGCGCGAACGGCGCCGCCGACGGGCCCGGGCACGTCGAGCTCCCGAGCGACTTCGGGCCGCAGGCGCTGCGCGCGGAGGTCGAGCGGCGAGCGCACGCACTCGGGCTGCAGCCGCTGCGCTGGCCGCAGCCGTTCCCCTTCGACAGCACCTTCGCGATGCGCGTCGCGACATATGCGCGCTCGATCGGGCGAGCCGTCGCGTTCGCACAGGCGGCGTTTCGCCAGGCGTACGCCGGCGGGCGAAACCTCGAGGATCCGGACAACGTGCTGATCGCCGCGGCCGCCTGCGAGATGCACCCCAACGCCGTGCTCAAGGCCGCCGAGCTTCGCTCGACCGACGGCGAGTTGCAAAAGCAGACAGCTCGCGCCTCGCGCGCGGGCGTCCGCACTCTGCCCGCGGTGCGCTACGAGGACCAGGTCTTTGCCGGCGAGGCCGCGCTCGAGCGCGCCGCGACGCACATGCGCGCGAGCGCCCGGGCGAGCGCGGGCGGTTGATCGGCGGCGGCACGTGCGAGCGGACCGCGCTTTCCGTCTGATCGTCACCCGCGCCGGGCGCGCGCCCGCGCTGCTGGCCGACGTCGAGCGCACCGACCACGTCGAGGTCGTCGAGGTGGACAGCGGCGAAGTCGTGCTCTTCTGGGACCGCCCGCCGCACGCCGCCTCGCGCCTCGCGCGCTCGCTGCGCGAGGAGATGGCGCTGCTCGAGGCGGACGAGTTCCTCGCTCGGTGGAGCGCCTACGAGCAAGCTAGCGTGGACGCTGATGCCCGCACTCCCTGAGCCCGCGGCCGCGCGCGAGTGGCTCGCGAGCATGACGCTCATCCGCCGCTTCGAGGAGCGCGCAGCGGAGATGTACGCGCGCGCGAAGATCGGCGGCTTCCTGCACCTCTCGATCGGCGAGGAGGCGACGATCGTCGGCTCCGCGCGCGCGCTGCGCGACGAGGACTACCTGATCTCGACCTATCGCTCGCACGGGCACGCGCTCGTCCGCGGCACGCCGCCCGAGAACGTCATGGCCGAGCTGTTCGGGCGCGTCGACGGCTGCTCGCGCGGGCGCGGGGGTTCTATGCACATGTTCGACCTCGAGCGCCGCTTCATGGGCGGCTACGGGATCGTCGGCGGGAACCTGCCGATCGCCGCCGGGATCGCGCTCGCGAGCGATTACAAGCAGACCGAAGAGATCACCCTGTGCGTGTTCGGCGACGGCGCGAGCAACCAGGGAACGTTTGGCGAAACGCTCAACCTCGCCGCGCTGTGGCGCCTGCCGGTCGTCTTCATGGTGACGAACAACCAGTTCGGCATGGGCACCGCGCTGCGCCGGCACTCGGCCGTGACCGACCTGCAGCGCAAGGGCGAGAGCCTCGGCGTGCCGGGCACGCGCTGCGACGGGATGGACGTGCTCGACACGCACCGCGTCATCTCCGAGTCCGTCGAGCGCGTGCGCGAAGACCGCCGCCCGCTGCTCGTCGAGGCGGTCACCTACCGCTTCCGCGGCCATTCGATGGCCGACCCCGAGCAGTACCGCAGCAAGGAGGAGGTCGAACACTGGCGTGAACGCGACCCGATCCCCGCGTTCGGCGATCTGCTCGTGCGCGAGGGGGTGCTGGACGAGGCCGCGCGCGCGCAGATCGACGCCGACGCGATCGCCCGTGTGGACGCCGCGGTCGAGTTTGCGGACGCCTCGCCGCTGCCGGCACCGCAGTCGCTGTACGAAGACGTGTACGTGCTCGACCGCGAGGTGCGCGGCTCCTACTCGCTGCACACGACCGAGCTGCGTGCCGGCGAGGCCGAGGCGGCGGAGCAGGATGGGGCAGGCGAGGCTCCCGCGCACGAGGATGAGATCGCGCAGCAGATGACCGACGCGCTCGGCATCGCCGACGAGGCCTCCTGATGGCGCAGATGCGCTACCGCGAGGCGCTCAACGCCGCGCTGCGCGAGGAGCTCGCGCGCGATGAGCGCGTCGTCCTCCTGGGCGAGGACATAGGCGTCTTCGGCGGCGCGTTCAAAGTCACCGACGGCCTGCTCGACGAGTTCGGCGAGCGGCGCGTACGCGACACGCCCATCTCCGAGAACACGATCGTCGGCGTCGGCGTCGGCGCCGCGATGACCGGGCTGCGGCCGGTCGTCGAGCTGATGACGATCAACTTCTCGCTGCTCGCCTTCGACCAGGTCGTCAACAGCGCCGCGCACATTCGCTACATGTTCGGCGGCCAGGTGAGCGTTCCGCTCGTCGTGCGCATGCCCCAGGGCGCGGGCCACCAGCTCGGGCCGACGCACTCGCACTGCTTCGAGGCGCTGTTCCTACACGTGCCCGGGCTGCTCGTCGCCGCACCCGCCACCGCCGCCGATGCAAAGGGCCTTTTGAAGGCCGCGATCCGCGACGACAACCCCGTGATCTTCATCGAGCACGAGTCGCTGTACGGCGTCAGCGAAGAGGTCCCCGACGGCGACGAGCTGCTCGTGCGCTTCGGCCGCGCGCGCACCGTGCGCGAGGGCTCGGACGTGACGATCGTCGGCGTCTCGCGGATGGCTCGCACGAGCGAGCGCGCCGCCGCCACGCTCGCGGACGAGCACGATGTGAGCGCGGAGGTCATCGACCCGCGCACGCTCCGCCCGCTCGACCTCGACACGATCCTCGCCTCCGTCGCGAAGACCAACCGCTGCGTGATCGTCGAGGAGGGCTGGCCGCACGGAGGCGTCGGCGCGAACCTCGCCGCGCTGATCTCCGAGCAGGCATTCGACGACCTCGACGCGCCGGTGCGGCGCGTCTCCGGCGCGGACGTGCCGATGCCGTACTCGAAGCCGCTCGAGGACGCCGCGTACCCGCACGAGCGCGACGTCGTCGCAGCCGCGCTCGCCGTGCTCGAGCGGCCCGGCGCACCCGCCGGGGGCGACTGATGGCCGACATCGTCATGCCGCGCCTCTCCGACACGATGGAGGAGGGCACGATCCTGCGCTGGCTGAAGTCCGACGGCGATCACGTCGCGCGCGGTGAGGATCTCGTCGAGATCGAGACCGACAAGGCGACGATGAACTACCCCTCCGATCAGGACGGCGTCCTACGCACGCTTGCCGCAGAGGGGGAGACGCTGCCGGTCGGCGCGCGGATCGCATGGGTCGGCGCCGAGGACGGCGCTGTCGCGGCGGCAAGCGATGGTGCCGCGGAGGCGCCCGCACCCGCTCCCGTGAGCGCACCCGCGTCCGCCCCCGCTCCCGTGAGCGCGCAAGCCCCCGCACCCGCCCCCGCAAGCGCGCAGGCGTCCGCACCCGCCGCCGCGCAAGCGTCCGCGGCCGCGCAGGAGGCGCCCGCGGCGGACACGCAGGCGCCGCCGCGCGCGCCGGGTGAGCGCGTGAAGGCCTCGCCGCTCGCGCGGCGGCTCGCGCGCGCCCGCGGCGTCGACCTCGCGGCGATCGCAGGCACGGGGCCGACTGGGCGAATCGTGCGCGCGGACGTCGACGCCGCGCTCGCGACGGGAGCGGCGCCGGATGCGCCGCCGGCCGAGGAGCCTGCACCCGAGCGGACGCAGGCGGCGGTGCTCGGCGCCCCGCCTCCGGCGCAGGCGCCGCCGGCCGAGCTGCTCGACGTCGGCGCGCTGAAGGGGGAGACGACGGTGCTGGAGAGCACGCGGATGCAGCGTGCGATCGCGCGGCGGATGGCCGAGTCGAAGGCCACGATCCCGGACTTCACGCTGTCGAGGGAGGTCGACATGGACGCGTGCGTTCGGCTGCGCGCGCAGCTCAAGCGCCTGTTCGAAACCGCATCCGCGAACCCCGCGGGGGGCGCGCCCGCGCCCGCGCCGACGTTCAACGACATGGTCATCAAGGCGTGCGCGCTCGCGCTGCGCGAGCACCGGCGCGTCAACGGCAGCTACCGCGACGGCGCGCTGCGCCTGCACTCGCGGATCAATGTCGGCGTCGCCGTCGCCACGGACGACGGGCTGGTCGTGCCGACGATCTTCGACGCGGAGGTCAAATCGCTGGGCGAGATATCGGCGCAGGCCCGCGCGCTCGCGGAGCGCGTGCGCGCGGCGACGATCACGCCGCCCGAGCTCGCCGGCGGGACGTTCACGGTCTCGAACCTCGGCATGTTCGGCGTCGACAGCTTCACCGCGATCATCAACCCGCCCCAGGTCGCGATCCTCGCGGTCGGGTCGGTCCGCCAGCGAGCGGTCGTGCGCGAGGGCGAGCTCGCCGCGCGCCATGCGACGACGCTGACTCTCGTGTGCGATCACCGTGCGCTGTACGGCGCCGACGCCGCGCGGTTTCTCGCGCGCGTCGCCGAGCTGCTCGAAACCCCCGCCTCGCTGACCCTCTGACGTCACCGCTCGGCGTGTGCGTGCGCGGACGCCGAATGCGGTAACTCCTACCTCTCGAGCCCAGCGGCTTGGAGCGCAGCGGCTTCGCTCGTGTACATCGTGCGCGCGATCGCCTTGCCGTCGCGCCACGTGACCAGGTGCGCGAAGGGAACGGCTTGCCTGCTCCGGGCTGAGGGCCGATGCTCGATGCTCAGTGCGCCAACCTCGCGGCGCTAGTCTGGATGCGACATGAGCGCGCGCGATGAGCTGTGGGTGTGCAACCTCGGCGCGACGCCGTACCGAGAGGCCACGGAGCTGCAAGAGCGGGTGCGCGACGCGCGCGGGCGCGATGAGCTCCCCGACGTGCTGCTGCTGCTCGAGCACCCGCCCGTGTACACGCGCGGGCGGCGCGCGAAGCCCGACGAGCTGACGCTCGGCGAGCCGTTCTACGAGGCGCGAGGAATCGAGGTGCTCGACACCGACCGCGGCGGGCGCGTCACCTACCACGGGCCCGGGCAGCTCGTCGGCTACCCGATCATGCGCGTCGGCGATGTGCACGCGCACCTGCGCGCGATCGAGCGCGCGCTCGTCCAGGTGCTCGCGGAGGAGGGAATCGAGGCGCGCGCACGCGTCGACGAGGGTCCCGACTACACGGGCGTGTGGGTCGGCGAGCGCAAGATCGCTTCGATCGGCGTCCACCTCTCGCGCGGGATCAGCACGCACGGCTTCGCGCTCAACGTCGACAACGATCTCGAGCCGTTCTCGTGGATCGTCGCCTGCGGGCTTCTCGGCGTGCAGATGACATCGCTCGCCGCCGAGCTCGCGACGCCGGACCCTGCCGGCTCGCAGCCGCTGCACGCGCGCGTGCGCGAGCGCATCGCGGAGCGCCTTGCCGCGGCGCACCGCCTGACGCCCGTGCCTGTCGGCGCCGAGCGCCTGCCCCCGCGGACGCAGCCGGTCGCGCGCGCGGCGGCGGTGGCGCACCCGGCCGAGCGCGCAGCGACGCGATCGCCGACGCCGCCGGCCGAACGCGCGGCGACGCGATCGCCGACGCAGCCGGCCGCGCACGCGGCGACGCGATCGCGCGCGAATCCGGGCGGGATGGACGTGCGCGCGCACCTCGGCGCCGACGTGCGCCCGCTGCGCGAGCGCAAGCCGCCGTGGCTGAAGGTGCCGGCGCCGGGAGGCGAGCGCTACCGGGCGCTCAAATCGCTCATAACCGGGGAGAACCTGCATACGGTCTGCCAGGAGGCCGCGTGCCCGAACGTCGGCGAGTGCTGGGAGCGCGGCACCGCGACGTTCATGATCCTCGGCGACACGTGCACGCGCCGGTGCGGCTTCTGCAACGTGAAGACCGGCAAGCCGACCTGGCACGACCCGCTCGAGCCCGCGCGCGTCGCGCGTTCGATCGCGCGCATGGGCCTGCGCCACGCGGTGATCACGTCGGTCGATCGCGACGACCTCGCCGACAAGGGCGCCGGCGCGTTCGCCGCGGTCATCCGCCAGGTACGCAGGCAGGCGCCCGACTGCCGCGTCGAGGTCCTCACGCCGGACTTCCAGGGCCAGGAGATGCCGCTCGCGCGCGTCATCGCCGAGCGTCCTGACGTCTTCAACCACAACGTGGAGGTCGTCCCGCGCCTGTACCCCGTCGCGCGGCGCGGCTCGGAATTCGCGCGCTCGTGCCGCGTGCTCGCGCTGGCGCGCGAGATGGGCGAGGGCGAGGTCGTGACCAAGTCGGGGCTCATGGTCGGGCTCGGCGAGAGCAAGCAGGAGCTGCTCGACGCGTTCGCTCGCCTGCGCGACCATGGCGTCGCGGTGCTGACCGTCGGTCAGTACCTGCGCCCGTCCGAGCAGCACCTGCCGGTCGTTCGCTACTGGCACCCCGACGAGTTCGCCGAGCTCGGGCGCGAGGCGTACGCGATGGGGTTCGAGCACGTCGCCGCGGGGCCGCTGGTGCGCTCCTCCTACCACGCCGACGAGCACGTGCCGATCGAGCGCACCGCGCTCGCGCGCTGAGAGCGCGAGGGGATAACTTCAGCTGCCAGCTGACGTCGCGGCTGCCCGAGCGCGCGCCCGCGGCGAGCTCACCGCATGATCCCGCTCAAGGACAACATCCCCAACGAACGCTTCCCGTTCGTCACCATCGCGCTCGTGCTCCTGAACGTCGTCGCCTACCTCGTCTCGATCCGGCACGGCGGGTCGTTCATCAACGGGCCGAGCGAATCCACCGAGCTGCACTACTCGGCGATTCCGTACGACTTCACCCACACGGGTAAATACTGCACGCTGATCGGCGGCATCGAAACGGCACCCGGGACGGTCGTTCCGCAGTTCCAGTGCAAACACGGCGCCTACCCCGGGCAGGTGTCGACGTGGCTGAGCGCCTTCACGGCGATGTTCCTGCACGCAAACATCCTCCACATCGCCGGCAACATGCTCTTCCTCGCGATCTTCGGGCCCAACGTCGAGGACGCGATGGGATACGCGCGCTACATCGGCTTCTACCTCGCCGGCGGCCTCGTCGCGCTCGCCGCGCAGATCGTCGTCGGACCCAACTCGACCGCCCCCACGCTCGGCGCCTCGGGTGCGATCGCCGCGGTGCTCGGCGGCTACATCCTGTTGTATCCGCGCGCGCGAGTTCTCAGCCTCGTGTTCATCTTCTTCTTCGTCACGATCATCGAGGTCCCCGCCGTCTTCATCCTCGGCTTCTGGTTCCTCGAGCAGGTGTACTTCGGCTCCGCCAACCTCACCAACCCCGTCGGCGGCGGCGGCGGCGTCGCCTACTTCGCACACGTCGGCGGCTTCCTCTTCGGCCTCGCCCTGGTGCGCGTGCTCGCGACGCACGTCAAACAGGTGCCGCCGCGGTACCCCGTCTACTGAGCTCGTGTCCGCGCTCTGCCAACGATGAGAAGGAACCTCGTACTGGGCGCGGCGCTCGTGTTCATCGTCGGGTTCGCGATCCTGACGATCGCCATGATCAAAGAACACGGCCTCGGCGCCGGCGGCGTGATCTCGATCTTCGTACTCGTGCTGATTGGCATCGGCGTCATCGGCGCGCTGCTGACTCCGCCGCGGTATTAGCCGCGGGCCGCTCGGCGCCCGAACCGGAGCTCCGCGCGATCTCGATCTGCGCCCTTCGACCGTTCCCGGTTGGCATCGTCGGGGCGCTTCGCAATCCTGCCCCGTACTGATCCGCCGCGCCGCCCTCATCACGCTCCCGCTGCTCGCGCTCGCGGGGTGCGCGTCGAGCGCCCGCCATCAAGGCGGCGCGCGCGCGCGACGCGCCGCCGTACCGGCGCCGGCGCCCGCTCCGCCCGTCCTCTCGCCCGCCGGCTTCCCGCTCGGCCAAGCCCCATTCGCGCTGCGGGGGGTGTCCGAAACCGCGAGCACGAACGCCGTCGACGTCACGTTCCGAAATTCACCGCGCGCCGGCCTGCTCGTCGACCTGCGCAGCGGCCGCGTGCTCTGGCAGCTGCACCCGCTCCGGCGCGTCGAGATCGCGAGCCTCACGAAGATGGCCACCGCGCTGATAGCCGCTCGGGCGCTCGCGCCCCGCGCTCGCGTGCTCATCCGCCACGACGACGTCGACGTCCCCGGCTCCAAGGTCGGCGTGCTCCCCGTCGGGCGGCGCGTCCCGTTCGAAAGCATGCTCTACGGGTTGATGCTCCCGTCGGGCAACGACGCCGCATACGCGATCGCGGAAACCGTCTCCGGCAGCGCCGCGCGCTTCGTCGGGCGCATGAACGAAGAAGCCGCCCGACTCGGGCTCGCGTGCTCGCGCTTCGCCTCGCCCTCCGGGTTCATCGACGCTCGCAACTTCTCGTGCGCCGCCGACCTCGCCGTGCTCGCGCATCTCGATCTCGCCGACCCGATCATCGCGCGCGTCGCCCGCACGCACTACGCCGTCATGCCCTTCCCGATCAAGGGCGGCAAGCTCTACCTCACGAACAACAACCCGCTGTTTCGCTACTCCTATCCCGGGCTCACCGGGCTCAAGACCGGCTACACCGAAGCGGCCGGACGCTGCCTCGTCGCCACCGCCACGCGCCACGGCGTCAGCCTCGCGGCGATCCTGCTGCACTCGCCCGGCCCGGCCAGCCAGGCGAAGAAGCTCCTCGACAGCGCGTTCGCGCGGGTCTACCACCTCCCGCGCGTGCCCGAGGAACCGGTGCCGCCGCTCGCCTGAGCCGGGTGCGCGGCCGCGGCACATGCGCGCGCGAGGTGGAGTACCGTACTGGTCTGCAGCACATTGACTGGCCAGTCAGCCAAAGGAGAGTTCGTGGATCTCGACGACACACCCGACCAAGCCGCGTACCGCGCGCAGGTGCGCAAGTGGCTTGAGGATCATGCTCCCGAAGCGCCCGTCCTCAGCGGGCCGAACGCGCTCAAGGACGAGGACGAGATCATCGCCGCTCGCCGCGCGTGGCAGGGCAAGCTCGCCGAGGCCGGGCTCGCGGGTGTCAGCTGGCCGAAGGAGTACGGCGGCCAGGGGCTCGGGCCGATCGAGCAGGTGATGGTCGGGCAGGAGATCAGGCGCGCGCACGTCCCCGGGATCCTCGACGCGATCGGCGTCGGCATGCTCGGGCCGACGATCATCGCGCACGGCAGCGACGAGCAGAAGGCGCGCTACCTCGGCCCGATGCTGCACGGGGACGAGGTCTGGTGCCAGCTCTTCTCCGAGCCCGCCGCGGGCTCGGACCTGGCCGCGGTGCAGGCGCGCGCGCGGCTGCAGGAGGACGGCACGTGGCGCCTGTCAGGGCAGAAGGTGTGGACGACGAACGCGCAGTTCGCGAGCTTCGGGCTCCTGCTCGCGCGCACCGACCCCGACGTGCCCAAGCACAAGGGGCTGACGATGTTCATCGTGCCGATTGACGCGCCCGGCGTCACCGTTCGCGGCCTGCGCCAGATCTCCGGCGAGGCGGAGTTCAACGAGGTCTTCTTCGACGACGTAGCGCTCGACGCCGATGCCGTCGTCGGCGGCGTCGGCAACGGCTGGGGCACCGCGCTCACGACGCTCATGTTCGAGCGCGTGACGATCGGCCTCGGGGGCGACAGCATGGGCTACGACACGACGCGCTTCGCGCGTGTGCTCGCGCTCAACGACGACGCCCGCCGCGACCCCGAGGTGCGCCACGTGCTCGGCGAGATCGCGAGCGAACTGCTCGGCGTCCGCTTCACCGGCTACCGCACGCTCTCCGCGCTGCAGCGCGGTCAGACGCCCGGGCCGGAGGCGGGGCTCGCGAAGATCACGATCGTCAACGGCGCGATCAGGGCCGGGGATCTGATCGCCGACACGTTCGGGCCGGACGCGCTCGCTGAGGACAGCGAGTGGGCGTACATGATCTCGTTCCTCCCCGGGCTCAAGTCCGCCGGCGGGACCGAAGAGATCCTGCGCAACACGGTCGGCGAGCGGGTTCTCGGACTCCCGCCCGCGCCGCGGCTCGACAAGGGAGTTCCCTTCTCCGAGCTTCGCTCCAAGGAAGCGGCGGCGGCATGAACGTCGCGCTCTCAGACGAGCAAGAATTCCTCCGCGAGGCAGCTCGCGGCGCGCTCTCGCGCGTAAAGACGCTCGAAGCCGCGCGCGAGGCGCTCGACGGCACCGCCGAGCTCCCCGACCTGTGGCCGGTGGCCCGCGAGGCCGGCTGGCCGGGGCTGCTGATCGACGACGCCCACGGCGGCGCCGGGCTCGACGCCTTCGACGCGATGCTCGTGCTCGGCGAGTGCGGGCGCGTGATCGCGTCGATCCCGCTGCTCGGCCACCTCGTGGCCACCGCGATCCTCTCCGACGCGCCCGCCGGCGAGTCGCTGCTCGCCGACCTCGCCAGCGGCGAGAGGCGCGCCGCGTACCTGCCCACGTGCCCGCCGGACGACGTTTCGCACGAGTGGACCGTCGATCCGAGGACCGGGCCCGCGCGCACGGCCGCGCCGAGCGCCGCCGGCGCAGACGGCAACGCGACCGTCAGCGGCGAGCTCGCGTTCGTTCCCGACGCCCCCGGCGCGGACCTGCTCGTCGGCGTCGCACTGCGCGACGGTCAGCCCATCGGCGTCGCCATCGAGGCCGGCGCCGCGGGTGTCGAGGTCACGCCCGTCATGCGCTACGACGCAACGCGCAAGCTCGCGCACGTCACACTCAAAGACGCGCCGGCGATCGTGCTCGACTGCCCCGTCGAGACGCTCGCCTCCGCGTGGCACCTCGCGCAGGCGCTGATCGCCGCCGAATCGATCGGCAGCGTCGAAACCGCGCTCGACGTCTCCGTCGCGTACGCCAAGGAGCGGCACACGTTCGGGCGCGCGATCGGCTCCTACCAGGCCGTCAAGCACTCGCTCACCGAGGTCCTGCGTCAGATGAACAACGGCCAGTCGCTGCTCTACTACGCAGGCTGGGCCCGCGGGGGAGCGCCGTCGGAGTTCCCGCTCGCCGCGAGCGCCGCGCGCTCGGTCGCCGGGCGCGCGCTCGACCAGGCCGCGCGCACGATGATCTCAGTACACGGCGGCATCGGCGCCACCTGGGAGCACGACGCGCCGCTCTACTTCCGCCGCGCGCAGCTCACCCGACGGCTGCTCGGCGGGACCGCGAGCGCCACCGACCGCGTCGCCGGCGAGCTGATGCGCGAAGCGGCCGCCGCCGCGGCGTAGTCAGCCGCCGCGGGGAAGCAACGCGCGGCGGCGCTAGCGAGCTCCGCGGGCGACTGCGTCTACGGAGCTGCTGCGCGCGGGCGCGTGCGTGCGTGCGTGTGCGTGTGCGGGCGCCCGCGCGCGGCGCTTCGCTCCGGCGTGTTCGGCAGCTTCGAGCGCAGCGAGCACCGGCGCGCCGTACGCCGCGTGGACGGCTTCGACGAGCCGCACCTCGATGCCGCAGTTGATGCAGAAGCCGCGCTGCGACCAGCCGATCGCACGTGCGAGCACCTGGTCGGCGTACGTCACGCCGGTCGCGTCGTGGCCGTAGTAGTCGTACGCGGCATACCACGCGGAGAAGTCGAGCGGATATTCCGCGCCGTCGGCCGAGAGCAGGTGCGCGGCCGCCATGATCGAGTCGAAGTCGTCGTAGATCGACGGGTGATGCGCGGTCCGGTTGTCGTAGTAGTACGGGCGCCGGCCGTAGATGTAGGAGCTGCTCACGAGCTGCCACGTCGTCAGCGGGCCGTTGCGCACGTTGAACTGCATCGGCCCGCCGCAGCAGTGCGCGAAGTTGAGCCCGTGGTAGGTGCCGCGCGCGGTCGAGAAGGCCGACTCCTGGCGGTGGATCGACGCGATCAACAGCCAGTTCACGCCGAACGTGCGCTCGGCGGTCGCGTAGATCGGATAGAAGCCTTCCATCCAGCGGCGCGAGATCTGCGACTGCGTCGCGAACTGAAAGCGCGCCGCGTCCGCTCGCTGCTGCGCGAGCGAGGGCCGATCGACGATTGCCGCACGCGCGCCGCCGCGCGCCGGCGCACTCGCGCCCGCGGCGGCCGACGGCGAGGGCGTAGTTTCGACGAGCACGACCGCCGGGGGCGCGGCGTGCTCGGCCGGCGCCCGCGCGGAGGAGAACGCGCCGAGGAGCACCGCGAGCAGCACGCCCGCGCCGAGCGCGCCGAGCGCCGCGGCGAGCAGCCACGCGCGCAATTCCGACGGCGGGCTTGGCACGTGTGCGTGGTGGTGCTCGGGCACTGGACGTATGACTCTGGCAGCCGCGGCCGCCGGAGCCGGGCGGTTCGGCTGCTAGCGGCTCAAACGCCGAGGTACCGGCGGATGATGCGGTCGAACGCCAGGTCGGGCAGCAGCCGGCGCATCACGAGCTGCACGCGCGCGTCCCTGCCGACTAGGTAGCGGGCCTTCATGCGCCGCTCGGTGAGCGCGCGCTCGATCACCTTCGCGACGTCGTCGGGCGGGATCCCGCGACGCGCGGTGTCCTCGATTGCCCTGCTCATCGCAGCGGGCACCTTCCCGTAGAACTCGCTCAGCCGCTCGGGGATCTGCACGCGCTGCGCCTCCGCACGGCTCTTGTCCCAGATCGGCGTCGCGACCGACCCCGGCTCGACGAGCGCGACGCGCACGTTCGAACTCGCGAGCTCGACGCGCAGCGCGTCGCCAACCGCCTCGATCGCGTGCTTCGACGCCGAGTACGGGGCGATGAACGGCGTGGACACGCGTCCGCCGATGGACGACGTGAAGACGATCCGGCCGCGAGCGCCGCGGAGCGCCGGCAGGAGCGCCTGCGTGACCGCCACCGCGCCGACGAGGTTGACCTCGAACTGTTTGCGCCATTCATCGAGCGTCACGAGCTCGATCGGGCCGCCGAACCCCACGCCCGCGTTGTTAACCAGCGCATCGAGGCTCCCCGCGCCGTCGCCCGCGGCGCCGGACTCCGAGCGCACGCGCTCGGCCGCCTGCGCGATCTGCTCCTCGCTGGTCACGTCGAGGATCAGCGGGATCACCCTGCCGGAGGTGACCCCGCGCGCGCTCTCGCTGAGGGTGCTCGCGGCCTGCTCGCCTCGCACGCCCGCGAGCACCGTCCAGCCGCCGCGCGCGAGACGCAGCGCCGTTGCCTCGCCGATGCCCGTCGAGGCGCCCGTGATCAGCGCGAGCGTCATTTGCGCGAACGCTATTCGATCAACCGCCCTCTAGCATGGCCCGCGATGTCGACCCGCGTGGGAGCTCGAGCCCTCGCCGCCCGCGCGGGCTGCGCGCTGGCCGCGATCGCGGCGATCGGCGCGCTCGCGGGCTGCGGAGGCTCCGGTTCGCGCGGCGCGGGCGGCGCGAACCTGTCGGCGTCGACGAAGACCCCGTCCGCGTGCGCCGCGGCGGTGATGGCGACGTTGCGCAGCGTCGCGCGGCGGATCTACCACGAGGGCGTCGTCAGCGAACGGACGGCCTCCGCGAGCCACCTGATCGGCGCCTCGCACGCGCTCAGCCGCGCCGTCGAACGCGGCGACGCGTCCGCGGCGCGCGCGGCGGCGAACGAACTCGTCGCGACGGGCCACATGGTCGACCTGACGGTGCTTCGCGACGGCCGCGTGCTCGCGAGCGCGGGCGCCTCGCGCGCGCTCGCACCCCTGCGCGGGTCGATCCTCGGCGCTTCCGGCGCACCAGTCGGCAGCTACATCTCGAGCGTGTGGGGGAACAGCGGGCTGATCGAGGAGACGACGGGCGTCACGGGCGCCGAAACGGTGATCCGCCGGCAGCTGCGCACGCTCGACGGCAAGTTCAACCTCCCCGCCACGCGGCTGCCCGCGCGCGGCACCCTCGCGCTCTCGGGCACGCAGTACGTGTACACGTCGTTCCCCGCGTCGGAATACCCGAGCGGAGCGCACTTGCGCGTGTACCTCTTGCGCTCGCTCGCGTCGACCCGCTCGCTGTGCGGCGCGAACGTCGAAGACACGACCGTGAACACGCTCGCGAAGGTCGCGCGGCAGCTGTACCTCGGCGAGGGCGGCTCGCGCGCGCAGGTCGAGGTGCGCCGCGTGCAGAGCAACCAGCCGCTGCTGCGCGCGGTCGCCGCGCGCGACGCGCACGCGACGCGCGCGGCGGTGCAAGCGCTGCTGACCGAACACATCGTGCGCCTGCGCGTCAGCGCCGGCGGGCGGCTGATCTCGGACGTCGGCGGTCCGTACGTGCTCGCGCCCGTCGACGCCTCGCTGCCCGGCGGCGGGGGCACGATCGGGCGGTTCGTCCTCTCGATCCAGGACGACGAGGGCTACCTGCGGCTGGCGCGGCGGCTCGCTGGCCTCTACGTCCTCATGTACATGGGCCCGACGCTCGTCAAGAACAGCCTCGGCCCGAACCCCGGCGACGTGCCCGAAGAAGGCCGCTTCGAATACCGCGGTCGCACGTTCCGCACGGTCACCGTGCACGCGCAAGCGTTCCCCACGGGCCCGCTTCGCATCATCGTCCTGATCCCAATCCCATATACGTAAGGAGGCCGCACATGTGCGGCCTCCCGGGCGCCCACATGTGGGCGCCCGCGGGCCGGCGCATGCGCCGGCCCGGTCAATCAATGAGAGGAAACTGACAGCTACGCGGCGGCGAGCGCCCTGTGCTTCGCCTCCAGCGAGGAGAGCAGCTCGTCGTAGGACTGCGCGAATTTCTCGACGCCCTCGCGCTCGAGCGTCTGCGTGACGTCGTCGTAGTCGACACCCGCCTGCGCGAGCTCCTCGAACACCCGCTCCGCCACCTCGAGGCCCTCGTTCAGGCGCGGCTCGGGGTCGCCGTGGTCCTGGTAGGCGACGATCGTCTCCTCGGGCATCGTGTTGACGGTTTCCTCTCCCGCGAGCTCGTCGACGTACATCACATCGGGGTACGCGGGGTTCTTCGTCGAGGTCGACGCCCACAGCACGCGCTGCGGCGTCGCGCCCTTGCCGAGCAGGTAGTCCCAGCGCGGGCCCGCGAAGATCGCGCGGTAGCGCTCGTACGCGCGCTTGGCGTTCGCCACCGCGAGCTTGCCCTTGAGGTGATCGTGGCCGCCGATCTCGTCGAGGCGGCGGTCGGCCTCGGTGTCGATGCGCGAGACGAAGAAGCTCGCCACCGACGCGACCTTGCGCGGGTCTCCGCCCGAGGCGACGAGACGCTCGAGGCCGCGCAGGTAGGACTCCGCGACCTCCTCGTAGCGGCGCAGCGAGAAGATCAGCGTGATGTTGATCGAGCGTCCCGCCGCGATCACGTCCTCGATCGCCGCGAGGCCGGGCTTCGTCGCGGGGATCTTCACCAGCAGGTTCGCGCGATCGACCTCCCCGTGCAGGCGCATCGCCTGCTCGTAGGTCGCGAGCGCGTCGTAGGCGAGGTTCGCTTCGACCTCCAGTGAGACGTACCCGTCGCGGTGCCCGGTCGCCTCGAACGTGTCGGCGAAGACGTCGCACGCCTCGCGGATGTCCTGCTCGGCGAGCGCCCAGAAGACCTCGCGCACGTCGAGCTGCGGGTCGAGCTCGTGCATCTGCTCGTCGTACGCCGATCCGGACGTCATCGCCTTCTCGAAGATCGTCGGGTTCGACGTCGCCCCGACGACCGCCGCGCCGTCGATCAGCTCACGCAGGTGGCCGCCGCGGATCGAGTCCCGCGAGAGGTTGTCGATCCACACGCTCTGGCCGAGCGCGGACAGGCGCTCGAGCGGAGTCGGGCTGTTCGCTTCAGGCATCCTTGAGCTCTCCCTTCTCAGCTTGTCACCGGGCTCGAGACATCGAGCAGCGCTCGCGCCCGTGACGCGATGTTCTCGGCGCTGAAGCCGAGCTTCTCCAAGACTGTATTACCGGGTGCCGAGGCGCCGAAGCGATCGAGCCCGAGCACGTCGCCGGCCGACCCGACCCAGCGCCACCAGCTCATCGACGCCCCCGGCTCGACCGCCAGACGTGCGCCGGTAGCCGGCGGCAGCACCTGCGCGCGGTAGTCCGCGGACTGCGCTTCGAAGATCTCCATGCACGGCATCGACACGACGCGGGCCGCGATCCCCTCGTCTGCGAGCGCCTGCCCGGCCGCGAGCGTCGGCGCGACCTCCGTGCCCGTCGAGATCAGGATCAGCTCGGGCGTGCGCTGGCCGATCTCCGATCGGTCCGGCGCGTCCCACAGCACGTACCCGCCGCGCTCGGTCTCCTCCGCACCCGCGAGCTCCGCGCGGTCGAGCACGGGCGTCGCCTGGCGCGAGAGCAGCAGCGCGACCGGCCCGTCCTCGCGCTCCAGCGCGAGCCGCCATGCGACCGCCGTCTCGTTCGCGTCCGCCGGGCGCACGACCCACAGGTTGGGGATCACGCGCAGCGCCGCGTAGTGCTCGACCGGCTGGTGCGTCGGCCCGTCCTCGCCGAGGCCCACCGAGTCGTGCGTCCACACCCACAGCACCGGCAGCCCCATCAGCGCCGACAGGCGCACGCTCGGGCGCATGTAGTCGGAGAACACGAGGAACGTCGACCCGTACGGCTTCACGATTCCGCCGTGCGCCGCCGCGCCGTTGACGATCGCGCCCATCGCGTGCTCGCGGATGCCGAACGCGACGTTGCGCCCGGCGTGCACGCGCGAGAACTGGCCCCCGCCCTTGAACACCGTCTTCGTCGACTCGACCAGATCCGCCGCGCCGCCGAGCATCGTCGGCGCATAGCGAGCGAACGACGCCATCACCCGTTCGCCCGCCGAGCGCGTCGCGAGCTTTTCGCCCGCGGCGAACGCCGGCAGCACATCGCGCCAGCCCTCGCGCAGCTGACCCGCCCACGCGCGGTCCCATTCGCGAGCGAGCTCCGGATGCGCATCGCGCCACGGCGTCACCCGCTCGCTCGTCCACTGCTCCTGCAGCTCCGCGCCGCGCTCGCGCAGCGACATGTGCTCGTACACCCGCTCGTCGATGAAGAACTCGCGCTCGGGGTCGAACCCCATCGCTTCCTTCGCCGCCTTCACCTCGTCCTCGCCGAGCGGGGAGCCATGCGCCTTCGCCGTGTCGACCGCGTGCGGCGCCGGGTACGCGATGTGCGAGCGGATCGCGATGAACGACGGGCGCTCGCCCTCCGCGCGCCCGTTCTCGATCGCCTGCTCGAGCGCCGCGATGTCCTCCGAGTCGTGCACCTCCTGCACGTGCCAGCCCTCCGCCGCGAAGCGATCGAGGTGGTGCTCGGAGTCGAACGAGATCGTCGTCGAGCCGTCGATCGTTATGTGGTTGTTGTCGTAGCAGACGACCAGCTTGCCCAGGCCGAGGTGGCCGGCGATCGCCGCCGCCTCCTGGCTGATCCCCTCCATCATGTCGCCGTCTGAGCAGATCACGTAGATGTGGTGGTCGACGAGCTCGAAGCCCGGGCGGTTGAAGTAGTCCGCGAGGTAGCCCTCCGCGATCGCCATCCCAACCGCGTTCGTAACGCCCTGTCCGAGCGGCCCCGTCGTGATCTCCACACCCGGCGTGTGCCCGCGCTCGGGATGCCCCGGCGTGCGCGAGCCCCACTGCCGGAAGCTCTGCAGGTCCTCGAGCGTGAGGTCGAAGCCCGTCAGGTGGAGCAGCGCGTACTGCAGGGTGCACGCGTGCCCCGCCGAGAGCACGAAGCGGTCGCGGTGCTGCCAGTGAGTGTCCGCGGGGTTGACGCGCAGGAAGCGCTCGAACAGCGTGTACGCGAGCGGCGCGAGCGCCATCGCCGTTCCCGGGTGGCCCGCGTTCGCGCGCTGGACCGAGTCCATCGCGAGTCCTCGCACCGTGTCGATCGACAGCTTGCGCAGCTCGCTCTCGTCCATCACCGGCGATCCTAGCGACGATCGTGTGGCGCTAGCATTCGCCGCTATGGCCGAAGAGTTCTGCGACGTCGGGCGCGGCATCACGCTCTGCTACGAGACCTTCGGCGAGCGCTCGAATCCCACCGCCCTGCTCATCATGGGGCTCGCCACGCAGATGATCGCCTGGCACGACGACTTCTGCCGCGAGCTCGCGAGCCGCGAGCTGTATGTCGTGCGCTTCGACAACCGCGACGTCGGGCGCTCGACGCACCTCACCGGGCCGCCGCCGACGATCCCGCAGCTCGTCCGCCGCTCGCGCCGCGCCGCGCAGTACACGCTGCGCGACATGGCCGACGACGCCGCCGGGCTGTTGCGCCAGCTCGACCTCGCGCCCGCGCACGTGATCGGCGCGTCGATGGGCGGCATGATCGCGCAAGGCCTCGCCGCGAACCACCCGCAGCTCGTGCGCTCGCTCGTCTCGATCATGTCCAACACCGGTCGCATCACCTCCGGCCAGCCTCGGCTTCGCACCTACCCCGCACTCCTGCGCCAGACACCCGAAGGGCGCGACGAGTTCATCGCTCACGTCCAGAGCGTCTTCACCGCGATCGGCTCGCGCACGCTCGCCGCCGACCTCGACGAGCTGCGCGATCTCATCGAACGCAGCTACGACCGCGACCACGACCCGCGCGGCGCCGGGCGCCAGCTCGCCGCGATCATCGCCTCCGGCGACCGCACGCGCGAACTGCGCACGATCACCGCGCCCACGCTCGTCATCCACGGCACCGCCGACCCGCTCGTGCGGCCGTCCGGCGGGCGCGCGACCGCGCGCGCGATCCCCGGCGCGAAGCTGCTGCTCATCAGGGGCATGGGCCACGACCTCCCGCGCGCGGTTTGGCCGCAGATCATCGACGCGATCGTCGAGAACGCGGCCCGCGCGAGCGTCGCCGCGCAAGCGCCCGCCGCGCCCGCCGCCGGCGCGCCCGCCCCCAGCGCCGCGTCAGCCTGAGCGCCGTGTCAGCCTGAGAGCCGCGTCAACGCGCGCGCTCGGCCGCGCGCATTGCGCCTCCGCGCGCGCGGCAATCGGTCGTCGGGCGTGCGCCGTCAGATCGGCCGGCGCGGCGGGGCGGGAAAGTGCGGGCGGAGGTGGTGGCGCACGGCGCTGCACGGGCGCGAGATTGCGGGAGGCGACGCAAGCCAGTGAAGATCGTGGCGGCAGTGCGAGCGGCGGTGCGGCCAGCGACCGTGCAGCGCGCGCAGCATGCGCTGGTTTTGACAAACGAGAACTCTCATCTCCCTGCCCTCCGTGCTTTGTCTCCTCCATGGCGGGCATGCGCGCGCCCTTCCAACCCCCTTCCCGAAGCCATCCGGGTCTCCAAGCGGCCGGCGTGCGCATGCCGTGCGCATATGGAATCCGGCATTCGCGCGAAAGTCAACAAGGCCTAGCCATTGGTCGAGGACGATCGACTAGCGTCGGAGATCCGATGGATGCTCTCGAAGTCGTTTGGCACGGCGTACGCGACTCGCTGCTGATGGCGTGGGAGGTGTGGTGGGCGCTCGTGTTCGGCTTTGCGATCTCCGCGATCGTGCAGGCGTGGGTGCCGCGCGAGCGCGTGCAGCGGGCGCTTGCGGGCTCGAGCGCGCGACCGGTCGCACTCGCGACGGGGCTCGGCGCCGCGTCGTCCTCGTGCTCGTACGCCGCGATCGCGATCGCGAAGTCGCTGTTCGAGAAGGGCGCCTCGAGCGCGACGATGCTCGCGTTCCAGTTCGCGTCGACGAACATCGTGTGGGAGCTCGGGATCGTGCTGTGGGTGCTCATCGGATGGCAGTTCGCGCTCGCGGAGTACGTCGGCGGGCTCGTCATGATCGTTCTGCTCACGCTGCTCGCACGGCGCTTCATCTCGCCGCGCCTGGAACGCGCCGCACGCGCGCACGCGAGCGGCGCCGACGCCGGGCACATGCACCACGCGGCCGGAACGGAGATGGGCTGGCGCGAGCGCCTGCGCTCCGTCGCCTCGTGGTCGGACGTCGCGCACAACTTCCGCGGCGACTGGCAGATGGTCTACAAGGAGATCATCGCCGGCTTCGTGCTCGCGGGGTTCCTCGCTCAGCTCAGCAACAGCTTCTTGGGTGCGCTCTTCGTCACGCATACGGGTGGCGTCGCCGCGAGCGTCGAGAACGTGATCGTCGGCCCGCTGATCGCCGTCCTCAGCTTCGTGTGCTCGGTCGGCAACGTGCCGCTCGCCGCCGTCCTGTGGTCGGGCGGGATCAGCTTCGCGGGCGTGCTCGCGTTCCTGTTCGCCGATCTGATCGTGCTGCCGATCATCGCGATCTACCGCAAGTACTACGGCGGCGCGTTCGCGCTGCGCATCGTCGTGCTGATGTTCGTCGCGATCGCGCTCGCCGCGCTGATCGTCGCGGGCCTCTTCGGCGCGCTGGGGCTAGTGCCCGGCGGCGCGCGACCGACGCGCGCGGACGTCTTCGGCTCGGTGCACGTCGACTACACCCTGTTCCTCAACGCGCTCGCGATCGCCGTGTTCGCGGCGCTGTTCGGACTGACCGCGCGGCGCGGCGCGACGGACCCCGTGTGCGGCATGAAGATCGATCGCGTCGGCGCGCTGCGCCGCGACCACCTGGGCGGTGCCTACTACTTCTGCTCGGACGCCTGCCGCGACGAGTTCGACCGCGATCCCGGCCGGTTCGCGGGCAGCGCTGCAATCGCCGGCTCGGCACGTTCGCCGACGCCATCCTCGCTGCGCTGAGCTCGCAACCACACAGGGATCTCCTCGGGCGGAAGCGGTCGCCCGAGGTGAAAGCCCTGCGCGACGTCGCAGCCGTAGTCTTCGAGCTTGCGCAGGTGCTCCGGGGACTCGATCCCCTCGGCGACGACGCACAGATTCAGGCTGTGGCCGAGCGCAATCGCCGAGCGGACGATGCTCGCGTCCTCGCTGCTGTTGGTCATGTTGAGGATGAAGGACCTGTCGATCTTCAGCGATCTGACGGGCAGGTGTTTGAGCTGAGCGAGGCACGAGTAACCCGTGCCGAAGTCATCCAGGGAAAAGCTCACTCCCATCTCGCTGATCCGCGCGATTACCGCGAGCGCCCGATTGGGATCCTGCATCAGCGTGTCCTCGGTTATCTCCAGCTCGAGGTCTGCTGGATCCGCCTGGTAGCGCTCCACCAGCGCCTGGACGTCGTCCGGGAGACGCGAATCGAGCAGGCTCGCCGCTGAGAGATTCACCGCGACGGGGACCCGATGTCCGTCTTCGCGCCAGCTGCGCTGCTGTGCGAGCGCGCGGCCGAGCACGTCTATGGTCAGGTCGCGCATCATCCCCTCGCGCTCGGCGATCGGGATGAACTCGTCGGGAGACAGAAGTCCGAACTCGGGATGCTGCCAGCGCACGAGCGCCTCGACACCCACGAACTCGCCGCCCTTCAGCGAGCGCTTCGGCTGGTAGTGCAAGACCAGCCCGTCTGCGCCGACTGCCCTGCGCAGGTCGCTTACGAGCGCGAGGTAGTCGCGCGTGTGCACGTCGCTCTCCGCGACGTAGCTCTCGATCATCGTTCCTCTCGCCTTCGCGCGGTACATCGCCACGTCGGCGCAGCGCAGGATCTCCGCGCGGGTTGAAGCGTGATGGGGCGCGAGCCCGATTCCGATGCTCGCCTGCACTGGGATCGTGAGCCCATCGAGGGGGAACGGCTCGTCGAACGCGTCGCGCAACCCGCGAGCAGCCTTCAGGGCGGACTCCTCGCCGCTGCCGTCGAGCAGAACGACGAACTCGTCCCCACCGATCCTCGCCAGCAGCCCGTGCTCGGCAAGCGGCACGCGCAGGCGCTGTCCCACCTGCTGGAGCAGGTAGTCGCCGATGTTGTGCCCGAGGGTGTCGTTGATCTCCTTGAAGCGGTTGAGATCGATCAGCAGCAGCGCGACCGCGCGGTTCTCGAGGAACGCCTCGTCGACCGCCTCGTACAGCCTGCGACGGTTCGCGAGCCCCGTGAGCTCGTCGGTGTGCGCCTCGACGCGCGTTCGTGCGAGCACGCTCTGTTCGCGCCGCGCAAGCGCGAGGCAGACCAGCAGCGCGAGCACAGCCGCGAGCATCAAACACGTGTCCGGCCGAGAGGGAGGCCGTGAACAGCTGCGCGACGAGCGCGCCGACGATTGCCAGCGCGAGCAGCATCGTCGCGACGCTCCGCCTGCGGCGCCTGCCCGGCAGGCGGTTGAACATCGCGTTTCCGATCGTGTGTAGAGCGCGTGGCGAGGACATCGCGAGCATGACCCGCTGCTGCGCTCGCGTGCGCTGCCGCGGCCGAGTGGCTTGTCAGAAGTCCTATCGACCGCCGCAGCGCGCGGCTTGACCCTCGTGACCGGCCGCACACGTCGCGCTTTAGCTCACGTGTATCTCGTGAGCGGTCTCGGGCGCTGCCAATTCACGCTCACCGTGAGCTCGCGCTCGGGTGCGAGGTCCTCGTCGGTCGGCAGGGAAGGCCCGGATCGGTCATCGCCTCTCCTCGTCGGTCGCCGTCGGGACTCTACGACCCGCGCGGCGCGGGCAGCGCTGAGCGCGGGAGGCGTGCTCCCGCGCTCAACTCATCCGCCGCCCGGCCGAGCTGCGGCCGACGGTCAGACGTACGTGTACGTCGCCGCAATCGCCTTCAGGCTCGTGACTTTGTTGACCGTCGCTTTGACTTCGACTTTCCCTGCCGCGTGCGCCGGCGCGAGGACCGTGCATTCGGTGCTCGACGTGCAGTTCACCGAGGTCGATTTCGTCGTGCCGAACTTGAACGCGGTCGCGGTTTTGCCGAGCGCGAACCCGGTGCCTGTCACCGTAACGCTCGTTCCACCCGCCGCGGGGCCTTCTTTCGGAGCCAGACTCGTGATCGTCGGCGAGAACTTGTAGTGGTCCGCGGAGACGATCGCGCTCGTGCCGCCCGCCGCCACGACCGTGATGTTTACCATGGCCGCGCTCTCTGCCGGCGCTTCTACCGTGAGAGTTGTCGTCGATTTCACGATCACGCCTTTCCCGGCTTCAGCGCCGAAGTTCACGGCGGTGACACCGATGAAGTTCGTTCCGGTGACCGTCACGACAGTGCCACCCCCGACGGGGCCGCTGTTCGGTTTCACTTTGGTGATCGTCGGAGCAGCCGCGTAGGTGAAGCTGTCACCGGGCGGGTTCGCCGGGCTCGTGCCTTCGGGGGTCGTCACCGTCACTTCGACCTTGCCCGCAGCCTCAGCCGGCGAGGTCGCCGTGATCGACGTGGCCGAGTTCACTTTGAAGGCCGCGTTCGTCGCGCCGAACTTGACTTCCGTCGCTCCCGTGAAGTTCGCGCCGGTGATCGTCACGCTCGTGCCCCCCGCGAGCGGACCCGCGTTCGGTTCGAGTTTCGTCACGCTCGGACCGTTGCTGAAGCCTGGGATTTCGTCAGGCGTGCCCAGCCCGGTCGGGCCGTCGTAGCCGAGTTTGGCAGTGCAGAAGTATTCATCTTCCGCCGGTTTGCACAGTTCTTTGAACCAGTTATGGCCTTCGGTGACATCGAACATCGTTTTCGGGTTTTCGTAGAAGGCCTTGGCGCCGGCCGCGCGGACGCCTTCGGGGGCGAGCGCCATGATCCCCGCGACAAGCGGTGAGCTCGCGCTCGTGCCACAGATGAGGAGCCATCCGCCGTCCGGAGCATCGCGGACGGACACCGGCGTTTCGCACGCGCCGACGGCCGATATGTCGTTGTCGATCCTGTGCGCGCAGCCTTTGTCCGTCTGCCATGCGGGCTTTGCCGCGAAGAAGCTGCACCCACTGCCCGTCCCCAGTGGTCGGCCCGGTTCGTTCCACACGCTCTCAGACCAACCGCGTGCGTTCGCGGCTTTGTGAAGGGCAGTTCCTCCCACGGAGATCACGCTGGCCAGGTCCGCCGGGAAGGAGGGCGAGTGCGCGCCGATGTCTTCGTTGTTGTACGCCTCATCGCCCGCGGATACCGTTATCACGACGCCGGCGTGCGAATACGCTTTGCCGATCGCTTCACATTCCGCAACGAACCCTTCGCAGACTTGCTCGGGGGTTCCGTAGCTGTTTGACACCTCGGTCGCGCCGTGTGCAACGGCCGTTTCGACGCCGGCCGTCAGGTTCGCGAACGATGAGTTTTCCGTCTCCACGAGCATGATCTTGCAGGCGGGGCATGCGGCCGAGGCCATGTCCAGATCCAGGGCGCTCTCAGTCCGCCAGCCGTTTGATTCTGTCGTTCCGGGTTCTGCCGGGTATTTGGCTTCTTCGCCGAACTGGTTGAGCTTCTTGAAGCAGCCGCCAGCTTTCGTGCATTCCGGCAGCCCGTAGTGTTTGCGGTATTCGGCGAGGTCCGCTTCGGCCGCCGCGTAACCGAATGCGTCGACGACCGCAACGGTCTGCCCCGCGCCGCCCCCGGGGAACTTGTACGCCGATTTCAGGTCCGCCGGATCGTAGCCGCCTCCTTCGCCGCTGCCTTCCAGCGCCGGGCCACCCTGCGGCAGCGCGAAGCGCGAGCCCACCTTGACCGACGGCGGATCGACGATCGCTTCACAGAGACTGGTCGCACACGCCCAGTGCGGCTTGGTCGCGGACGGGGTCGCGGGCACGGCGGAGGTTGCCTTGTTGATGGAGAGTGCCTTGTCGATAAAGAACCCCGCACTACCGCCCGCGCTGTAGCGCGCCGCCGACGCCGGCGCCGCCACTATCGCGCTGCACGCGGCCACCGCCGCGATCGAGATCAGGACCAGCGCGAGGCCACGACGCCCGCGCCGTCCCGTACAAGGCCGTCCTGCGAACTCCATGTCGCCCTCCAGGTTTGGCGTCCCCCGCCGAGGGCGTCCCCCGACGCTTAGGCGGAACCTACACGAGTCCTGTAGGCGTGACCGTCCATTCTTGGACTTAGCGGGCTATTTCGCGGCGACGTCGGGAAGGATTTCGCTCGTCTCGGCGGCTTCGCGGCCGGAGGGGCCTCGCGAAATGGCTCACCAATGGCCGCCGTGCGCGGCTCCACCTCATCGGCGAGACAGCGCTCAGCACACACGAGAGACTCGCAGGACGAGCTCCTCCGCGACCCGACGCTCGGTCCAGCGGGGGCTGCCAGCCGCTCACGCCCGCTTGGAATGTCGCGGATCTCGCGAGACGTGTGTCCGGGATCACCCGAGACATCGCAAAAAATGCGCCCGGCGGGAATCGAACCCGCGGCCTGCGGCTTGAAAGACCGCTGCTCTTTGGCTCCCCGAAGAGAACCGTTGACCACTGAGCTACGGGCGCGCGCTTATGTTGCGGACGGCTCCGCGGAGACCGTCAGGCGTAATCTAAGCATCTCCATGCCGAGCTCGCCAACGCAGCCGCGCAAGCAATGAAGTACTACACCGTCGCCGAGCTCACGGTGACCGCCCGCGGCTGGGCGCGCGACTACGTCGAGAACGTCACGCCGATGGTCGAACGCTACGGCGGCCGCTACCTCGCTCGCACGAGCGCGTTCGAACAACTCGAGGGCGAGCGCGAGCCGGCGCAGATCGTGCTGATCATCGAGTGGCCCGACGAGGAGGCCATCGCGTCGTTCTACGAGAGCGAGGAGTACCGGCCCTACCGCGAACGACGCATCGCGGGCTCGCGCGGGGAGTTTCTGCTCGTCGCCGGCGAGGACTCGAATCAGCTCGCGCGGATCAGCGGGTAGCGACCCGCGTCGCCGTGTCATCGGACTCTCCCCGAAGGCTCGGCGCCGAGCGAGCGCCGGGGCGGGGAGCCCGTACGGCCGCCGGCCGATCAGATGAGGATCCCGTGGCCGGCGAGGTTCGCAAAGTCGGCCAGGAGCCCGTGATAGATGTTGCAGAGCTCCGTTCTTTTGCGCAGCTTCCACAGCAGCTCCGCGTGACGCCATGCCAGCTCGCGCGCCTCGGCGATCGACCACATCGCCAGCTTCTCCGGCTCATCGTCGAGCGCGTTGTCGATCTCGGCGAGCGCGCCGCGAACGAACTCGCGCTTGACCTGCATCTCGACGGTCGCAAGCAGGTCGTTGACTTTCGTGAAATCCTCGTGCTCGTCCGAGTCGCCCCGCGGCTCGATGCCGAGCCGTTCAGCGGTCTCCACGATCGCCATCGGCAGATCGTGGTTGATGTGCGCGTTCATGCCGCAGACCGCGAACTGAAGCGGCGCTCGCTTGTGTCGGCGAAACTTGAACAGAGGGCTCCAGGAGGCCGCATCGACCCCCTGGGTTTCGTACGCCTTGAAGTAGTACTCCGAAAAGGCGACGTCCAGCTTGTCGATGAATTCCTTGTTCTTGAACCCGAGCGGCTCGGCCGGAACCTTGGGTCCGGTGATGCGATCCCGGGGCGCCGGCGCGGTCACCGCCCCGTTGCCGGCAGTGCCCGTCACGCCGGCGTGAACAGCTTCCGTGACGCGGAGATAGAGATCGTTGAAGTAGGCGACGCCGTCGGGAGGCATCACCTCGCGGCCGATCTCGTTCATGCGCGCGATCACGTCGTCGATCGTGCGTAGCTCGACGCGTGCTTGCACGCTGCCCTGCGGCTCGCTCATCGCGCACTCTCACGGCTCAACCGAGTCACGGCGACCCCCGACCCTTGACTGGACGCTTCGGCTGGTGCAGCATGATCCCACACAACGACCGGGGGCGTTGAGACGCGCGAGCGTTCGAGCATAGGCACCGTCACGATCATGTTCACCGACATGGTCGGGTCGACCGCGCGCACAGCCGAGCTGGATGCCGCTTCGGCCGACGTACGCCGCGATCTGTTCACGCTCCTGCGCAACGCGGTGCGCGATCGCGGAGGCACGGAGGTGAAGAACACCGGCGACGGCCTCATGGCCGTGTTCCCGAGTGCGACCGCGGGCGTGGAATGCGGCGTGCTCACGCAGCAGCGCGTTGCGCGCTACAACCGGCGCGCGGCGCAGCCGATCCACGTGCGCGTCGGGCTGAGCATCGGCGACGCCGTTGCCGAAGGCGGTGACTGGTTCGGGCGCACGCCGGTCGAGGCCGCGCGGCTGTGCGAACGTGCGGAGGGGGACCAGGTGCTCGTGACCGAGGCGATCCGCGCGCTGAGCACGGCCGGCTCGGCGCGCTTTGAGAGCGTCGGCGCACTCGAGCTGAAGGGCCTCAGCTCTCCGACGGACACCTATGAGGTGCTCTGGGCGGAGAACGGCAGCGACGAGCTCCAGCTCCCGCTGCCCGGCCTGCTCGAGGCGACGGCCGCGCGCGCCTTCGCCGCGCGCGAGGCGGAGCGAGCGCAGCTGCAGGAGGCGCTCGCAGCCGCCGATATGGGCGGGCGCCAGGTCGTCCTGATCTCGGGAGAGCCCGGGATCGGCAAGACGGCGCTCGCGAGCCACGTCGCGATCGCGGCGTACGAGCAAGGCACCGCGGTCGTCTACGGCCGCTGCGAGGAAGACGCGGCAATGCCCTACGAGCCGTTCGTCGCGGCGCTCGATCACCTCCTGACCCACATGCCCGACTCGGTCTTGCAGCGCCACGTCGAGGACCACGGCGGCGAGCTGCTGCGCATCGTTCCCGGCCTGCGTTCCCGGCTGCCGGACGTGCAACACCCGCTCGTCGCCGATGTCGCGGGCCAGCGCTACGCGTTCTTCGAAGCCGTCACGGACGTGCTCGCGGATGCCGGGCGCGACGGCCCCGTGCTGGTCGTGCTCGACGACCTGCACTGGGCCGAGCACTCGACAGTGCAGCTGCTGCGTCATCTCGTGAGGCAGCTCCAGGACGCGCCGGTCGTGCTCGTCGGGACCTACCGCGACGTCGAGCTGAACGGCGAGCATCCGCTCGCCGCACTGCTCGCTGACCTGCACCGCGAGCAGGGGATCACGCGCATCGAGCTCGCCGGGTTCGACCAGCCCGCCGTGGTCGCCCTGATGGAGACGCTCGCCGGCCATGCGCTCGACGAGAGCGCCGAGCAGCTCGCACGGTTGATCCAGCGGGAGACCTCGGGCAACCCGTTCTTCATCCGCGAGCTGTTGCGCAACCTGAGCGAGACGGGCGAGCTCCGGCACACGGAGGGACGCTGGTCGGCCGAGTCGGGCGTGGTGCTGCCGGCGAGCGTGCGGGAGGTCGTCCGCCGTCGCGTCGCGCGTCTCGGCGAGTACGCCCAGACGGCGCTCGTGACCGCGTCGATCATCGGGCGCGAATTCGACGCCGAACTGCTGTTGCGCGCGCTCGAGGCCGACGAGGACGAGCTCGCCGAGGCGCTCGACAGCGCGGTCGGCGCGGGGCTGCTGCGCGAGCTTCCCAGCCGCGAGGGCCGTTTCGAGTTCGCGCACGCGCTCGTCGAGTACACGCTCTACGACGACATCGGACCGGCGAGGCGCAGGCGTGGCCACCACCGCGTCGCGGCGGCGTTGGAGGACTTTGCCGGCGCCGGATCGCGCGTCGCCGAACTCGCCTATCACTTCGGCTGCTCCGCCGCGGGCGAGGACGTGCCGAAGGCCGTGGCCTACGCGACCGCCGCGGGCGATCGCGCGCTCGAGCAGCTCGCTGCCGACGAGGGCGTGGGCTGGTACGAGCAGGCACTAAGCCTGAATCCACCGAAGCCCGGTGGGTTTGCGGTGGTCGGCGTGTTGAGCGGCCGCGGGGAGGCGTTTCGCCGGCGTCGCGGATGCGGGTCGGCGGTGAGTGAGGTTGCAAGGCGGGTGGAGGGAG